>Ga0326597_10004562_pt1 | contig 19450 bp, 20 predicted proteins | sample RVTome_12_FD_203789 | JGI IMG/M metagenome (GOLD analysis project Ga0326597, IMG submission 203789) | Soil microbial communities from uranium-contaminated site in the Upper Colorado River Basin, Wyoming, United States - RVT100D185 | ecosystem: Environmental > Terrestrial > Soil > Contaminated >... | reverse complement strand
CTCGTAGATGGCGGCCTTGAATCGCGCGCTGGATTTCTTCACAGGCCTTGTCAAATAATCAAATGTGTATTTGAATACTGACAGAGGGACACCGCCATGTCAAGTACGGCCCGTGAGGCGACGATCGCCGTCTTCGGAGTTGCCGTGTTGCTGAACTACCCGTGGGAAATGGCCCAATCGGTCCTGTACGCACCGATGGGGTCGGCGGCAGAGGCGAGCTGGCGCTGTTTCGTCGCGAGCCTCGGCGATGCCGCGATGATCCTCGTCGTCTTTGCGGTGGGCTGGGCGATCTACCGGGATGCGACGTGGTTCCGACGTCGGTCCGCCGGTCGCCTGGCCTACACGATCGGTATCGGCGTACTGTTCGGGCTTCTCGTTGAGTTATGGGGTCTCGCGGATGGGCGCTGGCAGTATGGTGAAAGCATGCCGCGCGTACCGATTCTCGAGATCGGAGTGGTACCGTTGCTGCAGATGCCGATCCTGGCGCCGCTCACGTTCTGGGCCACTGCGCGATGGATGAACAGACGCGATGCCGCGCCGCCGGACGTTCCGAAGTCACGCCAGTGAAGCGCTATGGGCTTCTACGAGAATCGAATCCTGCCGTACCTCGTCCACCTCTCGATGCGCCAAGAGACTTTCTCCGCATATCGCCGTCGAGTGGTGCCCCCCGCAAACGGTCGGGTGTTGGAGATCGGCATCGGCTCTGGCCTGAATCTCCCCTTCTATGCTGATGCTGCCATCCAAATCATCGGCCTGGACACGGTGGTGACCACCTGGACACTCTGCACAATCCCCGACGTGAATGCGGCCTTGCGAGAGACGCGACGCGTGCTCAAGCCCTCTGGAGCGCTCCAGTTTGTCGAGCACGGATGTTCGCCTGACGCACGGGTGAGATGCTGGCAGGATCGGCTCAGGCCGGTGTGGAAACGCGTTGGCGGTGGCTGTCACCTGAACCGCCCGATCCGCGAGCTTCTCCAGCAGTCGGGGTTTCGAATCGAGCAAATCGAGCGGGATACATGAAAGGACCCAAGCCGATGACCTTCATGTACGAGGGCAAGGCGCGGCCCGCGTAGCTAACCGGGGGTTGTCCTTCGGCCAGACTTGGCAACTCGAAGCCATCGGCGTCAAGGGCGAGTCAGAGCTCGTGTCTATGGTCGTCGGCCCATGATCCTTGCCGCCGTCGCTAGGCCGGCTCGGAACCTGACCGAGCCGCGCGACGCTCTAGCCAGCCGTGCACCTGCAGATAGAACGTCGGCAGTACGAGCAGCGTGAAGACCGTGGACGTCATCAATCCGCCGATCATGACCACCGCAAGGGGACGCTCGATCTCGGTGCCGTGCAAGCGCAAGACCAGCATGGGGAGCAAGCCGAGTGTCGCGGTCCCGGCCGTCATCAGCTTTGGTCGTACTCGACCGATGCTTGCCTCGCGCACCGCTTCCGGGAGACTTCGGCCTTCGGCGAGCAATCCTCGCGTCTGGGTCACGAGGACCAGACTGTTCTGCACGGCGATTCCGAAGAGGCCGATCAAACCCACCAGCGATGAGACGTTCCACGTCTCGCCGGCCACGAGCAGCGCCAGGATTCCACCGACGAACGCAATCGGGACTGTGCCCAGGATCATGCCGGCCTCGACGGCCGAACCGAGCGCCACCAGCAGCAGGACGAACACGCCAAAGAGCGCCGCCCCGATCGCCAGGGTGAGCGCGCGAGACGATCGAGCCTGGCTTTCCACCCGGCCGCCAAGATCGAAGAAGTAGCCGGAGGGCAGCTTGAGTTGATCGGCCAGAATGCGTCGGACATCGGATGCCGTGCTGCCGAGATCCCGACCGCTCACGGTCGCCTCGACCGCGATGCGACGCGTGCCGGCTTCGCGACGGATCGCCGCCGGGCCAAACGTCTGGGTCACGTCAGCGAGCTGTCCCAATGGAATGCGGGTGCCGTCGTGGCCATCGATCAACAGGGTGCGAATGGCCTCGAGCGTGTCCCGACGATCGTCTCGAAGGCGCACCAGGAGGTCGAAACGCCGCTGTCCTATCCAGATCTGCGACGCCTCTTCGCCCACGAGACCGATCCGTACCGCTCGAATCACATCGCCGGGCGCCAGCCCTACGCGCGCCGAGGCCTCCCGGTTCACGGCTATCTGCAGCTGCGGTAACCCCGTGAGCTGCTCGGCACGAAGGTCCGTGAGCCCGTCGACGCCTCTAATAAGCGCCTCGGCTTGCTCGGCCAGCCGCGAGAGCTCGTCAAGCTCGGGGCCGAAGATCCGAACGGCGATGTCGGCCGGCGTGCCGCCGAGCCCTTCATCGATCCGCATGCCGAGCGGTGTCGTGAACAGGACCGCGACACCGGGCACGCCTTCCAGTTGCTCGCGCATGTCGTCTTCAACGTCCTCGAGGCTGCGCGAGCGGTCGGGCTTCAACACGACCAGGACGTCAGATAGTGTGTGGGGCATCGGATCTTCCGTGCGCTCCGCCCGACCTGTTCGTCGAACGACATCCTCCACCTCGGGGATCTCGCGCAAGATGTCTTCGACCCGATGATTCAGGCGATCGACTTCCTCAAGTGCCGCCTCGGCGGGAAGCACGGTCTGCAGAAGGAACGCCCCCTCATCGAGTTGCGGCATGAAATCACTACCGATTCGGAATCCGAGTGCGATGACCGGCACCGCGACGAGAACCGTCACCGCAGCCACGAGTCTGGGGTGTCGAAGACAGCGGTCAAGCAACGGCGCATACCACTGCTTGACCTTACGGAGCAGGAAAACGTCGCCGTCAGTTCCAGGGGGCGAAGGACGCAAGACGATAGCGGCGGCGATCGGGACGAGCGTCAGCGCCAGGACGAGGGCCGCGATCATCGTCGCGATGACGGCCGCCGCCAACGGCTGATACATCCGCCCTTCAATACCCGTCATGCCAAAGAGTGGCAAGAACACGACGATCACGATGAATGTGGCGAAGGCGATGGGTCGCGCCACCTCAATGGCCGCGGAGACCGCCCGCTCCCGACGTTCGCGTCGCGTTGTGGCACCGCTGAGCCGGTGGAGGATGTTCTCGACCATGATGATCGCCGCGTCGACCAGCAAGCCGACCGCGATCGCCAACCCGCCCAGGGTCATCGTGTTCAGTCCGACATTTAGCGGCCTGAGCAGGAGGCCCGCCAGAGCGATTGAGATCGGAATGGTCAACGTCACGACCAGCGCCGCGCGCACGTTGCCGAGCAACAACAGAATCACGAGCACCACGAATACGCCGCCCAGCATGACCGCACGGCCGACGCCTCCCAATGCCGAATTCACGAGTTGCGACTGGTCATACACCGTACGTAGCTGCACGCCTTTGGGCAGCGCGCGTCGAATGTCCTCGATCGCCTGACGAACTCCCGCAGCGACTTGTACCGTATCAGCGCCGAACTGCTTCATGACGCGGGCGCTGACGACCTCACCCTTCAGGCGGTGCGCGACCCCTCGGCGCACGGCGGCGGCCTCACGAATGTCGGCAACATCACCAAGGAGTACCGGAACATCTCCCCGAACCGTGACGACCGTGCGCCGCAGGTCGTCGACCGTGTGTGCGCGGCCCAACGCACGCACGGTCCACTCAATCGACCCCTGCGCGACGATACCGCCGGACGCATTCAGGTTCGATTCTTCGACGGCGTGCATGACCTCATCCAGACTGATGCGCCGGGCAGACATGCGCTCTGGATCCAGCTGCACCTGAAACTGCCGCAGGTAGCCGCCGAGACGCTCGACGGCCGCGACTCCAGGAACGGCGACCAGGCGATTGTTCACCTCGAACTCCGCGAGATCGCGCAGCGTCATCAGGTCGGCGGCGCCAGGCTCCGCTTCGAGCGTGAACTCGAAGATCTCGTTCAGTCGACCCGTCAAGCTGGAGATGAGCGGAGGATCGGTGCCAGCCGGGAGCTGTCCGCTCACCTGCGCCACCCGCTCGGCCACGAACTGCCGAGAGCGGTAGTAGTCCGTGTCCGGGTCGAACTCAATCGTCACCTGGGCGACGCCGAGCTGGGAGTTGGACCGCACACGACGGACGTCGGGGAGACCCGCAAGGGCGACTTCGAGAGGAATGGCGATGGCGGTCTCGAGTTCTTCTGCTCCCATCGCGGCGTTCTGCGTGATCACATTGAACACGGGAGCGGAGAGATCGGGAAACACATCACGGGGCAGGTCTTGCAGCCAGAACGCCCCGATAACTGTGCCCGCCGCGACCAGGAGCCCGGTCAGGAGAGGCGCGTGGAACGATTCGCGAATCAGCCGGCTAATCATGACGCGCCTCAGTGTGCATCGTGGCCACCTTCACCCTTTTCGGCCTGAGCCTTGAGCAGAAAGGCACCATCAACGACGATGTTCTCGCCGGCACGAAGGCCGGATAGGACTTCCACTTCGCCGCCAAGGTCGCGACCACGGCCAATGCGCCGAATCTCGAAATGGTTCGCGTCTTTGGGCAGGAACACGCACCATTCGTTGCGAACACGTTGAACTGAGGCGACAGGGATCGTCAGAATGGGTGCGCCGGTCGTGCCCACGGGCAAGGTCGCCGTTGCAGACATGCCGGGACGAAGGAGAGTTCCGCTGTTCTTCACATCAATTCTGACTGGGACCGTGCGGGACTCGCGTTCGACGTGACGCCCGACCATCGTCACCGTTCCGGCGAAGTCCTGTCCTGGGAGAGCAGGAAACGACAGCCGTGCGCCGACACCCTGCTGAATGCGAACCGCGTCGCGCTCGAATGCATGAACGGTCAACCAGAGCGTTGCGAGGTTGCCGATGCGGAAGGTCGGTGCGGCCGGATCGAGCATCTGACCGACAACCGCGGTGCGCTCGATGACGGAGCCCGTTATAGGGGAACGCAGCACGAACGCCGACGAGGTGGCACCGTCCCGATCATCTGCTGGCGGCTCGACGCCGAAAGCAGCGATGGCGGCTCGGGACGCGCGAAGTGCGGCGCGTGCTTCACCGGCCGCCGATTCAGCTTCCTGAACCTCCCTGAGCGGCACAATCTTCTCCTCTGCCAAGCCACGCTTTCGCTCAAGTGCAGCTTCGGCCAGCCTGAGCCGCGCACTGGCGGAGAGGTACTCCGCGCGCTCGCGCCCCAGTTCTGGGCTTGTCAGTTCTACAAGCGGTTGGCCGCTCCGTACCGCGTCCCCGTCATTGGCCAGCAGTCGCGTGACCCGCGCTGCCGCAGGTGTGCCGACCTCGGCGTAGGCGCGTTGATCCACCGCGAGCTCGCCCAAGAGCATGACGAGTTCTCCGCCGGCGCGGGATTCGACGGGACGGGTGGTGATGCGCAGATCGCGCAACATGCCCTCGTCCACTTCGACCATGTTGGCGTCTTCCTTATGAGTGTCGGGTTCCGCAGCGGTGGGATTCGCCGCCGGTTTAGCCGTCTCCCCGGAGCCGCGGCCACAGGCGACCAACACAATGCACACCGCGAGGATGACGAACGTTTTGACAGTCATCGCAGTATTCCGGCACTGGCGTCCAGATCGATCCGGGCCAATGCCGCCTCCAAAAGTGCGTCCAAATATTGAGAGCGTGTGTCGAGAAATTCACGACGAATCAGGAGCAGCTCGGGTAGGCCGAGTTGGCCTACCTCGAAGCTCCGGGTCGTGAGCTGTTCGTTTTCGTCGAGACCAGGGATTGCTTCGACCTCCAGCACTCGGACAGCAGCGAGCCTCCGGTTATAGGCATCGAAGGCAGCGCGGACTTCCAGTTGCACTCGCGTCCGAGCCGCGTCGAGCTCCGCACGAAGTCGAGCGGCCCGGGCCGAGCCGACCGCGCGCTGCTCCTGACCTTTGGAGAACATCGGCAGGGTCACGGTCATGCCGCCGAGGACAATCTGATCGCCTTCTTCCCGCGCGTACCGGACTCCCACGCCGTATTCAGGCTTGGTGAAACTGAGGCCCACCCGCAGCTCGGCCTCGGCTTCCGCGATGGCGGCTTCCAGTCCTCGAAGCTCCGGCCGCTGAGAGGCCGTTTGAAGTGCAGCCGTCAAATCAGTGGGTCCCGGGAGCACGAGCGAGCCCTCTACACCCACGTCATTCTCGAGACGTAGCAGCTGTCGCAGTTCCCCAAGCGCCAACGCCTTCGAGGCTTCCGCCCCCTCGCGGTCGGCCCTGACGCGCGCCAGCGAGGTGCGCGCGATGTTCACGTCCAGAACGGCGATGTCGCCAGCCTTGAACCGCCGATCAGCGATTGCGTGAACGCTCGCAGCAAGTTCGTGCGTGGCATTGAGCAGCGTGATCCGCTCGTTCGCGTGCACGGCGCGATAGTAGGCCGAGGCAGCCACGCGGAGCACCGTGCGTGTGACCTCGTCGATGTTCGCGGAGCCTTGAGCGATCGCCGCGGTAGCTCCGGCAATCCGAGCGGACCGGCGGGCACCCGGCTCGAACCTTTGGCCGAGGCCCACCTCGAAGTCGGTAAATCGAGTTTCTGGCCCGTTGCGATTGCCCAGAGCCGCGTCGATCTCCGGGTTGGTCTGAAACCGAAGCGATGCGCCAAGCAGCCGCCCCCGCGCCTCCTCCAGCGCCAGGCGAGCACCCACGATCTGCGGCGCTTGCTCACGCGCGCGGGTGAGGACGTCCGCAAGGGTCAGAGACCGGCTTTGGGCGCCGGCCATTCCTGCGTGTAAACACACCGCCGCGCACACCGCGACGGCACTTCTTCCGATGCGCATAACAATTCCTCTAGACCGGCCCTGCGGACGGTCCTGCTATCGATGTCGACTGGGGAGAGGCTTACGCGAGGCGGAGCTTGGGAACGTGCAGGATGTCGCGCGGGTTGGTGCTCGGTAAATCGGGCAGGGCGGGTAGTATGGCGCTGACAGGGATGTCGGGTGAACTCATCGCCGCGAGCGCAATTGGCTCAGCGGCTCGGGCACAACACCCGCACGTCACGCAGGCCGGCGGGCAGTTGCTGTCACTCCCGGCCGGTTCATTGGCGGTACACGGTTCGGCCCTGACGAGGCTGACAACGCCAGAGGCGCTGAATGTCAGCAGCGCGACGATGATTGCGAGGGCGAACCGGCGCACAACGAACAAGTGTAGCACTCAAGCGGCCGAGCGCCGGGATTGCCCGTAGTGCCCCCACTTGGGCGAAAGAGGCCGTAGCAAGTGCGAAAGGACTTGAGGTATGACGAATCTGCCCATTATTTGTACGCTGACGCCCGCGGCCTTAAAAGCCCGCCGTGAAGGAGCGTTGACTGATTTGCTGCGGCGTGCCGAGGCCCACGACGAACTGCCACAGGGACATCGTCTGCGATTTGGCGCGACGGACGACATCCTCGCGACCATCGCGCAGACGATCGATGCAGAGCGCCAGTGCTGCCGTTTCCTGCGCTTCAGCATCACGGTCGAGCCTGACGGCGGACCGATCTCCCTGGAGCTGACGGGTCCTCCAGGAACCCGAGAATTCGTATCGGCACTACTCGACTCGTGACGACGAACATTGGCATCTTCGCCCTCGCGGCGGCTCTGGAAATCGCCGGCTGCTTCGCTTTCTGGATGTGGATTCGGCGTGGCGCCGCAGCGTACGTCGCCGTGCTGGGCATCGTCAGCCTGGTTGGATTCGCCCTGGCCTTGACCCGTGTCGACTCGGCATTTGCGGGGCGGGCCTACGCGGCGTACGGTGGGATCTATATCGCTGCGTCGTTGCTCTGGTTGTGGATGGTCGAGCGCCAGCGTCCGACTGTGACCGATCTCCTAGGTGCAACCATTGCGATCGTCGGAGCACTCGTCATCATCGGCTTCGCATCGAAGACTCCTTAACCAGTACTCAGCGGCGTTGATCCTTAGCAGCGCCGCGTCGTTGCCGGGTTCATAGATCGCTGCACATCTGCCCAGCGCAGAAGACCTGCTTGGGATTCGAACCGCGTCAGCGACGCCAACACTCTGATATCCGGAGGCTTAGCTGACGAAGCGACGTTTTGGGCAGCAGCTCTACGGGGAGCCAATTGTGATCTTAGAACTCGTAACGCATTCGCCCGTAGAGACTTGTACAGAATTTACGGATTCAGTTTTCTTTGGCTGGGCGCGTGGGATTCGAACCAACTACAGTCATGCACGTCCGTCACCAGTGGGCGCGGCCCCATGGCCCCCGACTTGTCGCCATCGCGGACGTGAGAGGCCCTTCCTGCACATCGTGCTACCTGGTCACGACCAAGCTGCTGCGGTGCGCGCGGAAATACCGGACGCCGACGGCCTGAAGGCCGATATCGCCGCGCTGGCGGCGTGGGTCGGCGCCATTCGTAGACGCCGCAGCAATTGACCGGGTAGATCCCAGCGTGCCAATTGGAGCCTCGCCCCGACCGCCGAGAGAAACGGGCTCCAGAAAGATCCCGCCCCGAACTCGCGTTCATATAGATGTCTGAGACGGTTGTCCGTCACCACGTGCGCACCTGACGGGTCGCACGTCCTGCCCCTGTTCCGCGGCATCATCCTGATCCGCGCGAACGCAACCACGCCGTCGGTTTTCAATCCTCGGCGTCCAAGGAGAGCACCATGTCCAAGCACAGCGCAGCGTTGGTGTCCGTGAAGATCCTTCCCAATACCGCGAGCAATCCTCCCGGGAAGCTCGCCGACGCGGAGGTGGTCTTCGAAGCCGATTCGGGTCCATTCAACGGACTCAAGCTGGTCGGCTTCGCAGTCTGGGAACGGCGTGGCGGAGGGCGCAACGTGACGTTCCCGGCCCGGCAGTACTCGGTCAACGGAGAACGCCGGAGTTTCGCGCTGCTTCGCCCCTCTAACGGAGAGGCGAGCACCCAGGAGGCGATTCGGGACCTGATCCTCGAGGCGTACAGCCACGCCGAGGTCCAGGCCTGACACCTTCAGGCATCCCAGGTGACGCGCCCGCGGGCCGTCACCTGGGCCCCTTCCGCCGCGTCCACGCAGCCGTCCGACGACGCCTCGTGGACAGGCGGACTCTCGATTCACCATCGACTCGCTGAGGACCATCGCCATGGAGACTGCGTCGCCCACCGTCATCCGCCGCCCCGAACTCGTCTCGTCGTTGCCCGTCACGACACCAGACGGCAGTCGAGCACTGGCCGTGACCGCGGTCTACCACTTGTCGGAGACCGGCCGGAAGGCGTCGCTGCTCCAGGGCGGCGACGGGCATACTGTGCAGCGTCTCCAGGTGTCTGTTCCCGCGAATCGCCTGCACCTGGTGGCGGTGAACGCCAGGGGCGAGGCGCGGCTCAGATTGAGCCCACGATTTGAGGTCGATGAAGGCCAGCGTATCCGGCGCCTCGAGGAGCCGCCGTCGTACGACGCGCCGCCGACGATCGACCAACTGTTCAAGGATGCGGCCCGCAACCACGAACTGGAGCGCGCCTACCAGGCCGAGCGCGCCACGTGGCGCGCGAAGCGCCGCGATGCCGAACGCGAGTGGCGCAACGAAGTCGCGGCAGCGTTCCTCAGCAACCCCGCGCAGCGTGCCATGGTGCACCCCTCGCCGTCGCCCACCCGCTGCGTGATCGTCACATCGCAGGGTCGCGTCCAGTTTGATGCCCACGACGATGACGTCCCAGCGCGTGACGTGCCCGCCGAGGCGCATCGCCGGTTCCGTGCCGACCTGCAGAATGCCCGTGCTCACCGACAAACCGAGCGCACCGAGGGCCTGCGGATTCATGAGGAGCGGAAGCAGGCAATCGCCGCATGGGTCGCCACCCAGGGATCATCCGAGCAACGAGCACGACACGCTGCAGGTCTGCTGCCCATGGACGAAGCCATCGAGGCCATGACGGACGAGGTCTTCGCTCCGCTGGCGGCGTATCCACGCTACGTGCGCGACCGCGGGCTCTGCCTCCAGTCCTTCCTTCGGCAGTCGCCGCATTACGCTGAGGCCGTTGTGGCGCCGACCGACTTCAAGTCCATCGGCCGCAAGGCGGTGACCGCCACGGCTGCGCAGTGGGCGCGCCTGCAGGAGATGCAGGCGGCCGTGCCAGCCGCCAGTGTCGTGCTGCAGGTCCGCGAGCTCACGTGGCTCGTCGATCCGAAGGCGCCGCGCCTCATTCAGCACACGCTCGTCGTCACCCAGAGCGTCGGAGTCTTGGTGCTCCGTCGCGAGTACCACGCGCCTGATGCGTAGGCCCTTCTCCAGGAGCTCGGCATGACCAACGTCTGATGCGTTGAAACCGTTCGGGTCTGATTCCTTTTCCCTGTGGCCATCCTGGCCACCCCTCCACGTGTCGTCCCGCGACGTGGAGCCCGTCCTCCCCTCAACCGCCCACCGGGCACTGACAAGGAGCACACCCATGAACGGAACACTTGTGTCTGCTGTTTCCGCGTACACCGCCCATCGGGAATGGGCCACCAGGCCACCTGATGAACGGTACTCCAGCGTGACGGCTCTCTACGACGCCGCACGCACCCGTCGCGCGCGCATCAACGCGCACGCGATCGACACGATCGACCTTCGGACCGAGGCCGTCGCCTCCGATGCGCTCGTTCTCAACGACGCATCCGGCGTGCGACTTGGGCTGACGCACTGGAGCTTCGAGCAGCTCGCCGGCATCGCCGGCGGCCCACCGAAGTACCTCCGAACACTGCCCGCGACGATCGCGTCCGACGCGATCAACTTCGGGCTCCGGCGTCAGAAGCGTGACGAGCAGCAGCTCTTCGTCGAACGTGACGCCCCGCGGACCGTCCACGCGATCACCTCGACGAGGTACGCACGGGTCCACCACGACGAGCTGGCCGGCCGGGTGCTCGACCTCATGGCTGCACACCCGGCCTGGCAATTGCCGCTCGGCTACAAGGACGGCGTCTTCGGTGCCGAACGGGTTCCGTCCGGCGCCTATCTGGGAGATCGGGACATGTTCCTCTTCCTCGTCGATGGCAATCGCGACCTCGAGGACCCGAGTGATCACACCCAGGCCGGGCTCTTCCGCGGGTTCATCCTTCGGAACAGCGACGTGGGCGCCGCCGCCCTGACCCTCGATGTGTTCCTGTTCCGCGCGGTGTGCGGCAACCACATCATCTGGGGGTTCCAGCACGTGGCCGGCTTCCGGCGCCGGCACGTGGGCGCGTCGATTCAAGAGGCGTGGACGACCTCGCTCGAGGGGATTCGCGCCGCACTCGACGCCGACCCGTCCGCCGATCGCACCGTCCTCCTGCGGGCAACAACCCAGGAACTCGGTCCGACCCGCGAGGCGGTGATTGACACGGTCGTCCAGCGAGTCGACCTGTCGATCAAACAGGCAACGGAGGCATACACGACGGCCGAACAGCACGAGCCGAATCCTCGTTCGGTCTGGGGCTACGTCCAGGGACTGACGCGTGTCAGCCAGCGGACGCCCTGGCAGGACGGACGATTCGCCCTCGATCGTGCCGCCGGTCGCCTCCTGACCCTCGTGCACTGACGCGGTAGTGGCCGTGCGGGCATCGCCCGCACGGCTCCCTCCAGACCGCAGCGTCCGACCCCGTCGGACGCCTCCCTCGCACGCGGCCTCGCCGCATGCCGTCGCCTCCGCTCACCAGAGCCGGGTGTTCCCAATCCCGAGGTGTCGCCATGCGCCAGGTCACCCGCACTGCATCTCCGTTCACCTCACCCCGTCACGACGGACCCCGTCGTCGCGGCAGCGGGACTCGTGCGTCCAGCGGACGACGAGTCGCTGCGTCATTGAAAGGAACGAGCCATGACCGTCAGAGCACTTGCCGCACGTGCCGCGGCGCCCACACACCGTGTCCGCGAATTGGTCTGCACGTACCGGCCGCTCAGGGACGCCTCCGGTCGCATCGTCGGGGCATCCACACGCACGTTGAGCACGCCGGGCATTGCCGCCACTGTGTTGGCGCCACTGATCGCGGACCAGGTCGTCGAGGTCTTCGGCGTGGCGTGCGTGTCCACGCGACTGCGTCTGCTCGCGTGGCATCTCCTGTCACGTGGAACCCGCTCGAGCACACCGATCTCGATGCCCGACGTCTTCGTCCCGGCATGTCTCACGCCGGGCGCGACGGGGTTGATCGTCGTACACAACCACCCGAGCGGCGATCCCACCCCGAGTCCGGAGGACGTGGCACTAACGAAACGACTCCAGAGCGCGGCGGTCATTCTCGACATGCCGCTGCTGGATCACCTGATCGTCGGCGAAGGCGAGCGTTACTACAGCTTCCGCGAGGCGGGAGTCATCGGATCGCTTCCGCCCTGGAACTGAACCCACCTGCACGTCCGGACGCCACCGGCCATCACGTCTCGCGATCGTACGGCGCCGCTCGGTCCCGTCAAGCCTCGGCGCAAGGCGCCGACCCCGTTGGGGCTGTCGGGCTTGACGGGCGCCTGCGCGTCGCCAGTCCTGGCACTTACGTGATGGCCGGCAGGACTGCTCAGCAAACACAGACAGAAAGGAGAGAACCCATGCGCGCGACAGCGATCACGCCGCACATCACGATCGCGATCGGCCGGCAGGTGCGGCTCTACCACGCCTACATCACCACCGCGCCGGCCACATTCGATGCGCCATCGACGATGACGCTCTACGAATCCACGGTCACCGACCTGGCCGGCTTCGCCTTCGATCCGGACGGACTCGACACATTCCGGTCGAACACGTCCGCACGCCTGGTGCTCATCGATGCCATCGAACTCGCCTGGCAGCGCGCCCGCTACGCGGAGGCTGGGCACCAGCTCAGCACGCCCGATGACGTGCTCGTCAGCCTGAGCACGCTGCAGCTCTGGCTCTGGCAGCGCCTGAAGGCGCCGTTCACCGGGGATCCCGACATCGCTCGCGCCAGTTGAAACCACCGCACCGTCCGGACTGACGGCATTCACAAGGAGAAGAGTCATGGAAAGCACAGTTCACACCACCGTTCGCATCCTGCCGAACGAACGCAACGTGCCACCAGGGAAGCTGGCCGACGCCGAGGTGCACTTCACCGGCGGCGAGCTGGATGGCCTCAAGTTGATCGGCTTTGCCGTGTGGCAGCGGCGCGACGGGAACGGTCGCAACGTGACGTTCCCCGCGCGCCAGTTCACGGTTCACGGCGAGCGTCGCAGCTTCTCGCTGCTGCGTCCGGTGATGGACCCCAACGCCCAGGACCGCATCCGCGATGCCGTGCTGCGCGCCTACACGGAGATGGAGGAGCAGGTCGGCGAGGCGAGCGCCTCGTAGACCGATTCAGCAAATGTTCCCAGACGCTGCCCCCTGGCGGCGTCTGGGGTCTTCGTCCCCCTCGTCAACCTGGAGTTGGGCCATGAGAGTAAGGAGCATCAAGCATCTGGATCCCACGCCTGCACCATCGACGGCGCAGCCAGAGACCGGGATTCTGCCAGCGAGCTTGTCAGAGCGGGAAGCGGCGCGCTACATCGGCATGAGCGCAGCGTGGCTGAAAAAGTCGCGGACCAGGAGATTTCGTGGACTGGCAGACGCTCCACCTTATGTCAGGGCCGGCGTTCGTCGGATCGTCTACAGGCGCGATGACTTGGACGATTGGCAGCGACGACACAGGACGCTCATGGGAGTCGGGGGCTCTCCGTACGGCCGGCAATGACGTCAGCGAAGAGACAATCGGGGAGGTTCACTGGCGCTGGACGTGTCAAGCCCTCGGGGCAGACTGGAGTCTGGCAATCGAGTGACGGTGGCGCCAAGCACCAGTAGAATGGGATTTCGGCGAGGGGCGGATTCCCGTGCCGGACAGTGCAGGAGCCGGACGGGTCGGAGTCGGCACAGAACACGGGAGGCTACAACGGGCACCACTAGCACCACGACGAATCGATCAGCAAAGACGCTGATCCAGCGGCTAGTGCGGGCTGGGTTCAGCAAGGAATTCGTGCGAACAGCAGTTCTCCCGGACTGGTGGGAGGATGCCTGCGCGGATGATCCGAAGCTCGTCCAAGACCTCGAGATCAGAGTGGCCAGATTTCTTGGTCAAACGATTTCGGCCGTCGCTGATGCGAACGCGCCCTTGGTGTCGTCGCTTTATCCCAACGCCCAGCTTCGACGAATTCGGGAGATCAATCGCGATCGCCTCGCCCCTGCAATTCACGCCGCCCTCAGAGTGGCAGCCGCAGTGGTACGTAGCCTGCGCGACACCGTACCTCCGCCAGCGGTACCGCCCCTGCCCGGAGATCCGCTCGCCTGGCGTGATCTGATTCGCCGTTCAAGTGCAGCCCCTCGGCTCAGTGATCTGGCGACGGACCTTTGGAAGCGAGGGGTCCCCGTTGTGCCCCTTGGCATCCTCCCGACGCCAGGTTTTCAGGGCATGGCGTGCATCGTCGCCGACCGCCCCGTCATTATGCTGGGCTACGGCCACGATGAGCCGGGGCGAGTCGCATTCGTCATAGCGCACGAGGCCGGACATATCGCGGCGGGGGATTGCGCGCCTGATCGGCCTGTCGTTGACGAGGAAGACGAGATCAGCGATGACGCGGAAGTCGAAGTGAGCGCGGACAGGTACGCGACCGCTGTGTTGGTCGGTAGCTTAAGCATCCCAGCGGTAGACGACGTCGCTTCCAGAGACTTCAAGAACCTCGCACGGCAGGCGTTGGGCCTCGAGAAGGAGACCGGCGCTGACGCCAGTTCCGTGATCTACTCGTGGGCAAGACGAACCGGCGACTATGTGACAGCCACGATGGCGGTGAAGGCGCTTTATCGGAACGCGGGCGCTCAGAAGGAGTTGCAGCGTTTGCTTGCGGAGCACGTTGACTTCGAGAGCGCAGCGGAAACGGACCGTTCCCTTCTCCTCTGCGTCCGCCGTGAGTCGGCGCTTGATGAAGCTGCTGGTTGACACTGACGCATTCTGCAAATTGGGGATCGCAGGACTCCTCGCCGACTCGATCAGCATCCTCGGCGTCGCGGAACTGGGTGAATGCGGCAGACTCGCGGCGCTGCCGCACATGCTGCGCAGGGGAAGGCTTCCGAAGCGCTATGGGGTCGCGGCCTGTAACGGTCTGCTTCCTCTGGCTGAGGAGATGCCCGTCTTGCCCGAGCCAAGCCTTGCAGGGCTCGACGCGCTCACGCGGCAGGAGGCGATTGATCCAGGAGAGGCGCAGATCTTCGCGGTGGCTGCCGATTCCGATCTCCTGGTGCTGTCGGGAGACAAACGCGCTCTGCGCGTTCTGAAGAACGTAGCCGGCTTGCCAGAGTCCCTCCACGGGCGGGTCGTGGTGCTCGAAGCCATCTTGCTTGCCCTTATCGATCGCCTTGGCCCTGAGGAAGTTCGGACACGAGTTGCTCCCCTCACAGACACCGACATGACGATCCGCATCTGCTTCTCATCGAGCTCCGCTGACCCACGTGTGGGTCTGGAGTCGTACTATGGAAGCCTTGCCGATGAAGTCCAACCTTTGATCCTTTGGAGCCTTCATGGGAAGGGCGGCGCATGACTTTCGGGCCCAATCACTACGTGCCAGTACTGAAGGTCAAGCGAGGCGAGAAAGCCGCGTTGAGAAGCATCGCGTCGAGCCTGCATGCCCAAATCACACCGCTGCTGCAGATTGTCGAGCGAACACCCGACAAATCGCTGGAGAGACACGTCGAGACGGCCTTCAAGGATCTGGCAACGAGCGTCCAGCCGTACGCGCGGTGTTTTATCGACGCGCGGGAGATAGAACCAGATGGTCCTACAGGTGCCGAGGCTGTGTTCGCCCGCGCTGCGAGTGAAGGAATCGTCTTCACTCCAGTCACGGGTGTGACTCGAAGCGTCGATGTCGCTGCGGCGCTAGATCACAGAACTCACGGGATAGCCCTCCGAGTCACCAGGTCTGAAGTCGAGGCCGGCAACATCCCTTCCCGGATTGAAGCGTTTCTCAGCCTCCAGGGACTCGTGCCTTCCGATGTCGACGTGATTGTCGATGTTGGCGCCGTTGAGGAGATGATCCCCGAGGGCATAGCGGCCCTTGTGTCGACGTGTCTCGCGGAGATCCCCCACCACAATGATTGGCGCACGCTTACGGTGTCGGCCTGCGCGTTTCCCATGAGCATGGGAGGCGTGGAGCGGCACTCGCATGACCTAGTGGAGAGGGCGGAGTGGGTCGCTTGGAAGGACTCCTTGCACGCAGTCCGAGATGACTTGGCGCGCCTGCCTGCATTCAGCGATTATGCGATCCAGCATCCGAAGGGCGTCGAAGGCTTTGACCCGAGAATCATGCAGGTGTCTGCCGCAGTGCGCTACACGACCGACCTACACTGGCTGCTCGTGAAGGGAGAGAGCACGAGATCTACGCGACCAGGCACTCAGTTCCCGCAGATCGCCACCAGGTTGGTCTATGGCCATCTGCAGAGCTATTTCGCAGGAGCGGCTCATTGTGCTGGCTGCCGAGGAATAAAGGATGCAGCCGACGGTGCCCCAAAATATGGAGCGCCTGAGGTGTGGCGGAAGCTTGGGACCATCCACCACATCTCGAAGGTCATGCAGGATCTCGGGGCTCTGACCTGGCCTTGAGCGTTGCGCGTACGGCGGCAGCGACTTCCTCGACACTGAACGTCTCGCAAATGCGGTCCCAAAGAACTCGGCGCGGCTTGCCGCGAACACCCCTGTCTATTCCTCGGCGTTCCAGCAGACGCAGTGCGTGATCTGCCCACAGAAGCTCGACGAGAACTCGTGGGTCTTGATTGGGATTCTTCCGAGGTCGACGAACGGTCCTGAATCGGAACCCGTCGATGGTTTCACGGCAGTGGACCACCCCCCACCATGTCGGGACCAGCGTACGTGCTGAGGCGAGATGGCGGTCGCCGACAACGACTGTGGCGCGATCTAGAACCGCGCTGTAAACGTCGACCTGCTTGACCAGGCGACGCAGGCTGTCGCGATCTGACTTGATTTCGTACCCGTGCAGCAAACCGTTGACCACCGCGATATCAACTCTCACCAGCCCCCGGCGGAGCCCGAGTTCCTCAATGAGGACTGTCTCCGGGTCGTGGGCGTGCTCTACGAGTAGCTGCGACCGGAGAGCCGGTCTGATCGCCACATCAGACGGACCGACTTCGACGTGCATCGGCTCGGCTCCTGTTCTGTCAGTTCGCGCCCTCAACATCGACCTCCAACCGGTCTCGTCCACAAGTTTTGGGCTTCGGCCAAGGACGTCGTCCCCCACATTCACAGACGGCAGTCTCCGACCGGTCGCCGACGCGCTTGCTAGCGGCCGACGAAGGCAGCGACCCGCTCCGCCGGGCGGAGGGCGGGCTGGCGCGCCCGGCAGGGCTCGAACCTGCGACCCCGAGCTTAGAAGGCTCGTGCTCTATCCAACTGAGCTACGGGCGCCTGATGGACCGTTGACCGCCCTCTACGATAGCGCAGCCTCTGCGATGCGGCCCCATCCCGGAGACCGTTGCAGGCCGCACCCCCTACGCACCCCCAGAATCCGGCGGCCGGCTGTGAAGGCCGAACCGGTCGATTTTCGGCCCAAAGTCACTGCCCGCCGACCCGCTGAATGCCGGCCTCCCGTTTTAGAAGGCCGGTGCTCTATCCAGCTGAGCTACGGGCGCAAAGAGAGGCAACCCTTAGTGTACTTGAGGCTTATCGACTGAGTCTGTTTCCTCCTGGCAAAGAAGCGGTTGGTCGCTGGTGGTCTCCGTTGCCACGGTCTTGCCACGGGAGACATCGAAACCATTGCATCGGTCGGTGATGACCCACTTCGAGCGGCTCATCACCTATAGCAAGTCGAAACGCGACGTCTGGATCGCCACGCGGGCGGAGGGCGCCGCGTACCTCAAAGAGAACGTCTGATGCCGAGCGCCGACTGACGACTGTCAAGGGCGAGCGCCTGGGCACGCCACGGAGATCGGCAGGCTACGTGCACTCCGTACCAGGAGCTCGTCCCAAACCACCCGCGCCGCCCGCCCTGGGCCCACGTGCAGTGTCACGTTACTACGGCGCTGGGCAAGTCGATCTTCGATGCGATGCCGGTGACGGAGTGGTCGTTGCCGGATGTCAACCTCGGGGCACCGTGAGGGACGATCGGTAAGCCGCGAGCCGTTCCCCAGCAGACCACGATAGCGGGCTCGTGCGTCCGGCTCGCTCGGCTGGAGGCGCCAGTGGCACACTAGCAATAACCAAGGGCTCTGCCCTTGAAATCCCGCAGAACACCTATGATGCATGGAACCCAGTGCTGGGCTTTCAAGGGCAGAGCCCTTGGTTATGAAATTGAGGGTGCTCAGAACGTTCCGGCCTGAATCGAACGAAGGAGGTGGTCTCCACCAGTCGTCTCGCGCATGATCGTGTTGCTGAAGCACGCATCGACGGAGACGACCGATGGAAACCTTTGACAAGCTGTTTGGCAGCCTGCTCGCCTTTGTATATCACTGTTTCGATCGCATCGTCATCCAGGGCTATCTCCCGCTGTTGACGCGACCCGAGCACATCGTCCATTTCTTCCGCGACGTGCACAAGGTCTACCCGATCACCAAAGACGCGTTCGCCAAACGCACTCAGGAGTACCAGCAGTGGGTCGAGGCGTTTGCGCGCAACCGCCGCATTGCGATCGAATGGGCCGACGACAAAGCCCTCAAGGCGAAAGGCCTCAAGCGAGAAGACTACGTCCGACCGTACTGCACCAGCATGGAGCGGCGCAAGCGATTCGGCCCGTACTTCATCCTCAAGAGCCTAGAACAAGGCCCGAAGTTCGGCGTGCGCGGTCCGAAGTACCCCACCGACGACCCGAACTACCGGATCGTGACGCGGCAGCGGTCCCGCTACACGCACTACTACTTCTACATCCGAGACGAGGTGCTCGGTCCTTTCTTGATGTGCGTCGGCTCCTTCCTCCCGTTCCAGACCACCTACTACCTCAACGGGCACCACATCATTGCCGGTGAGCTTCAGCGCCGGGGAGTCCGGTTCCGCAAAGACGACAACGCGTTTCTCTGGACCGCAGATGTGCAGGCTCTCCAAGCCGCGGCCGACCAGCTCGATCCCGAAGTGATTCGGCAGCGGCTCGAGTACTGGACCCTGGTGCTCGGGCCGAAATTCTCGAAGAAGGACCGGGCGGCGATCAATCTCCGCCGCGCCTACTCCTTGAACCAGGTGGAGTACTGTCGGAATTTCGTGTTCGGCCGTCATTTTCCGATCCACAAGATCTTCGAGCGCTCGTGTGAGCTGGGGGTGTTCCGCTTGACGGCCGATGCCATCACCCAGATCTTCGGGGTGCGCAAACACAAGCGGCTCCGCGGCAAACTGCACACGATGCTGGAGAAACTCGACCATGGCCATCACGTGCTCCGCATCTACTGCAAAAGCCTCGTGGCGCGCACCTACGAGAAGTTCGGCACGTTCCTTCGGGTCGAGGTCTGCGTCAACCGGCTCAAGGATCTCGGCCTGAACAAAGGATTGGAGCAGCTGCCGGCGCTCCGCGAAAAACTGATCGCCGTGACCGATCGCCTGGCGGGCGTCGAGGCGGACCTCCTCAACGTGCACGTCGACTTCCCGCTGTTCGAGCGTCTCGCCAAGCCTGTCGCCGCCGGCCGCACCAAGATGCCGGGCATCAAGATCCACGACACGC
>Ga0326597_10004560_pt1 | contig 19455 bp, 15 predicted proteins | sample RVTome_12_FD_203789 | JGI IMG/M metagenome (GOLD analysis project Ga0326597, IMG submission 203789) | Soil microbial communities from uranium-contaminated site in the Upper Colorado River Basin, Wyoming, United States - RVT100D185 | ecosystem: Environmental > Terrestrial > Soil > Contaminated >... | reverse complement strand
AGGAGGGGCAGCTCGTGCACGACACGCCCTACATCGTCGGCGAGTTTGTCTGGACGGCGATGGACTACCTAGGCGAATCCGGGATCGGCGGCTGGCGCTTCGGCACGCCCGAGCGCGCGAAGCAGGCCGACGAGATGCTGCGCGCGATCGGCGGCATGATGGCGAACATGGGAGCAGACGGGAAGAACCCGTTCCCGGCGACCGAGAAGTCGACCGACCCGTCCACCGACCCGTCCACCGACCCGATGATGAGCCTGATCTTTGCGGGTCGCCCCTATCATGCCTCGGACTGCGGCGACGTCGACCTCACGGGCTTCCGCAAGCCGCAGTCGTACTATCGCGACATCCTGTGGAACGGCGGCGATCGGGTGTATGCGACGGTACGACGGCCCGAGCCCGACGGTCAGAAGGTGGTGCGGACCGTCTGGTCCGTATACCCGACGATCGCGAGCTGGACCTGGCCGGGCCGGGAAGGCAAGAACCTCGAGGTCGAGGTCTACGCCCGTGCCGAAAAGGTCCGCCTGCTTCTCAACGGCACGGTCGTCGGTGAACAGCCGACGGGACGCGAGCAGCAGTTCAAGGCTGTCTTCGCCGTCCCTGACGCGCCTGGCACGCTGAAGGCCGTCGGGCTGAACGGCGACCGGGTGGTGGCCGAGAACGTGCTCGTGACGGCGGGCCCACCCGCGCGGCTGCGGCTGACGGTGGACTGCGCGTCGATTGCCGCGGACGGACAGGACCTCGCGTTCGTCGTCGTGGAAGCGCTCGACGCCGACGGGCGCCTGCAGCCGAACGCGGACCAGGAGATCCAGTTCGCGCGCAGCGGTCCCGCCACGATCGCCGCGCTGGGTGACGGTGACTCGACGAGCGACGAGCCGTACGTCGGCACGCGCCGCAGGCTCTTCAATGGCCGCGCACAGGTCGTCGTCCGCGCGTCACGCACGGCGGGCACGACCGCGCTCGAGGCCACTGCGCCCGGGCTCGATGGCGCATCGGCGACGATCACGACCACCGCCGCGCCACGGTCCGAGCTCCCCGTATTCTGATCCGTCCGTCTGACGGGTGCCCGAATCCCTCACGATTTCGTAGACGGTCGACCGACCGCCGATCCCCGAGTCGGGATCGTGGAGATCATTGACTGGCGCTGTGTGATGTTGATAGATCTTGGGCGCCCTGTCGCCGGGGCGGAGACCCTTCCGATGCCCAGGACCCCTGCGTGCGCGACCGTCGTCCTCGCGCTGACGCTCCTCCTGCCGGGCTGCGGGGGAGGGAACAGCGGCACGACGCAGTCCCCCTCGCCGGTCGTCACGCCCCCGCCTCGGGGGCTCGCCGCGGGCGCCGCCGTCAGCGTCGTCTCCGGCGCCGACTCCGGCCCGGTGGCCGGGGCGAGGGTGATCCTGGCGGGACGGGAGTACTCGACCGACGGGGCGGGCCAGGTCGTGCTCGCCGATGCCGTCGACTACGGCAGCCTGGTCGACGTCGTCGCCCCGGGCTTCCTCGCCCGGCAGACCTCCCTCCGCAAGGGAGGGAGCTCACGTTTCGTCCTGTGGCCGCAGACGACGTCCAGCGGTGTCGACGAGGCCTTCACGACCCACATCGTCTACACGTGGGGTTCGAGGGAGCCGCCCGAGCCGGGATCGACGCCGCTCGACCGGCTGCTCGACGGCGCGTCCGAGGCCTTCGTCTGGATGTCCGACGAGATCCAGGCGGACGGCGGCGCCAGCCAGAGGCACGAGGAGGCGGTCGCCGAGATCAACTCCTGGCTCGGGGGCCGGATTCGCTACTCGCTCGCGGTCTCTCGTCCGACCGGCGTCTTGTTCTTCGAGGCGCGCGTCGACACCGAGGACACGTTCTGCGCGGAGGGGATCCGAGCGTACTTCGATGGGCGAAGGAACTCTCGCGGCGAGATCACCGGCGGAGAGATCGTCTACTGCTGGCTCGAGGTGGCGCGCGCGTCGACGGTGATCCACGAGCTCGGCCACAGCGTCGGTCTGCAGCACTCCAACTCGACCAACGAGCTGATGGGTCGCTACTACTCGCGCCACCGGCGAGAGCAGTTCAGCGAGCGCGAGGGGCTCGTGATGAACCTGCTGTTCGAGCGGCCGGCCGGGAACCGCTTTCCCGACACCGACCGCGGCGCGGCCGCCGCCGCCGCGGGGCCGTTTCGGATCCTCTGTCCCTGAGCGCGGGGTCGCCCGGCCTCGTCTCGCCGGGAAGAGGACGCGTCCGGGGTGCCGCCCCGGGGGACGGCTAGGCGCGGCCGGGCACGGTGCCGAGCACGCGGTTGGCGAGCACGGCGGCGGTGCCGGTGAACTTGACGCCCGCCACGTAGCTGCCGTCGGGAGCCTGGCGCTCCCACCGCACCTCGGCCCCGAGGCTGAGCTCGGTCGAGCCCTCGACGCCGTGAAGGGTGAGGCGGACGATCTCTCCCTTTTCGAGATGGGAGTCGAGCTCGACGCGGCACCCGCTGCCGCTCACGTCGACGATCTGTCCGGGAACGATGAGCTTGCGGGCCCTCACCTCGACGTCGACACGCAGAAGGAGAGGGCGGCGGAGGCGGCGCCTCTTCTCGGTGCGATCGGCCGAGCCGAGCCATCCCGAGATCTTGTGGGCGACGGCCACGACCTCCTCGGCGGCGACCGGCTTGACCAGGTAGGCGGCGGCTCCTCGCGTGACGGCCGTCGAGAAGCTGTCGATGTCGGCGTCGTAGGCGAGCACCACCAGGGGCACCCCGGTCAGCGGCGGGTGCCCCCGCACCCGGCTGAAGGTCGCCATTCGCTCCTCCCGAGTCGACGAGTCGTCGAGGAAGACGACGTGGGGAGGCACGATGTCGGGCATCGCGAGCAGCTGGTCCTCCGTGCACGCTGCCACCTCGAGGCCGCCGCGCATGAGGATTCCCTCGAGCCAGGCTCGATCGGGCGAGTCGGCCCCCACGATCAGCGTGTACTGGTAGCGGGTACCCGCTCGCTCCTGGTCGGACACCACTCTCGCCTGCCGCTTGTCCCGGTCAGCGCCGCAGGCGGTCGCGCTGGCGTCTGAGCGTCTGCTCGACGTCGAGCATCAGGGCCTCCGTCGTGCTCTCGAGCTGGTCGAGGACGCGGTGGAACTGGACGTAGTGGCCCTGGTTCGACTCGTCGGTTTCCGTCAGGTTCTCCACTAGGTTCTCGAGCCGCGCCGCCCACTCCATCAGGCTCTGCAGGCTCGCCTCTCCGTGAGCGTCCATGTGCGACGTCTCGGTGTGGCCCATGTCGAGGCCCCGCAGGAAGGCGCCGATCTCCCGGCGCCTCTGCCGGGCGCGGTCCACCACGCCCTGGAAGGTCCGACGGAGGTTCGTGCGGGAGGGGATGATCGGATCGATGTCGCCCTCCTCGAACCGCTCCTTGGCCCACCCGATCGCGCGGACGAGCTCGTCGCGCTCCCCGGGGGCCTCGGGCAGGCCGCGCTTCTGGAAGACCTCGTTCACTGCCTCCTCCGGGACCGGCCGCTCGGCGGCCATGCAGCCCCGGAACAGGTACACGATCTCCTCGTTGGCCCGGGGGCCTCCCGGAAGCAGCAGCTCGCCCGGAGCGAGGATCTCGCCGTCCGGGCCCCGGCGGATGAGCGTCGTGCGGCGCGAGCGCCGCGAGCTCTTGGGCTTCGCCGACGAGGTCGGGGCCGGGCCCGACTTGGCCTGCTCGGCGGGGGCCGCCATTCTGACCTTGACCGAAAGACGCACCTTGCCGCCCTTGGCGGCCTTGCCCCGGTCGGGCGCCGCGGTCTTCGCCTTCGCTGCCGGCCGCGCGGGGGGGGCGGCCTTTGCCTTCGCCGCCGGCCGCGCGGAGGGGGCGGCCTTTGCCTTCTTCGTCGCGGGGCGACGGCTGGTCGGTCGCGCCGGCTTCTTCGCGCTCCCGGACTTCTTCTTCATCTTCTTCATCTTCTTCGGCGCGGCCTTCTTCACCGTCGCCTTGCTCTTGGTCTTCTTGGGGGACATGGACAGCCTCTTGCGCCTCCTCAAGGGAAGCATCTCGCGGGATGCCTCAGCCTCTCCGGGGGACTACGGTCGATGACGGAATGGAGATCGAGCGAAGCCGACCCAGTGGCCGGCTCGGGCCCACAGTGCTTTCGTGTGGGGTGCGGATTTCGTCGACGATTTGACCGGACGACAGGACTGGCTGGAGCGTTGGGCCTGGGCAACAGGAGCGAATCCTCCCCGAGGCGGGATCTCGAGGAGTGTACCACGCGGCCGCGGACGGCCGCGGGAGCGCCCGATCAGGCGCTCGCGGGCAGGTCGAGGTCGTCCCCCAGCAACTCGGCGGCCATCTCGGCACGCCGCAGCAGCAGCTCCTGGTCCTCGGCGGAGATTCGGCCGGTCATCCGCCGGCGGGTTTCGGTCCCGGGTCCCGGAGCCGCGAGCAGGCCCAGGGCGGCCCCGACCAGCCCTCCCAGAAGTGCGATGCCGATGTACGTGTGCTTGGGACGCGCGCTCATGAGTGCCTTCTCAACCCCCTGTCATTAAGCAGTAGCAATATGCGTGCCCGGTACCGCCACGGTTCCGGCGGCGAAAATGTCCCGCTTTTCCGCACTTCGTGCGGTGGCCGATCCAACCTCCGGAAAAACTGTCTCCAACTGGCCGAACCGGTGACGTCAATTGGCCACATCCGGGCCGGTCTCGGCAGTGCCCGCGCGCCCGGAAGGCGCGGGCTCGGACACGACGTCGGCCAGCCGTCGCGCGACCTCGAGCAGGGCGGGGGGGATTCCCTCGAGGTTCGTGAGCACGGCGATGATGGTGCCGTCGTCGGGCCTCATGTAGAGGGCGGTGCTGGTTCCCTCCTGGCCCCCGAGGTGCCAGGCCTCCGGCCGCGCGCCCCTCGTGTCGATCGGAAGAGCGAGGCCCCAGGTCTGGGACTGGCCGGCCACTGCGTCGCGCGGCTGCAGGAGCTCCTCGACGGTGGCGGGCTCGAGCAGGTGAGCGGAAAGGAGGGCGAGGCCAAAGCGGCCGATGTCGGGGGCGGTCGACGAGATGCCGCCCCCCGGGGCCTTGTAGCTCATGTCGGCCAGGGCCGCGTTCTGCAGCCTTCCCTGCCCATCGCGGACGTAGCCCCGGGCCCGGTTGGCCACGACGGCCCGGACGTCCTCGGGCAGGGTGCGGCTCATCCCCGCTCGCGCGAAGACGCTCTCCTTCACGGCCTCGGCGTAGGGTCGGCCGGTCACCCCTTCGACGACGCAGCCGAGGAGGCTGTAGCCGTAGGTCGAGTAGAGGAACCGGGTCCCCGGCTCGAACTCGAGGGGATCGTCCCGAAACAGCGAAAGCCCCTCCTGCAGCGACTCGAAGCGGCGGGTCAGTGGCTGCTCGCCGTCGCGATACGTGCGAATCCCGCCCCGGTGGCCCAGGAGATGGCGCGCGGTCACCGGCCAGCGCTTGTCGGGGAAAGCGGGGCATCGCTCGCGCACCGGGGCGTCGAGGTCCAGGCGGCCCTGCTCCACGAGCTGGAGGATGGCGACCGCGGTGATGAGCTTCGAGATCGAGGCGATCCGGTAGACGGTGTCGGCCTTGGCCGGCACGAAGTTCTCGACGTCGGCGAGGCCGTAACCGTCGGCGAAGACGACCGTGCCCTCGCGACCGATAGCCACCGACAGCGCGGGTATTCCCAGCTGCGACATCGTCGCCGTGAGCGTGGTCTCGATCGCCTCGACGGTCTTCGCGGGGAGCGACCGTACGGGCCCGGAGGAGGGAGCGAGCGGAGCTCGGACCGGCGACTGCAGCGGGCCGCCTCGAGCGAGCGCGGCGGCCAGCATGGATACGAGAAGGCTCGCGGCCAACCGTCTGATCGGGGTCGAAGGAGCCACGGACCGCGCGGATTTCATGTCCTCGAGCATCATAACGGTGTCCGCCTCGAATCCGATGGCCGGCGGTCTCTCTTCAAACCTGGCCGGCGCGGGACGGCTCAACGTCCACCCGCCGGGCAGGATCATTCTTCCACGGCCACCCGTCGGCGGAGGACCTCCTGCGGCCGCTCCCTGTCGTCCAATCGGGAGTGCTAGACTGCCGGTTTTTTGGGGAGGTTCGATTTGGCCAGGCCGTCCGCCCTCAAGAAGAGCGCCGTCAAGCCGGGACGCCCGCAGCTCGCCTTGTTCGAGGAAGCGCCGGCTCCGCGCGCGAAACGGGGTGTCCCGGCCGCGGTCAAGCGGGAGAAGCGCAGGGCCGGCAAGCCGGCGGGAAGGCCGGCCCGCCTCGAAGCCGTGGAGGAGCCCGCCGAAGGGCCTCCCGCGAGCGAGGTCGAGACGCCGTCGGCCGTCCTCTCGGATTCAATGCCCGCGGCTTCTCCTCCGAAGGCCCGTCGCGCCACCGCCGAGTCGCTGGCCCAGAAGCAGCGGGAGATCTCGGTCTCCGAGTTCTTCGTCAAGAACCGCCATCTCCTCGGCTTCGACAACCCGTCGAAGGCCCTTCTCACGACGATCAAGGAAGCCGTCGACAACTCGCTCGACGCGTGCGAGGAGGCCGGCATTCTTCCCGAGCTGCACATCGAGGTGCATGACCTCGCCCTCGAGGCCGCCCGGCAAGACCCCCAACTCACGAAGGGGGAGGGACGCTTCGTCGTGGTCGTGCAGGACAACGGGCCCGGCATCGTCAAGGCCCAGGTGCCGAAGATCTTCGGCAAGCTCCTCTACGGCTCCAAGTTCCATAGGTTCAAGCAGTCGTTGACTGCCGACCAGCCCGTCCTCATCGAGCGCCGGGGCAAAGTGGAGCGAATCGCCGTGGGCGCGCTCGTCGACGGTCTGCTCGCGGAGGGCGAAGAGATCAAGGACGTGAGCAGCCTCGCGATCCGCGCCCCGGCATTCGACCGGTCCACGTGGCGCTACGAGTGGCGGACCGTCTCTCACGTGATCCGACACCGGCGCGAGAACGAGATCCTGGAAGTGCGCACCGAGAGGGGCAAGCGGGTTCGGGTGACCGGCTGCCACAGCCTGTTCACCTACGACCCCGAATCGCGTCAGGTGAAGGAGGTGGAGGCGCGCGCCCTGAGAGCGGGCGACTGCGTCGTCGCCCCGCGCCGGCTCCCGGACTCGACGCCCCTCGATCGGGTGAATCTCCTCTCCGAGCTCCGCGCCGAGGACCTCGCGGTGCGCCGAGTGTTCGTGTACGGCGTTCCCGACCCGGTCCTCGCAGCTCTGGCCGCGCGCTTCACCACGGTGCATCGGAAGACGGGTGGGGGGCGCTCGCGCCGTTTCTTCCGGGTGGCCGCCGCAGACGGCACACCGGTCGAGATCCTCGACGATTCGTGGGCCCAGTACCGTGAGCGCGGGTTCCTCCCCGCTCGGCTGGTGAAGCGCCTCGGCCTCGAGCTGCAGTGCGCAAGCGGCCGCCTGCGGACCTATCACCACGGTGCGACCCTCGAGACCCCGGTGACCTGGGTCCTCGGCAGAGATCTGATGCGCCTGCTCGGCCTCTACGTGGCCGAGGGTCACTCCGATGCCCGCCAGGTCGGGGTCACGCTCTCGTCGCGGGAGACGGAGCTCGCCCGGGAAATCGTTGCGACCGCGCGGGCACTGGGCCTGTCGACCACGATCGAGCCCCGCGAACGCCACGCCCTCCGGGTGAAGATCTTCGGGGGCCTCCTTTCGCTGCTGCTTCCCGCCTGGTTCGGGCGCGGGGCGAAGAACAAGAGGGTGCCCGGCTTCGTCTACGGCGCAAGGCGGGATCTGCGGCAGCACTTCCTGGACGGCTTCTACCTCGGCGACGGCCATCGGGTGAAGACCAGGGAGGTGCTCACGTTCACCTCCGCCAGCCGGATGCTGGTCGACGACCTCGAGGTGCTCTGGCTCCTTCAGGGCGTGGTGCCGTCACGTCGCGGCCCCATTCGCCGGCGCGGCCTGGGTCGCGACGTCTCGACGTCGTGGCGGCTCGACGTCTACGGCTTCGACATCGGTGCCTCGTACGTCTACGAGCGGCGCCAGGTGCAGCCGCAGGCGAGTCGCTACCGGCTCTTCCCGGCCGCGAAGCTGGCACTCGCGAGCGCCGACGCGGGCGTACGAGTGGGCGCCCGGCCCGAGGAGGTCCTGCGCGCGGCGGGCCTGGGAACGGGACCGGGGGGGACGGGGAAGTCCCTCGGCATCATCATGGGGACCGTGGTCGGGGCCACGTATGACATTCCACAGCTCTCGGCCCTGGCCGGGGGAAGGGTGACCCGCCACCTCACGACGCACCTCGTCGACCGAGGGTATCTGTCCCTCGCATCGGGAGGCTATGCCGCGACACTGAAGATCGAGCATCTGCGTCGCGAGGTCGATGCCGTGCGATCCTTCGGCGCGTCCGACCTTTGTCTCCTGCGCGTGAAGCAGGTGAGCCGGGTGCGCGGGGCTCATCCCTTCGTCTACGATCTCTCGGTTCCCGGATACGAGAACTTCGTGGCCGGCGATGGTGCCATCGCCTGCCACAACTCGCGCGGACAGCAAGGCATTGGGATCTCGGCGGCGGCGATGTACGGGCAGCTCACCACCGGCAAGCCGATTCGCGTCACCAGCCGCGTCGGCAAGCGGAAGGCGGCCCACGTCTTCGACATCCAGCTCGACACCCGCAAGAACGAGCCGGTCGTCACCCACGACGAGACCCTCAGCGAGTGGCATCAGCACCACGGCACCCGGGTCGAGCTCGAGATCGTCGCCAACTGGCAGCAGGGACAACGCTTCGTCAACCGCTACGTCGAGCACACGGCGCTTGCGAACCCGCACGCGACGGTCCACTACACGCGACCGGTGGCCGCCGGGCAGCGCGCGGGATCGAGCCGGCCCGGCAACGAGACGCTGACGTTCCCGCGGTCCACGGGGGAGCTGCCCAAGGAGGCGGTCGAGATCAAGCCGCACCCCCACGGCGTCGAGATCGGGGCGCTGATGCTCATGGCCCGCGAGTCGAAGAGCCGCGACGTGCGCGGCTTCCTGCAGTCGACGTTCAGCCGCGTCTCCACCCAGGCCGCGAGCGACATCCTCGCGAAGGTGCCCTGGGGGAAGAAGCCGGTGCGTCCGCGTGTCCTCGGCGAGAAGAGAGTGATGGCCGAGGACCTGCACAAGGCCATCGCCGCCACCCGGCTCATGAGCCCGCCCACGAACTGCCTGAGCCCGATTGGCGACGAGCTGATGAGAAGGGGTCTCGTCAGCTTCCTGAACGTGATCGAGACCGAGGGGGAGAGCGAAGACGAGAGCGCCCAGATGGAGCTCGACGGCGCCGACACGAAGAAGTCGGGGAGGTCGGCAAAGGCGGCGGCCAGGGGCACGGCGCGCCAGAAGCAGTCCGCCGCCGCGCCGGCGGCGCAGGCGCCCTCGGTTCCCGACGCGTCGGCGGCGGAAGGGGTCGAGAGGATCAAGGGCCACAACTACTTCATCGCCACCGTGACGAGGTCGCCGAAGGTGTACCGCGGCAACCCGTTCCAGGTGGAGGTCGGCCTCGCCTACGGCGGCAGTTGGCCGGCCGACAAGCCGATCGACCTGTTCCGCTTCGCCAACCGCGTGCCGCTCCTCTTCCAGCGCGGGGCCTGCGGCATCACCGACGCCATCGTGCGCACCGACTGGCGCAACTATCTCCTGAGCCAGCCCAAGGGATCGCTGCCGGTCGGGCCGATGGCGCTCCTCGTGCACGTCGCCTCGGTGTGGGTGCCGTTCACCAGCGAGTCGAAGGAGGCGGTGGCCCACTACCCGGAGATCACGAAGGAGATCCAGCTCGCGGCCCAGGAGTGCGGCCGCAAGCTGGCCACGTTCATCCGGAAGCGCAAGGCCGCCGACTACCAGGCACAGCGGCGCAGCATCTTCGAGCTCTACATCGAGGAGGTCGCCATCGCGATCGGGAGGATCATCGGACGAAAGCCCGGCCCGATCCGGAGGGAGTTCCTCCAGGTGGCCCACAAGGTCACGGCGGCGGAGATGAAGGAGGAGCACAGGGCGCTGCAGGAGCTCGAGGGCAAGGGCAAGGCCCGGGGCCGGGCGGAGGAGGAGTAGTGGCGGCGCGCAAGAACGCGGTTTCCCGGAAGACGGTGGCCAAGATCGAGAAGCTCGCCGAGGGAGTCCTCAGGAGCGTCGCGAGCGGCAAGAACCCCTCCCTCGACATCCCCGTTCGCTCGCTCGCCAACGTCAACTGGAGCGAGAAGAAACGGCTGGTCGAGCTCGGCAGCCAGAAGCAGAAGCGGTACTTCTTCAACGTGTCGATGGCGAAGAAGTTCATGCAGACCTTCCTCGTCAGCGAGGCCTGCAAGGAGCTCATCGATTCGGGCAAGACGACGAGCATCCGCGACCTCTACTACGTCACGAAGCACACGATGGGCGACTCGCGCCAGAACACCTTCGAGGAGCAGGACGAGTCCGACCCGATCATCGAGGACGTCGAGGTGACGCTCGACGCCCTGCGCGAGGAGCTGCACCTCTTCGCGGCGCGCAAGGGGTCGATGGTCGGTCCCGTCACCATCGCCGACAGCGGCGACACCATCGACCTGCGCCGGATGGGCTCGGGGGGCTGGGCGGTGCCCTCCATCGTCGAGGAGAACGTCATCACCTTCCGCAAGCACGAGGCGAAGTACGTCCTCCTCATCGAGAAGGACGCGGTGTGGACGCGCTTCAACGAGGACAAGTTCTGGAAGCGCAACAGCTGCATCATCATCCAGGGCGGGGGGCAGCCCCCGCGGGGAGTGCGGCGGCTGGTGCAGAGGCTGCACCGCGAGCTCAAGCTGCCCGTCTACGTCCTCGTCGACAACGACCCCTGGGGCTTCTACATCTACAGCGTCATGAAGCAGGGCTCGATCAACCTCGCCTACGAGTCGATGCGCATGGCGGTGCCCGCCGCGCGCTTCGTCGGGCTGTCGTCCTTCGACAAGAGCAAGTACCAGCTGCCCGACAACGTCGCGATCAAGATGGACGACACCGACAACAACCGGGCGAAGCAGATGCTCGCCTACCCGTGGTTCAAACGGGCGCATTGGCAGCGAGAGATCCAGGAGATGGTGAGGAACGGGGTCAAGTTCGAGCTCGAAGCGCTCTCGAGGCGTGGCATCAGCTTCATCACCGAGGAGTACCTGCCGAGGAAGCTGAAGGACCGGGACTGGCTGGAGTAGCTTCCGCCGGTTCCCCGGGCCGGCGGGGCGACGGCGTCTCGCTTCTGTAGAATCCCCGCATGGGCTCTCTCCGCGGCATCCTCGAGGCGTCGTTCGCCACCGCGGTGTCGTCGCCCTTACTCAGCCGGGTGGTGGGACGGCTCGCCGACCTCCGGCTGCCGCCCGCGATCCTCGCCCCGCTCATCCGGACCTACGCGCGAGCGTTCGGTGTCGAACTCGACGAGGCGGCGGAGCCCCCGGGCTCCTTCCCCACGTTCGACGCCTTCTTCACGCGCCGCCTCCGGCCCGGCCTGCGGCCGGTCGCCTCGGGCGCGGGTGAGGTCGCGTCGCCCTCGGACTCGCGGCTGAGCACGATCGGCCCCGTCCCTTCGAGCGGGGAGCTCGAGCAGGTCAAGGGACGGTCCTACACGATCGAGGCCCTGCTCGGTTCGACCGACGAAGCCGTCCCCTTCCGCGGTGGCGTGAGCGCGACGCTGTACCTCAGCCCGGCGATGTACCACCGCGTGCACGCCCCGGTGGACGGTCGCATCGTCGGGTGGCGCTACGTTCCCGGGCGTCTGTTCCCGGTCAACGGTCCCGGGGTGCGCTCGATTCCCGGGCTGTTCACCCGGAACGAGAGAGTGATCGTCTTCATCGACTCCGAGGAGCACGGGCGGGTGGCCGCCGTCCTCGTGGGGGCGGCCAACGTCGGCCGGATCACCCTCTCCGGCGCCGACCTCGTGACGAACCGCGGCGCGTCGGCGGAGGGCGTGAGACTCCCGGCGCCCACGCCCGTCCGGCGGGGGGACGAGCTCGGGGTGTTCCACCTCGGCTCGACCATCGTGCTCCTCGTCGCCGACCCGCATCTCGCCCCGGCGGAGGGAGCCGCAAACGGCGCTCTCGTGAAGATGGGGCAGGCCCTGTGGCGTCGAAGCTGACCATAGGCGTCGTCTCCGACACTCACGGCCTCGTACGGCCGGAAGCGCTCGAAGCGCTGGAGGGCTCCGACGTCATCCTCCATGCCGGAGACGTGGGCGGCGCGCACGTTCTCGAGGAGCTGGGCCGGCTCGCCCCCGTGATCGCCGTGCGCGGAAACGTGGACGCGGACGCATGGGGTCGGCTCCTGCCCGAGCGTCGCCTTCTCGACCCCGGTGGAGTGCCGCTGCTGCTCCTGCACGACCGCGCGATGGTCGGCGCCGACCCTGTCGAGGGCGGGCCACGCGTGATCGTCTTCGGCCACTCGCACCAGCCGCTGTCCACCCGCCGCCGGGGCGTGCTCTGGTTCAACCCCGGCAGCTGCGGTCCCCGCCGCTTCTCCCTCCCGGTTTCGCTCGGACGCCTCGTGATCGAGGAGGGGAGGGTGCGGCCTCGTCTCGTCTCGCTCGAGCGCCGGCATCGGTCGTGACCGGCCCGGGGGGCCGCCGTGCTCCGGGACGCTCGGCCGAGAGTAGCCAGCCGGACGTCGGTCGGGATACGATCGGGCCCTTCGGAAACACTGCCGGGCCGCGTCTTCCTCAGGAGGTGTGCATGTCGAAGCTCCGCACGGTGAGCTGGGTGCTGCTCGCGATCGTCAGCGTTCTCACCCTTCTCGTGTCCTTCACGTCGGCGAACCTGGCGTACAACGGGATGTACCCGGTCGGGGGCGTGAACATCGACGAGATCGCCCAGGGCCGCCCGGATGTCCTGCTCGGGCTGCGGGGGGTGCGCGGCACGGCCGCGGCGTGGGCGGCGGCATGGTCTACTCTCTTCCTGGTGATCGTCCTCGGGCCCTACCGCCGGGGCGACGTCGCCGCGTGGTGGGGGATCCTGGCCTCGGTCCTCGTCATGGCGGCGGTGGTCGCTCTCCGGGTCCTGCTCATCGACACCCAGGCGGGAACGGGAGCGGCGCTGGTCATACTCGTCGTCGTGCTCCTCGCGCTGCTCGTGGACGTGAAGCGGCTCACCGGCCCGCGGTGAGGGCCTTTCTCTCCCCGCTCGTCCCGCGAGCGGGCGTGGTGCTCCTTCTCGCGGGTGCGGTCGCTCCCCTCGTGCCTTCGGCCGCCGGCGAGGAGCCGGCGGCCCGCGTGCGCCCGGGCACCGTCGTCCGCTGGCTCGGCGAAGGGACCGACTCGTGCGCGATCGGTAAGCAGACGTGGCCCCCGCTCGACGGGGCCTGCCTCTACCCGATCGACCTGCTGCGCGGGGAGGGCCCGGTCGATCTCGTCCGGACCCGCGGCGGCCGCCGCGACCAGGCCCGCGTCGAGGTAGGTCCCTACGACTATCCCACGCAGACGCTGACGCTCCCGACAGAGAAGGTGGACCTCTCTCCGGAAAGCCTCGCGCGGGTCCAGCGGGAGAACCGCGACATCGGACGCCTCTGGGGCCGTCGCGGCCCGCGGCGCTTCGGGCTCCCCCTCCACGCCCCCCTCGATCCGCTGCCCGAGGGTGGGCGGTTCGGGAGCCGGCGCATCATCAACGGCCAGCCGAAGAGCCCCCACTCGGGCGCCGACTTCTCCGCCCCGGCGGGAGAGCCGGTGCTCGCGGCCGCGGACGGCCTCGTGGCCCTCGTGGGCGACCACTTCTTCGGGGGAAACAGCGTGTTCGTCGACCACGGTGACGGGCTCATCTCGATGTACCTGCACCTGAGCCGGGTCCTGGTGGCGGAGGGGCAGGCCGTCGGCAGGGGCCAGGCGGTCGGGGCGGTCGGGGCCACGGGCCGGGCCACCGGCCCCCACCTCCACCTCGGGCTCCGCTGGCACGGGGCCAAGGTGGACCCGGCGGTGCTCCTCGGCGACCCGGCCGCCCTCGTCACGCTGCGCTGAGACGGGCCGCCGCTCGCCCGATCCGCTTGCCACCCACCCCCCCCGGCCCTACGATTCCCGGCAGGATGGTTCCGGCCCGTCTGGGGCGGCAGTTGCGAAACCTGCCGATCCGCCAGAAGCTCACTCTCATCGTCCTCACCACGAGCGGAGTCGCCGTGGTCCTGGCCTCCGCCGCCTTCCTCGCCAACGACTACTACACGTACCGGGAGCAGATGGCGCGCGAGCTGCAGGCGTACGCGCGCAACCTGGCGATCTTCGTCGCTCCCGCCCTCGATCCCGCGAACGCGGGGTCGCAGGTGGGCCGGCTCGTCGGGAGCGAGATGCTGAACCTCACCGGGAATGTGCTCGGGACCCGGAACACGATCGAGGCGGGGATCGTGTTCGACGCGGCCGGCGTCGTCCGGACGCGCTACGAGAAGGGGCTCGAGCTGGTCCCGGCCACGGAGAGCCAGGTCGAGGCCGACCCCCGGCTTCCCGCCGCCCCTTCCGCCGAGGAGGGGTACGCCTTCCGGGGCTCGAGCCTCGAGGTCTTCCAGGGCGTCTACAACGACAAGGGTGTCCGTCTCGGCGCGATCTATCTCAGGTCCGACACCACCGAGCTCGTCGCCCGGCAGCAGCAGTACATCGTCATCCTCGGCCTGGTGACGATGGGCTCGCTGGTGGTGGCCATGCTCCTCGCCTCCCGGCTCCAGAAGGTGATCTCCCGGCCCATCCTGCACCTCGCCGACGTCGAGACCCGGGTGTCGCGCGAGAAGGACTACTCGGTCCGCGCGGTCAAGGAAGCGGAGGACGAGCTCGGGCTGCTCATCGACGGCTTCAACGACATGCTCGGCCAGATCCAGTCACGCGACGCCGAGCTGACCGTGGCCAAGGAGGTGGCGGAGCAGGCCAACCGCACCAAGAGCACGTTCCTCGCCAACATGAGCCACGAGCTGCGGACCCCCCTGAACGCGATCATCGGATACAGCGAGATGCTCGAGGAGGAGGCGCAGGAGCGGGGGCTCAACGACATCTCCCCCGACCTGTCCAAGATCCACGCCGCGGGTAAGCACCTCCTCGCCCTGATCAACGACGTGCTCGACCTCTCCAAGATCGAGGCGGGGAAGATGGAGCTGTACCTCGAGGACTTCGAGGTGTCGACCCTCGTGCGCGACGTGGAGTCCACCATCCGTCCCCTCGTCGAGGCGAACGAGAACGTCTTCGAGGTGTCTTGCCCGCCCGGCATCGGGATGATGCACGCCGACCTCACGCGAGTGCGCCAGATCCTCTTCAACCTGCTGAGCAACGCGGCCAAGTTCACCAAGGCCGGCCGGGTCAGCCTCGAGGTGCGTCCCCGGCGCGTCCGGGGCCGCGAGATGGTCGATTTCTCCGTCACCGACACCGGCATCGGGCTGACTCCCGAGCAGCAGGAGAGGTTGTTCCAGTCCTTCTCCCAGGCCGATCCGTCCACCTCGCGCAAGTACGGGGGCACGGGGCTCGGCCTCGTGATCAGCCGGCGCTTCGCCCAGATGATGGGCGGCGACATCACGCTGGGGAGCGAGTTCGGGCACGGCTCGACCTTCCGGGTGCAGGTGCCCCGCGTGGCGGGGCAGGTCGAGGGGACGTCGTCCGCCCCGCCGGCGCCGGCCAGGATCGCCGCCGTATCTCCCACCGTTCTGGTGATCGACGACGACCGGGCCACCCGCGAGCTGATCTCGCGAGGGCTCGTGAAGGAGGGCTTCCGGGCCATCACCGCCGCCAGCGGAGAGGAGGGCCTTCAGCTCGCCCGCACCCAGCGCCCGGACGTGATCAGCCTCGACGTGCTGATGCCGGGAATGGACGGGTGGACGGTGCTGCGGTCGCTCAAGGCCGACCCGGTGACCGCCTCCATCCCCGTGGTGATGGTCTCGATGCTCGACGATCGCGACATCGGCTTCGCGCTGGGGGCCGCCGACTATCTGACCAAGCCGTTCGACCGCGAGCGGCTCGTGACGGCTCTGCGGCGTTTCCGCGACGGGACCCTCCCCCGGCCCGTCCTCGTCGTGGAGGACGATCCCGCGTCGCGCGAGGTCATCCGGCGGACGTTGGAGCGTGACGGCTGGGCCGTCTCGGAGGCCGAGAACGGCAAGGCGGCCCTCGACGCCATACGCCGTCAGGCCCCGGACCTCGTCGTCCTCGACCTCATGATGCCCGAGATGGACGGGTTCGAGTTCGTGTCGCGGCTCCGCGCCACAGATCCGGGGCGGGGGATCCCCGTAGTGGTGGTGACCGCGCGCGAGCTGTCGGTGGAAGACCGCAAGCGCCTCGGTGGGCACGTTCGACAAGTCTTCCGCAAGGGTTCGTTCAGCCGCGAGGAGCTCGTGCAGGAGCTGCGCCGGGCCCTCGACGAGGGACGACGCCCGACCGCCACCGGCCGCCGCGCCTGACTAGCCGGCCGATCCGACCAGCCGGTCGATCTTGCCGAGCAGCTGCGGGAAATCGACGGGCTTCGTGTCGTAATCGTCGCAGCCGGCGGCGAGCGCCCTCTCCCGGTCCCCGGCCATGGCGTGGGCGGTGAGGGCGATGATCGGCACCGCCGCCGTGGTCGCCTGCGCCTTGAGGCGTCGAGCCGCCTCCCACCCGTCGATCACGGGCAGGCTCATGTCGAGCAGGATCAGGTCCGGAGACTCGCTCTCCGCCATGAGAATGGCCTGCATCCCGTCGGCGGCCATGAGGACCTCGTGACCCTTGCGTTGGAGTCGCCGCGACAGCATGTCGCGGTTCATGTCGTTGTCCTCGACCAGCAGGATCCTCGCCATCGCCTCTCTCGTGCCGACCCGCGACCGGCCGGACCGGGGCGGTGCGTTCTGGGTTTGCTCCCGCCACCCGCCAGCACGGCGCCGCCGGAGGAGACAATCGACAATTGTAGTGCATCGCCCCCGGGCGGGCGAGAGGCGGCGGGGAAACCTCTCTCTCCCAGATCGACTCTCTCCTCGGGCTTCACCTGCTCGCCCGCGTCCGCGTCGCCGGGGGACTACTTGCCCTTCTTCGTCACCCCGAGCTCACCGAGCTTCGTCGCGACGTCCTCGCCCGCCGAGGGCGGGCTGACCTCGCGGTCGACGGCCAGGATCTTGCCGTCGGGCCCGATGTAGAAGGTCCACCGGCGCGCGTGGGTGCCGGCGGGGTTGAGCACACCGTAGGCCGCCGCGACCGACTTGTCGGGGTCGCTGAGGATGGGGTAGTCGGCGTCGAGCGATTCCGCGAACCGGCGGTTCGTGTCCGCGTCGTCCACGCTGGCCCCGAAGTACGCCACGTCGAAGGCCCGGATGCTGTCGCCGCTCTCACGGAGCGACTTGCACTCCATCGTTCAGCCGCCGGTGAACGCCTTGGGGAACCACGCGAGCACGACGGCCTTTCCCGCGTAGTCGGAGAGCCGGTGTGTCTTCCCGTCCGAGCCCATGAGGGCGAAGGCGGGGGCGGGGTCGCCGGGCTGAAGATCGGCGGCGGAGGATCGAGCCGTCGCCGTCGCCACTCCGAGCGCGGCGGCGGCCACGACGAGCAGGGCCTTCATGAAGCGCTCCTTCCCGGTCTCCCGAGAGACCGTCGCCCCAGTGTCTCGCCTCGCCGGGCCGCAGGCAAGCGCGTCGTCTCCCGGCGCTCCCGTCGAGAACGATCCGCACGACGGGCGCTCCGCCCGCGCGCCTCGCGGTCAACGGCACTAGAATGCCGCTCCGTGCTGCGTCTCGTCTCCCTCGTCGCGCGCCTGGGCTTCGCGGCAAGCGTCGCCCTGCTCGTGCTCGCCGTCTCGCGCTGGGCGCCCGTCTCCGCCGAGCCTCTCGTGGACGTGCGGGCGCTGCCTCTCGCCGGTCCGGTCGTCCTGCTCGGGGTGGTGGCTGCTCTGACTGGTCGCGAGCGCCGCCGGCGGAGGTGGCAGCCGCTCGCCGCCATCCTCGCGGTGGCGCTGCTCGCTCTCGCCGGGACCGTGGCGCTGCGGGGACCGGTCGGTCTGCGGGCCGAGGTGTTTGACCACCGGGAGCTGCTCGGCCGGACCGCTCCGGGGGCGATCGAGCTCACGGGACAAGACATTCCCGCCGCCGCCTCCGCCGCGCGTCTCAAGACGCTGCGCTGGAAGGGGCCGCTGCGCGTCCCCGAGTCGGGAGCCTATCGGCTGTGGCTCCGGGGCCGGGGCCGGGCCGCCGTCACCCTCGACGGGCACGTGCTCCTCGAGGCGCAAGGCGATCCGCTCGCGGCCGAGACCGAGATCGCGCTCGTGCGAGGCGAGCAGACCCTCGAGGTCTCCTTCGAGCACCGCGGTCCGGGCCCTCGTCTGACCCTCGGGTGGACCCGGCCCAACGGTCGCGCCGAGGCCATCCCGCCGCGTCAGGTCGGACCGCCCCTTTCGCCGTGGGTGTGGCGGGCGACGGACGGGCTCGCTCTTCTCGTGGCCCTCCTCGCCGGGGCCCTCGTCTTTCTCGCCCGGTGGGACAGGCCCCGCCGCCCTCCGTCGCCTCGTCCGGTCACCGCCTCCGAGGTCGGGCTCTCGCTCGCCGGGTACGCTCTCCTTCTCGTCGTGATGAGCTGGCCGCTGGCCGGCGACCTCGTCCACTCGGGACCGATGAAGCGCCCCGATGGGCGCCTCAACGCCTGGATTCTCGCGTGGGCCGGACAAAACGCCCTCCTCCATCCCACCCGCGTCTTCCAGGCCCCCGCCTTCCATCCCCTGCCCGACGCCCTGGCCTTCTCCGAGAACCTCCTCCTTCCCGCGGTGGTGGTGGCGCCGCTGCAGCCTCTCGGGGGACCGGTCTTCGCCTACAACGTGGCTCTGCTCCTCGGCCTCGCCTTCTCGGGGCTCGGGGTCCAGCTCCTCGTGCGCCGGGCGAGCGGCGATCGCCTCGCCGCGTTCGCCGCCGGTGCGTTCTTCGCGGCCGGTCCCCACCGCTGGACCCGCCTGTCGCACCTCCACGCCCAGGTCACGGTCTTCCTCCCGCTGGCGCTGCTCGCCCTCGACCGCTTCTGGGAGCGTCGCTCCCCGGGGCGAGCCCTGACGGTGGGCCTCATGCTGGCGCTGCAGGGTCTCGCGTCGATCTACCTCGGCGTGATCACCGCCACGACGCTCGCGGTGGCGGTCCTCGCCGCCGTGGCGGGGGGCTTGCGCGCGCGCGACCTGCTCCGCCTTGCCGTCGGCTTCCTGCTCGCCGGCGCGATCCTGTGGCCCGTGGTCGAGCCCTACCTGCGGATGCGGGCGTTCGAGGGCGTGGAGTTCACGATGGAGACGGTCGCGATCTACGCGGCCACCCTGCCTTCCTATGCCGCCGCCGGGACGGCGCTGTGGGGCCCGCTGTCGCAGCGGCTGCTCGACCCCGCCTTGACGCGCGACACGCTGTTTCCGGGGCTCACCGTTCTCGTCCTCGGCATCGCGGGGCTGGCCGCCGCCCCCCGCCGCTTCCGCGTGGTCGCGGTCGTGGTCTCGATCACCGCCGTCGTCCTCTCCCTGGGACCGGAGACCGCCGTCTACCGCTTTCTCCACGAGCACGTGGTGCTGCTGCGGGGCGTGCGCGCCCTCGCCCGGTTCGCTCTGGTGCCGACCCTCGCCCTCGCCGTCCTCGCCGGGCTCGCGTTGTCCGGGCGCCGGCGGCTGGCCGTCCTCG
>Ga0326597_10004559_pt1 | contig 19457 bp, 22 predicted proteins | sample RVTome_12_FD_203789 | JGI IMG/M metagenome (GOLD analysis project Ga0326597, IMG submission 203789) | Soil microbial communities from uranium-contaminated site in the Upper Colorado River Basin, Wyoming, United States - RVT100D185 | ecosystem: Environmental > Terrestrial > Soil > Contaminated >... | reverse complement strand
GCCCGTCCGCCTGCGCGCGTCAAGTCTGGCGCGACCGAGCGGAAATCGTGCTTGACTGTTGCGCGACGGGAGGAATAAAATGCCCGCAGTTCAAGTCGGAGGTTCAACAAACTAATTCAACGTGGTGTTCGTAGAGTCCCGTGGGTCCAACGTTATTTGCAGCGAAATCGCTGCATGTCCCGATGAAAGCGCTGGTGCCCCTATATTTGTCATCGCGTCCGCTGCATCCGTACGCCGCCGCGCTCATGACCGAGTTTCTCATGTCCAAGCGCGGCCAAGATATCATGTGCGGCCACGGCCGTTGGGTTGGCCATAAGAGCATTATCGGCAAAGGACCGGACGATATCGGCCATCGCAGAGTGGTGATCCCGTCGCCGGAAAAATGGGACGACCGGTATCAGGCGCTGATCGGCCTCTTCAACAAATTAATTCTGAGCAAGTGACGAAATCTTACTAAGACAAGAATGTCAGCGGTTGTCAGAGCTAGTCAAGGCAGTCGCATGCTGACCATTGTCAATGACGGTCACCGCGCCGCGCATGAAAAGCGGCATTCGCGTTATAGACCATTCTTCAACTCAGCCTCCGCCTCGCGCCAATTGACTCGCTTTGTGTGCTCCTGCAATCGCCTCGTCATAGCGCTTCACTTTCAGCGCGGCCAAAGCGAGGTTCAGCGCGCCTTCGGCATCATTAAGTTTTGGCGTGTCCACTCTGCTTCGGCTCTTCTTAGCCGCAAATACGTCGTGCTGCGCAACCCGGATCGCCACTATCGCGTCATCCGAAGTTGGACCGCCTGAGATGGAGATCCATTTAACACTGGCCAGGATGACAGCGACTAGAGTCAGCCACATGGCAAGCTTAACGGGGCCCAGTTTTGATTTCATATTCGATGCTCTTTGTGCCGTGCCGCGGGCCCCTTGCTAGGGACATGGCCGGGGTTAGACTCTGAGGATCGGATCTGCGCAAGTTTCGGTTTCACCAGCGAAGCCAGAATCGAGACGGCCAATATTCCTGCCACCACTCCTAAGGAGACGCCGATGGGAATCTTGTAGAAATCCACGAGCATCATCTTGACGCCAACGAAACAGAGGACAAAGGAAAGCCCGACCTTAAGATAGCGGAACATCTCCAAGATTCCGGCCAAAAGAAAGTAGAGAGCGCGTAGCCCCAAAATGGCGAATATGTTGGATGTGTAGACGATGAAGGGGTCGCGTGTGATGGCGAAGATTGCGGGGATGGAGTCTACGGCGAAGATCACGTCTGTCGTCTCAATCACAAGCAAAACCACAAACAGAGGCGTGGCCCAGAGGCGCCCATCCCTGCGGACAACAAAGCGTTGGCCTTCAAACTGACTGGTAATTGGCACAAAGCGGCGGAGCAAAATGACAGCGGGGTTCTTCTCGGGCTCAATCTTTTCCTCACCGGCGAAGAACATCTTGATACCCGTGATAATCAGAAAGCCGCCGAAGATATAGATAATCCAATGAAACGCGCTTAGGAGGGCGGCGCCCGCGGCGATAAATATCGCGCGCATGATCAAGGCGCCAAGAATGCCCCAGAACAGAACCCGATGCTGGTACATGGCGGGAACGGCAAAGTAGGAAAAGATCATGATGAAGACAAAGATGTTGTCCACGCTCAGGGACTTCTCGATCAGGTAACCGGCGAGAAACTCCATGGCCTTCTCTGACCCCCACAGGTAATAAATCCCCAGATTGAAGATCAAAGCCAGTGAGATCCAGACCACGCTCCAAGAGAAAGCCTCTCGTAGTGAAACGGCGTGGGCTTTACGGTGGAACACCAGGAGGTCGAGGGCGAGCATGCCCAGAACGAAAACGTTAAAAATGATCCATGAGATAAGGCTGTCTGATGTCACAAGCTCTCCTTAGTGGGCAGCGAACAATAGAGGAAAAGGGCAACGAACCCGAGAATTCCCATCAAGCCAGAGGGAATGAAGTCACCGTTCAGCACCAAACGGTAGGCGAAAAAAGCGGTGAGCAGGAGGGTTATGAAAGGCGCGAAAACAAACCCCAGCTCTTTGCGTCTGAGCACGCCGAGACCGCTGGCCAGAAGACCGAGGCCAAAGGTGCTCCCGGATATGAGGGATGTCATACTTCCGGCGCTGGTATAACCGATGATCCCACCTCCGAGCACCAGGAGCCCCAAAAGCAAAATCACTATGCCGGGCGCCGTCATTGCCTTAAGCCTGCCATGCTCTCTAGCCGCCTGATCCGCTCTTCTACAGGCGGACGGGCACCCACCAGAGTCATGATATCCTGCCCGTTGAGCGGTTTACGATAAACATACTGGTTGACTGCATCGCACTTATGCTCTAGCGCTCACGCCTCCGCTCTAGCTCACGTGTAACGGAGCGATCTAGCCGATCTGACGCAATATCTATGGCACTGTGGAGGTAAGCGTCGGTCGCCTCCACCATCACTTTCCCTGACGGAGAGAAGGTCGCTGTAATCTGGCACTGCTTGTCAAACCCGCCGCGTGGGCCGTTGAGGTCGGTGAGTTTCACGGCGATTTGCCTGATCCTTGGCCCAAACCGGCTTAGCGCAAACCGTACGCGGCCCTCCACATGGGCCAGCACTGCTTCGGTCAGTTCTACATGTCGTCCTCGGATGCCAAACTTCATAAACGCTTCCTTTCTGCCCAGAATTCATCGAGTTGCCGTCATCATTGGCCTCGAATCAAACTTAGCAATTGCGTGGTATCTATTGTTCTCGATTGTTGCTGAATTTGGCCTGCATATTTTGCGTGTAGACCGGTGGCTTTTTCTTTTAGCTGGGCGACTAGCTGGCGCATCTCGACACTGGAAAGTGTACGGCCGCCGGCATAGTAATTTTGCGCCATCTGGCCGATGGCGTAGGTGGCGGCGAATGACATGGCGGAGCTGGTCGCCTGGTTGGCGACGGACTTTCCCATTTTGCCGCCAAGTTTGCCGACCAGCCCGCCGAACAACTTAGTCGCGTAGCCTTCAAGAACTTGCGAGCTGAGACCCACGCCGGCGGTGGCAAGGAGTTCCTTAATGTGGCCGCGGTCGAGCTCGTAGCCATGTTTTGTCCCGATGCGGTACACCAGCTTCATTTGCAAAAGGGATAATCGCCAGGGTGGATAGCGACTGGGGCATCAACTCCAAAGCGCCATTGAGAATCGAAGAGTTAAGGATCATGTCGTCTACGTCATCCCCTTTTGTGGCGCTCGTGACAGCAGTAATTGCCTTCTTGACTTCAACCGGTGTGGTTGGCGCCTCCGCAACGGCGAAATCTGGGAAGGCTACGGCTTCGGCGTCTTTCTCGATGCGTGTCGCTAAATTGGTGTCGAGGCGAAGCACTTGGCGAAGTTGGTCAAGAAAATTCTTCTCCCGCGGCGTCAAGAGATTGTCGGCCTCGCAGATGCAGACCACCATTTCATAGGCAAGTTGGCGCAGTTCCATTTGCTCGAGCGGCTGCGCGGCCTGCGCCAAAGAGACCTGGCCGAGCAGCACGCGCTGATAGAGCGCGGCATGATTGGTGTCCGTTGCCGGCAGGTTGTCCATGATCGCTTTGATCGCCGCTCGTTCCACTTCGCTTTTGCCGCCGTCGGCAAACGCGGCGAGCAGACACTCGGTCAACATGGACTCGGTTTCAGCGGCATTCGGCATTATGCGATTCTCCAGAACGTCTCCTCGGTCCTGACTCAAGTTAAGTTCGAGATGGTTTTTTGCTGTCGCGCCACTTTTGGAATCGCTCCTTGAGCTTTCGCACCAACGGATGATCGGTGCCCATTAAGGCCACGCCTGCGAGAATAATCGGCACGCCGGGAATTACCGGAACCAAGGTGCCGGCTGCGCCGATCACGCACAGCGCGATACCAAGAATCACTTTGACCTTCTGCCACACGAGAATCATTGGCTGCCAGTTCTCCTTGTCATGATTACGTCGACGAGGCCGTGATGGCCGTGCCGACGGACGCCCCACAGCGCGAGGAAGACATAGTAGGTGTTGAATTTCGTTTTAGTGTTCAACGGTGGCCTGCTAAGCGAACCGACTTGACTCAGCCGGCGTGCATCCGCGTGACTTTGCGGCGCGCCGATTGAAATCTTCCGTTGCTGCTTGGAACGAAGCTCTGCTGGTCGCGAATTTGATTCACCTTTCGGATCAAACCGGCTCTGAGGTAGTCCGGATCAATGGCGAGAAATTCGCAGACGTTGACGAACGAGAAGAGCCAATCGTCGCCGACGCCGTCGACGACCCAACGCATGGCCTCCGCAAAATCGCGGCACTGTCGCTTCGAACAGCGGCGTAGATCAGTCATCAGACTCGCCACCGCGTCGGCCCAAACTGCGGCTATTAAACGCAGCTCCGGGTTGGCCGGATGAGTGCGTCGAGTCGCTTCGTAAAATTGCGCCGACGTGAGTTCGTCGGGTTCGAACAACTTGTTGAAGTCAAGATGAGAGTTGAAAGCTGAGTCTGCGGACATCGTTTTCACTCCTTTCAAAAAGTTATTCTCTTCCCGTGAAGCAATATAAACATGTCTCCATCATTCGACAAACTCATAATCTCTTCTTGACCATTAGATTAAAACTAACTATTATCGAGTCGGTGGAATGGCTTAACTATCACCATCTGTTTTACTTCTGGACCGTCGTCCGGCTTGGTAGCATCACGCGCGCCAGTGAAGAGTTGCGCCTGACCCAGGCGACGGTCAGCGCTCAGTTGAAGTCATTGGAACAATCGCTTGGGGAGAAATTGTTCCGTAAGTCGGGCCGCCATTTGGCGCCGACGGAAACCGGGAACTTGGTGTTTCGTTATGCCGATGAAATTTTTTCTTTGGGCCAGGAAATGCTCGGCACGCTCAAAGGACGGCCCGAGGGGCGTTTGGCGCGATTGACGGTCGGTGTTGCCGACGTAATGCCGAAGCTGGTCGCTTGTCATTTGATCGAACCGGCGCTCAAGTTGAAGGACCCCTACAGGATCATCTGCCGGGAGGGAACCAATGAGGAACTTCTGCCGGCTTTGGCTCGTCATGACGTCGATGTGGTGCTGACCGACGCGCCGATCGACCCGGCATTTAATGTGAAGGCTTTTAACCACTTGTTGGGGGAATGTGGCATGACGTTGTTTGGCGCAACGAAGCACGCCGACTCGTACCGGCGCGGTTTTCCCGCGTCGCTCGATGGCGCGCCCTTCTTGCTTCCTACCCGCAATACCACGGCGCGCCGATTACTGGATCAATGGTTCAATGCGCAGAATATTCAGCCGAGGGTACTGGCTGAGTTTGAAGACTCCGCGTTGTTAAAAGTGTTCGGCCAGCGGGGGCTCGGGGTGTTTTTTGTTCCATCGATCATTGCTGCTGAAGTGCAGCGCCAGTATGAGGTAAAGTCAATTGGCCGGGTGAACGACCTGCGCGAGCGCTTTTACGCCATCTCTTTGGACCGAAAGCTTAAACATCCCGCGGTGGTAGCTATCTCGGAAGCGGCCAAGATAAGACTGAGCGATTGATAAGCATCGACGCACACAATAATATCGGCTGAGTCGATCCAGCAATGAACGCGACGCTGCCGCTCAGTCCGAGAAAGTCGCGCTCCCCAGTTTGCGCTTCGTAGGGACTACATCTCGGCCGGAGCATCCCACGGTCTACCTGACTGATCGTCGATCGATCCTGATCGTGATGACCGGATGCCTCGACGGGAAATGACTGAGCAGCATTTATCGACTGCGCAGCGGTCAGCTTTTCAAACGGCCACCGCGCACGGTGGCGCCGACGACGATGCCCGCGCTGATCAAGACAAGATTCTTGATGATGTATTGGCCTTCGAAGGTCGGGACGAATGGGAATTGACTAAAAACCTCCTGTGGAAAAATGATCGCGGGCGTGACGGTTCCCGCCATCTGGAGCCATAGCAGCAATAGCGTGGCGCGCAAACAAATTCCCAAAAGCAACCCCAGGCCGATAACGCATTCCCAAACGGCGAGCATCGTCAAAGCCGCTCGCGTTGGCACCAAGCCGACGCTTAATGCCTGCATCGTTCTTGTCGCTAAATCTTCTGCCGAACTCAAGCCGGGGAAGAACTTCAAAAACCCAAACCACAGAAAAATAACGCCGACACTCAGACGGAGCAGCGTAATGCCGTAGCGCGCCATATGCGCGGCAAGAGTTTTATCAAGGGAATCGAAACCAGACGTCAGTTTGTTCATTTCAACCGCCTCTTTTACCATCTCAATCAAACCAAAGTGGCGCACCGATGCAATAGCTTCAACATAGAAAGGTTGTGCTGCGTGCGTTATCGGCAAGGGCGGATTGTTGGCATGGGGCACGCGTTGTTATACAGTCAGAAAATTCCACGGCAACAAAGCTCAGGCGTGGTGCGTGAAGCAGTGGAGTCAGGAGGACTGCATGGAAGTAAAGTCGGTCAAGGAACGTCATTCCGAGCTGGCGATGCACAGTGTCAAGTTCGCCAAAGACGAGCAGGCGCGGCGCAAGGGGCAGGAGGTGTTGTTTAAGTGGCGGGATGTGGAAAAGCAGCTGGGCGAACATAAACATATTTATGTTGTCGATGCGCGGCTCGGTTCGAACAATCACACGCACAGGCTCTGGTACGACGTGATTCCGCCGCACACCGAGGAAGGTCAAGAATGGCGCACGCTCGGACATCGCCACACGGTGGAGGCGATCATCTATTTTCTCAAAGGCCACGGCCACAGCATCATCGACGGCGTGCGCTATGACTGGGGGCCGGGGGATTTGCTCAGCGTGCCGATGTTTTCCTGGCACCGCCATATTAACGACAGCGACGAACCGGTGCTGCGCATTGCCTCGACCACAGGGCCGTTGTCGTTGGGGTTGGGGCAGGCGGTTTACGAAGATGAACGCTATCCCGAGTTTTGGGTTTATGCTCAGGAAGGCGAGGACGCGCGCAAGACCTTGATTCCGGGCGGCGGATCGCTCGAAACCGCCAAGGTGGGCAACAATCGCGCCGCGGAAATGTATGCCGAGCAGGTGGCCTTTGCCATGCACGAGGAAGAGTTGCGGCGAAACAGCAAGGTGCTGGTGAAGCAAAAGGATTTGGTCTTCGAACCGACAGCGATGGGCAAGCTCGCCTACGTCGTCGATCCGCGCATCGGCTTTCACAGTAAGGCGCTCGGCGTCGTCATGGCGGAGATTCCGCCCGGCAAACGCTCCGGCGCGCATCGCCATCTTTACGACGAAATCGATCTTGTCGTCGGTGGCGCCGGCAAGGTGATCGTCGAGGATAAAGAATTTGCCTTCGACACGCTGGACGTGCTGTCGATTCCGGTCTTCCAGTGGCATCAATATTTCAATACTGGCAAAGAGCCCCTGCGAATTCTCGGCATCAACACCCGGCTTGCCATGGATAATCTGGGTTTGTCACTGACCCATCAGGGCGAGCACGCGGACTACGTGTAGCTGCATCAAGGAAAGAATTGTGGCGGCGATGGCAACCATCAAGGTCGGCTCCCGGTCGAATCCGGAGCTTGCCGTTAAGGTGCTTTGGAGATATGGATCGAAGCTGGAATTTGTTTCAGCTAGGGCCTCGCTCTTGGGCCAATTACTAATAATATTGCAAAGTTTTTGCCGGCTGGTTTTTCACCGGATTTGGAGGTTAGCATCATATGGAAGTGAAGTTTGGCCTATTTAGTTGCGATTCCCACGCTCAATTGGACCGTGACGCGTGGACCAAGCGGATGTCGAAAGCAAAATGGGGCGATCGGATTCCGCAGATCATCGAAGTGAACGAGGACGGCAAGACCGTGGACCGTTGGTTCGTCAACGGTAAAACCCGCGCTGAATGGGTCTGCAACTGTCCCGCAGCGATGGAAGGCGGCGTAGCGCGCGGCTACTATCCGCGGCGCTGGGAAGAGGTGCCGAAGATCGTTTACGATCCGGCCGAGCGCTTGAAGGCGTTGGATGAGGATCGCGTCGACGGTGAGGTGCTCTATCCCAATGGCCCGGTGTCGAATTTCGCGTTTTTGCAAGCCGACGCCGAGTTCGAGCTCGCTTGCGTGCAAGCGCACAATGACGCGCTGGCCGAATGGCGCGAAGTGAGCGACCGCTATGTTCCGGTCGCGATTATTCCCTACATGAACGAGATTGGCGTGGTCGTCGCCGAAGTCGAGCGCGCCGTGAAGCGCGGTCACCGTGGTGTGGTCATGCTGGCGGAGCCGGCTTTTACAAAAAAAGGTTTGAAGCGCATGAACGATCCCTACTGGGAACCGCTCTGGGCTTGCTGCCAGGACCTGGGCGTTCCCATGCACTGGCACGGTTCATCTGGCTTGGCCCAGCAGCTATCGTTGCCGAAGTGGGATGGCTTCACGAAAAAAGAAATGCATACGGTTTCGACGTCGCGTTTGTGCGCGACGCCGGCGCAGTTGATTCCCAATTTAATTTTTTCCGGCATCCTCGACCGCTACCCGCGGCTCAATTGGGCCTGCGCCGAGACCGGTTTCGGTTGGGTGAGCTACGTGCTCGAAGCGAGTGATCACGAGTGGGAGCAGCGCCAATTGTGGAAGGAAGGGGTCCCAACCAAGCCGAGCGAGGTGTTTCGCCGGCAGATTTACGTCGACTTCTGGTATGAGAAGGCAGGCATCGAGCTGCGCGAGTTGGTCGGCATCGACAATATTATGTGGGAGTCGGACTATCCGCATATCGCCGCGACTTATCCGAAGTCGTGGAGCTTTGTCGAAGACTCGTTGGTTGGCGTGCCGGAAGACGAGCGCAAGAAGTTGTGTTATGGCAATGCGTTGAGGCTGTACGGGCTAGCGTAGTTTGACGATTTTTTAACAATGGCTGGGGCGGCGATGACCATCAAAGAGAAGCAGCATCAAAATGAACAATAGTTTTATCAGCGCGGACGAACATGTCCAGGAGCATCCTGAGGTGTGGACCAAAAGACTGTCGCGGCACAAGTGGGGTGAGCGGATTCCGCATGTAGAGCGCGGCGCAAACGGTGTTGAGCGTTGGGTTGTTGACGGACGCCCCGTGGATATAGCCGGCGTCGCCGACTGCGGCGCGGCGATGGCGGAGCGGACGAAAAATCCCGAGCGATGGTCTGACGTGCCGGCGGCTGTTTACGATCCCAAGGCAAGATTGAAGGCGATGGACGAGGCCGGTATCGATTACGCGGTGCTTTATCCTACCATTGCCGGCGTCGCTGGCCAGTCGTTCGGCAGCATCATAGATCCCGATTTGGAGCTGGCCTGCGTGCAGGCATACAACGACTGGCTGGTAGAAGAGTGGGCCAGCGCGAGCCCCCGATTTATCCCGCAGTGTATCACGCCGCTTTTTCCGGTTGACGCCGTCGTCAAAGAAATTCGCCGCTGTGTCGCCAAGGGTCATCGCGGCGTGATTTACCCTTCCAACCCGATGGAGTTGCGCGACGTGCCGCATATCAACGACCTGGTCTATGATCCGATCTGGGCGACTTGCCAGGAGTTGGCCGTGCCGATTTGTTTTCACGCCGGCGCGTCGAGCCAGATTCAGATCCCCGCTTACGAAGGTTATTCGCCGACCTTGGCGGCGGCGGTGCAGTCGATCACCCGGCCGGCGAGCTCCGTGTCGGTCCTGGTGAATTTACTGATCTCGAAGATTCTTATGCGCTTTCCAAGTCTAAAAATCGTGCTCGCCGAGAGCGGATTGGGCTGGGGCGCTTACTTGTTGGAGTACACCGACTTTCAAGCGACCGGCGATCAATTGCCGCAAAATGGTTATGATCTGATGCCGTCGGAGTTGTTCAAGCGGCAGTGCTATCTGGTCGGTTGGTACGATCAAGCGAGCTTACGGGTGAGACGCTATGTCGGTACGGAGAATATTCTCTGGTCGAGCCAGTTTCCCCAGGCGACGTCGACTTGGCCCAAGACAAAAGAGGCTCTGGCGCGCAGTTTCGCCGGCGTCGACGAAGGCGACAAGCAAAAGATACTTTGGGATAACGCGGCGAATCTGTATAAGATTTGTGATGACAAGCTGTGAGGCGAGAGCCCTTGCCGATTCCGAAATTGATATTTGCGCGATCGATTGTTTGATTCGGAGCGATCATGTCTCATTGGCCCAAAATACGTCCGAGTATCGATGAACAGGTCAACCGGCAATTCGACACGCCGGAGTTCAGAAGACTCTTTGCCGTGCCGCTGACAACGCGGCGGATCGAAGTTTATCAAAACCACATGACCTTTTACGCCAACAACCGGCGCGATTGCTGGGCGTTTGTCGCGGGCAAGGCGCCGCTCGACGTCAAGCGCGCGATCTGGGCCCATGAGAAGGACGAGTTGATCCACGACGAGCGCATGGGACGCGCGCATGTGACCGAAGATGATCTCGAGAGCGGAGATGAGTCGTTGCTGGCACCCGGCGCCAAGGCGGCTTACTACGCCTGGCTCTATTGCGCCCGTGACAAGCCGTGGCTGGAAGGATTGGTCTACTCCCATATTCTCGAACGGCGCAACAACAACGCCATCGTCAAAGGCGGCGGGTTGGTCCAGCGCTGGAAGCGCAAGCAGCGGGCCGAATTGGGCGACAAGCAAGCCGAGAGGGATTTCCAGACCGATGTGCACGCGGTTGCCGACGAAGATCACTCGGATATTTTCGAGCCAATTTTTATGCGCCATGTGAATAGTGAAGCCGCCGCACAGGCGGTGCTGGCGGCGACAGGGGATGGATTGTTGATCGACCGTGCCCTGCGCGGCGCGCTAGCGGACGCCATGTTGGCCGTGGAGTGAGGGAAGGGTTGTCAAAAGGCTGAGGACTTCGTGTTGTCTGAAGCCTTCCCTCCTTGACGGAGAAGGATGTAGCAATAGATTTCCAGTGAGATTAACAGTTACGGCCATTGACTCAGTTCAACGAGAGTAACCATTAACGAAAGCAAATTAGGAGGACATCAATCATGGCTAACCCACCGGTCACGGCAGAGGATGAAGTAAAAGAAAGGGTCGCTTACCAATCGCCCTACGAGCAATGGAAGGAGTCGGAGGGGTTACAGACCTATCGCGGCTTAGCGATCAAGAATCTCTATGATCTTGAATTATCGCCGTGGAAATCGAGCGGCGACGGCTTGGCGGCATTTTTGAATTTGGAAGGCACCGGCGGATTTAATGATTCGTACGTCGCGGAAATTCCTCCCGGCAAATCGCTCAAAGCGCATCGCCACTTGTTCGAGGAAACCATCTACATCCTGAAGGGCCAGGGCGCCACGTCAGTCTGGATCGATCCGAGCAAGAAAGAAACTTTCGAATGGCAAGAGGGGAGTTACTTTTCGATTCCGATGAACGCGTGGCACGAGCATCATAACGCTTCGGGGTTGGACTCGGCCCGCTACATCGCCATGACCAGCGCGCCGCGGGTGATCGATACGTTTAACAACCACGAATTCGTTTTCGATAATCCGTTCGTTTTCAAGGATCGTTACAACTCGGAAGAAGGCTACTTCAAGCAGAAGGCACCGGCGCAACAGTGGTCGACCAATTTCATCGCCGACGTGCGCGTGTGCCAGACCTATTCCGGCGGTTTTGATCGCGGCGGCGGCGCTAAGAGCACGGTGTTTCGCATGGTCAATCAGACGGTTAAGTCGCATGTCTCGCTGTGGGGTGTCGGCGCGTATAAAAAAGCACACCGCCACGGCCCCGGCATTCACGTTCTGATCATCCGAGGCCACGGCTATTCGCTCATGTGGCAGGACGGCAAACCCTGGGAGCTTGTCGAGTGGGGCCCGGGCAGCGTTTTCGTGCCGCCGGAAATGTGGTTTCATCAACATTTCAACGGCAGCGCCGAGCCGGTTTTTTTCCTCGCCATTGGTTGGGGTAGCGACAAGCCGAAAGCGGGCGGCAAGGCCTACGTTTATAAAAGCGTCAAAGAAGGCGGCGATCAGATCGAGTACGAGGATGAAGATCCGAAAATGCACGCCGACTTCGAAGTGGCGATGAAGAAGGCGGGCGCGCGCTGCAAGATGGATTATCATCCGTACTGCACGATGAAGTGATGCTTCGGCGATGATCGAAAATTGAGGATTGAAAATGGCGGCTAAAATGTTGCTGGCGAATGCGCTGGCTTTGTGGCTGGTCGTCGGGGCGCTGGTCTCAACCGCGCACTCGGCTGCTATCGAAGCGCTCTATAGCGAGATCAATAAACTGCCGCCACAGCAGCGGCAAAAGCGGCTTGAAGAGGGCGCGCGCAAAGAGGGCGCGTTTAAGTTCTACGGCGTGTCCAACGCCGCCTTGCTCGGCGCTTACACGGCGGGATTCATGAAGCGCTACCCGTTCATCAAGGCTGAGTTCTGGCGCGGCAGCGGCAACAAGTTGGTGTTTCGCGCCCTCACCGAACATCGCGCCGGCCAGTTGGATACCGATGCGGTGCTGGTCGGCACGGAAAACGTCATGGCGCTCAAGCGCGCGGGGATCTACGCTCGCTACCATACGCCGGAGTCGGTGCATTTTCCCAAGGAGTATGACGATAAAGACGGCTATTGGCATGCTGACAGCTTGGGCATCTCGACGATCGCTTACAATACCCAACTGGTCAAGAAAGAAGAGGCGCCCAAGGGATACGATGATCTCTTCGATCCGAAATGGAAAAATGCTCTTTCCATCGACATGGAACCGGAGCGCGCGCTTTCGGGATGGCTCACCGCTTGGGGTGAAAAGAAGGCTCGGGCCTTCGTCGAAGGATTGATCAAACATGGCGCCACCGTGCGTCGCGGTCACACCCTCCAGGCACAACTCCTGTGTGCCGGTGAATTCAAAGTTGCCGTGGAAATATATCCCGACGCGATTTTGCGGATGAAAAAAGACGGTTGTCCGGTGGCCATCGTCTTTCCAAACCCGACGCCGGCACAGGTCGGCGGTACCATCGGCATCTACGCCCGGACCCAGCGGCCCCACGCGGCGGCGCTGTTTGTCGATTTCATGAAATCGGCGGAAGGCGCAAAAATCCTCGCTTCGACCGGCCGGCTCTCGGGGCGCAAAGGCGTCAAGTCAGTGTACGAAGAGCTTAACAATTTGGAAGAACGCGGCATTCCGCTCTTGATCGTCGATCCCGAGCAGTCCGAGCAGGTGTCCAAGCCGATGGGGAAAATCATGCAAGAAGTTCTCTTGCCGTAGCGCGTGATCATGTTCCCGCCGGGTGTTCACCGGCGCGCAACCGAACCGCGAAAAGTCTCCCGCAAACGCACGAATATCAATCCTGCATTTTTGCACTGGGCGTGTTTGCGCCTTGGTGCGCGTCCTTTGAGTTCGCACAGGGGATGCATTGCGGTTAAATTTCCGGTTTCGAAAGACTTTGCGGCGTCGCGGTCGCTCCGCCGCAGTCGGTTTATTTCCCAATGTTTTATGCGTAGAATGCGTTGATTTGAAAACGAGGTCGAAAGCATTCAATGGCTGACTACACTAAAGAACACTACGATTTCACTCTGACCCAAAAGAGCGAGCATAAACCGCTCCAAGGCGTGCGCGTGATCGACGCCGGCAACATGGTGGCGGCACCTTTCGCGACGGTGCTGCTCGCCGACTTTGGCGCCGACGTCATCAAGATCGAGCACCCGAAATATGGCGACGGCCAGCGCAAGCTCGAACCGATCATGAACGGTATCCCGCTGTGGTGGAAGTCGGTGTCGCGCAATAAACGCTGCATCACTCTCGATCTTGGCAAGCCCGAAGGCGGCGAGCTCTTCAAGCAGATCGTCAAAGGGCAGGATGTCGTCGTCGAAAACTATCGTCCCGGGACTTTTGAAAAATGGGGCATTGGCCCGGATGTATTGCGCAGCATCGACCCGCGCATCATCATGCTGCGCATCTCCGGGTTTGGTCAGACCGGGCCTTATAAAAATCGCGCCGGTTTTGGCCGGGTTGCCGAGGCGATGAGCGGTCTGACCAATTTGATCGGCGAACCGGACGGCCCGCCGATGTCGCCGGGTTATCCGCTAGGCGATCTGATCGCCGGGATTTTCGGTTCGCTGTCGATCATGATGGCGCTCTATCACCGCGACCTGCGCGGTGGCGAAGGGCAGGTGATCGACTTGGCGCTGTTTGAGGCGGTGTTTCGTTTCCTGGATTTCGATCCGATTCAATACGATCAGATGAAGACCGTGCATAGACGCACCGGCAATCGAGTCGCCTATGTGGCGCCGAGCTCGATGTTCAAGACCAAGGACGGCAAGTATTTAACTTTGGCGGCAAGCACGCAAAATGTCTGGGAGCGCCTGGCCGAAGCGATCGGGCGCAAAGATATGATCGCTGATCCCAAGTTCATCGACAACCCGGCGCGGGTGGAAAGCTCAGTGGAATGTAACGGTATCGTCGGAGCGTGGATCGAACAGCATACTCGCGATGAAGTGATTGAACATTTCGACAAGCATGGCGTGGCCTACTCGGCCGTGTTCGACATGGAAGATGCCTTCTGCGATATTCACTACCGCGCCCGCAAGGCGATGGTGCGCGTGCCCGATCCCGATCTCGGCGAGGCGATTGTGCAGAACGTTGTCCCGAAGTTTTCCGCCACTCCGGGTTCCGTCGATTTTCTCGGCCGCAAACTGGGCGAGGATAACGAAGCGATTTACTGCGGCGAGTTGGGAATTTCCAAGGAAAAGCTGCAGCAGCTCAGAGGCGCCGGGATCATTTGAGCCGGTGCTCGCGCCAGTCCATAACCGTATGCCTGTGATTCTTAGCGACGACACCGCGCTCGACCATGCTGTCGACTACTTCCGGCAAGACACGAATGTCCCTTTCTCTCCTCCCGCTAGGAAAATGGATATCACCATGCTAGAAAATGCTGAATAATTCAAAAACGCGCTAAAGCTTTTCGGCGGCGGCGACTGGAGCAGTAATGAACGTTAAAGTACATGAAGTCATGACGGCGTCCGTCGTCACCACCCACCCTCATGCGAGCATCGCTCATATTCGCGGGCTGATGAAACGCAACAAGATCGGTTCAATTCCTGTAGTCGACAGCGACGGTCACCCTGTCGGTATTGTGTCCTCAATGGATCTGGTTACGGACCTCAAGTCAGGTGCCCCCGTCAGCACGGTCATGACTGAGAAAGTGCTAACCATCCCCAAGTACGATGAAGTCAGCACGGCCGCACGGATCATGCGAAATCATAAGATTCACCATGTCGTCGTGACCCATGAGAAGCAGGTCGTCGGCGTCCTCAGCTCCTTTGATCTGCTGCGACTGGTGGAGAATCACCGATTCATCGCAAAGAAGCCGCCCACAGCACCGATGCGGAAGCCTTCCAAGCGAACCTGAGCTCTGAATCCCCGGAATCCGTCGACTGAAATGGTTCCTAAGCGGAACTAAAGTTTTCTCGTAGGAATTAGGGACACGACGTGACGTTCACTGTTGATTAAAAATGCTCGCAGCGGCTTGTGGTAGTTCGCTATCGGTTCCATGCCACACACCACCTGGTTCACGCTGTACTTAACTCAAACGGCTTCGACCTGTAATAAAAGGGTCTCAGCCGTCCCGGCTGAAGTAACTTTGTTGGTTACAGAACTGGACCGTACGTTTCAGCTAAATGTCACAGGATTAAGTCGATGGAGAATTCAGTTTAATCTCGCAGGACTGAGTCGTTTGAGACTTGACTCATATTTTGTCCCTGCTAAGTTAAAAAAAATAAAAATAAAGTATATTTCATGAAAAAAAGCTTTTTTGCGGCTTTAGTTTTACAACTATTGATTTTTGCACTGATGGCACCTGGTCTGCGTGCAGATAAGCGACGGGAATTCATTTCGGAAACAATGAATTCTGATGTCCAAAAGCTTTTGAAAAGCTCCGGCAGAGAATTAACGGGCGAGGAGCCATTTTCAAGCAAAAATAATAATATCATGGACTATATGATCGGCTTTTATAAAACCGATCACGGCTTGCTTGTGACACTTCAAGCATTAAAGCAACGTTTCGATGAATACGGACACGCGATCCCGGATGTTTATTCTAGCGAATTTGTGGCGATTGTATTTGTTGATAAGTCGCTCCTGTGGTACGCGTCTGAAACCGAGAAAAGAATATTGAAAGCAAAAATGGCAGAGTTAATAGGAAAACACTTTATTTAAGCAGCCCATAACTCCTTGCTATTTTTTTGGGGTTCCGTTTGCTGAAAAATTCTTGCGAAGCCGTTCGGCTTTGCTCTCGGCGTAGCGGTACTCGACGATGATGACGGTTTGACCGTCGACGTGGCCGAGCCGGTGTAGCCCGTCACGGAAAGCCTCGACGAAGGGCGCTTCCGCGGGCAACGAGCTGAGATTTAACTACCCTATCCTGGGGACTTTCTTCTTCTGCTGCGCCCGCGCTGCAACGGGAAGAGCCAAGATCATCGAGCAAAAAGCTCGCCGAGTGATGTTTTTCTTCATGTCCACCTCGTTCTTGACCCTACTTGTCACGCACGCTGGATTTGTAAGAAGTGCTATTTACGGTAGGGAAAACACCGGATACTTCGATGGAAAAAGTCCACAAATGCGACGCAAATTACGTGACCAAAATGTTCGCTCCAAACGATAGCCGCAACACCCTCGTTCCCCTCGGAAAATCGTGAGATTTGTCCGTAGGATTGAACTGTAAGACGCCTCAGTTCATTGCCGTCAGTGTTTTAAACGCGTCGATCAGTCCGCTGCTATGGAGCCCAGCCGGAAAGTCCCCGACACTGCTCAGCGGGAGCGGATCACAAGGACGAACAGGGAACGCGGGTCAATGACGAAAAGAAAGCGCAGGGCCCAGTGGATCAGAATGATCGAGTCGGCTAGGTAGACTCCTCGCGAAGAGGGAGTTGGAGGGTGCGCTGTCGCGATTGCGCGGGCCGCGATTGGGTTGTTCGGATCAAATTGTTTTTAACCACGAAAAACACCAACCACAAGAAAAAGATTGCCGGAGTTTCGGATCTTTCGTGTTAGATATTCTTTTACATTAAACTCCGAAGTAACAGAGAAGTTTGTCTCGGGTTCGCCGCGATCCTCTCAGGAGGTTGCTTGGATTATTTGTCTAAGGGCGGCACGGTGATCGCATCTTTCACACCATCGATCCAATCGGTGTCGTCGGCGATGATCGACGAGGTGCCGCGCACCCGATAGACGCTTGGATCGCGTGCGCCAGGCGGTGGCGTGCCGGTTTCGCGCAGCGCCCGGGCTGCGTTCAGGAGTTTTAAGCGCGCCTTCATCGTGCTGATGTCGCCGGCGCACAGATGCTCTTTACTGCGGTCCATGATCGGCGTCGGTCCCTCGTTCTCGGTGACGCAGACGTCCTGCAAGTTGACGCCGGTGATGCCGATGCGCCGGCTCTTATGGGTCTGCCAGTTGATCAGATAATCGTTGGCTCGTTTGGCCGTCATGCGAACATGGCCGAAGGCAGCGGCATTGGTCGGCGGGTCATAGGCTTCTTCGGCGAAGTATTCGCGGATTTTTTCCTGGCTATTTGCCGCGATTTCGGCGTTGGGATACCAGCGAATTTGCCACTTGACGCAGCTCTCGTCGTCCACCGGGATGAAGGCGCGGGCGGCCTTCTGGTCGGCGCCGGGCGGCATGGTATAGCAGGGCATGATGAATTGATTGACGCGCCAGAGGTTCTTGCCGCCACCTATCGATCGTTTGGCGCCGTAAGTGAATCCTGCATCATGCTCGACCATCTCGACATCTTCCGGCGTTTTGGTCACGCCCAGCTGGATTGCCAGCCGTTGCTGGGCCGGCTGCTGCGCGGCCATTTCTTCGTCGGCGAGATCGTAGGGCGAGTGCAACCACATGACGTGGGTCGGATCGATGCCGCCTTCGAGCACCTGGAGATAATTCGCCTCTTGGAAAAACAGCCGGAAGGCGCGATGTTCATCGGCGACGCGCATGAACTCAAAGTCCGGCAGCTCGGGCGATTCTTTCGCGTGCCCCATGTAGGTCCAAATAACGCCGCCCTTTTCGACGCAGGGATAACTGGGTTGCTCGACTTCGTCTTTGAACTGCAGGTCCGCTGGGATATTCGGCATCTCCAAACAATTTCCCGTCGTAGTAAACTTCCAACCGTGGTAAGGACAGCGCAATCCATCCTGTTCGACGCGGCCGAAATAGAGCGGCGCCAGGCGGTGCGGGCAGTAGGCGCCGATCAAACCGACATGGCCGGCGTGAGTGCGAAACAAAACCAAGTCTTCGCCGAGCAATTTGACCCGCATCGGTCTGCCGCCGGGCTCGCTGAGATGGGCAATCGGCACCACCGGCAGCCAGTATTGGCGAAACAGGTTGCCCATCGGTGTCGCCGGACCGACCCGGGTTAGGGTTTCGTTCTCTTCGCGCGTGAAGTGGTGCAGATCGGCGCGGCGCACTTTGAACATGCTTTGAGCTTGCACGATTTCGTTCTCCTTCCTTGTTTCCATTGCCAGCCAGCACAACCCTGCGCACAGCCAGCAAGATCAGTTGCCTACCTCCTTCAATACCTCACGTTGCGCCGCGAAGTCCAACGCATGGTTGGCGGCGAATTCTCTTACAAGAGACCGTCCCGAATCTCGCGATCTCACGGAGGCGAGCCGGAAGCTATTGACCCCTGCGGCGTTGCTTCAAGCCGACGAGTAATTTAGTCTCGCGAGACGACCATCGGCGCAGGTTCGAGATGGTTGTCCAAACAACGAAAAAAGTGTAGCGGTAAAAGTTATCGTTCGGCAGTTCTTCAGCCCATGCGTTGACAGCGGGAAGAGCTATGAGAACTTTGATTTGCAAACTGGTTTTACTGCTCATGCTCACCTGTTTCGGTGCTGTTCGGGCGCAAGACAGGCCGTTGGAGCGAATCTTTATCTCCAACTCGACGTTGTCGGAGAGCCGGGCGCCGCTTTACATCGCCCAAGACTTGAAGTTGTTCGAGCAATTTGGACTCGATGCACGTCTCGTCAATATTCGCGGCTCGGCGATCAACAACGCTTCACTCATGGCGGGTGAGATTCAAATGGCGGTCGCCAAAGGAAGGGTTTTTCGCATGGGCGAAGTGAAAGATGCTTCGCTCTTAAAAATTTGTTTCCGCGAAGCTGCTTGGGTGATTGACATCGGCCGTTGGCTGACGTTAAGGTCGCCTGCGCGTTGGCGAACATTGCCATCACAGGGGGACCGCCCAAAATCGCTGGCGAATTGCCGCAAGAATTTGAACCAGCCAGTCATCGGTGAGCTGGAGAGTAAGACATCTTTGCGCTGAGGGATTGCACTTCTATGATGACCGATTTGGCGCCGCCGCAAATCAGGGCGATTACCGGCTTGGAGATTGCCGCGGGTATCTACACCAAATGTTCCGACAGTTTGGCGAGCCAGTTGAGCCTTTCGCTGACCTCGGGCAAGCGCGAACAAGGACAGACGGAATTTCGCATCGGCATCAACGGCGATCTCTTTGGCGGCCTGCAGGCGCCCATCGAAGTCGGCACGCGCCGGGTCGACATCGCCTACGTCAATCCATCGGCGCTGGTGGCGATGGCCTACCTTGGCAAGGGTTTCTACACTGAGAAAATGAACCTGCGC
>Ga0326597_10004558_pt1 | contig 19460 bp, 11 predicted proteins | sample RVTome_12_FD_203789 | JGI IMG/M metagenome (GOLD analysis project Ga0326597, IMG submission 203789) | Soil microbial communities from uranium-contaminated site in the Upper Colorado River Basin, Wyoming, United States - RVT100D185 | ecosystem: Environmental > Terrestrial > Soil > Contaminated >... | reverse complement strand
TCCCACTGCAGACCCTGGAGGAAGAGGTCGGGTGCGTCGCCTTCTCGCCGGATGGATTCCATCTGGTCGCGGGCGGGGAGTCGGGTTCGATTCTCTGTTGGGACGTTCCACGAGTTCCCATCGACCAGCTTCGTCAGAGGGCGCGCGCGGCGCAGGAGGCGGCACGCCTTGTCGAAGCCTTGCGGCAGCGTCCTGACATTCTCCTCGGTGCAGACGTTGCTGCGGCGCTGCAACTCGACCCACCGGACGACTCGCTCGTAGCCGCCGAAGCTCTTCACCTTGCCTCGCTCCTCGAGGAAGATCCGGACCAGCTGCTCGAGCAAGCTCGCCAAATCCTCTATGAGTCCATGCAGCGGCTAGGGGCCCAGTACGTCGATCTCCAGTCGCGGGGCGAACACGTTCCAGACGAGCTGCTCCAACGCATCGTTCGACGCCTCCTTCAACGTGAGATTCCTCCGGCCGACGCACTAGACGCGGTGCGCCTCGTGCAGCGAGCGCTCGAGCTCACCAAGGTGGACCAGGCAGACCAACGGCATTGGTTGCTCGGCGAGGCGTTGTACCACTCTGGTCGGTATGAGGAGGCGACAGGCGCACTTCAGCGCGAGATCGACGCCATTCGTGCGATGGATGCCTCACCGATCAACGCGAACGCGGCCCCGATCAACTTATACCTTGGATTCATGATCATGTCCGAGCACCGGCTCGGCAGCGCCGAGCGGGCGGCCGAGCTGCTTGGAAGCCTCGAGTCCCTTGTTGCGAAGCAGATCGAGGCTGTTGCCGCGATGGATGTGGTCACAGCGGCAAAGCTGGGTTATCCGCCGGAGCGCTGGGCGCAGGCCCTGCTCAATGAGGTCCGGTCGTTGGTCGAATCAGAAAACGGCGAATGACGATCGCGAGGTGCCCGCGCAGGCTGGAAGCGGGGCGGGTCTCCTCGGCGCCGTTCTCCCAGGATGCCAAGATCGCTCTCCCCGAGTGTTCGGCCCTCCCGCCGCGGATCGAGCCATGCATCAAGGCGCCTTGGCGTTCCGCGCAATGGTGGCCAGTTCCTTCGCCGTGATATCGGGCCGGACAGCTGGTTCCTCGTTGCACGCCAGCGCGACCACGACGTCGGGCGTCATCCAGCGCAGGTAGTAGGTCACGACCTTTCCGGTTTTCCCGGAGTGGCTGTACTCCTCCGCTCCGCTCGAGTGGCTCACGAACCAGCCAAGCGCATAGCCGTTCTGTCCGACCTCGTAGTACTTCTTCTTGGCGGCTTCGGACAACACCTTGCTGCCGCGCAGCGCCCGGTCCCACTTGAGCATCTCCTCAGCCGTGGCGACGACTCCACCGGCGCCACGGTAGCCCCAGCCCATGACGGTTCCGTAGGCGAACTTGACCCCCTTGCCGCGGTCGTCCAGCGGCACCCGCGCCAGGTCGAGCTTTGGCTCTCCGATCAGCCACGTGTCTTTCAGCCCCGCCGGCGCGAACACCAGTTCGTGCATCGCGCGCTCGTAGGTCTTGCCGGTCACTTTCTCGATGACGCCGGCCAGGAAGAAGTAGGCGGAGTTGCTGTACTCCCAATTCGTCCCGGGTTCCGACTTCACCTCGCCGCCGAGGAACCACCGCATCAACGCCTCGCGGTCCGACGACTCGGCCGCGCCGAAGCTGCCTTCTTCGCGATTGGCGATCCCGCTGGTATGGTTCATGAGCTGTCGGAGCGTCACCTTGGCCTTGTTTTTCGGCACGTCCTTCAAGAACTTCGAGAGCGGCGCGTCGATGTTCAGCTTCTTCTTCATCTCCAGACGCAGGATCGCGGCCGCCGTGAACTGCTTGCTCACCGAGCACCAGTCGAACAGGGCGTCGCCCCGCATTGGAGTGCCGGCCGCAGCGTCGGCGATGCCATACCCCTTCTTGAGCAGGATCTCGCCGTCCTTCGCGACCAGCGCGACGCCGGAGAACCCGTCCTTGAAGCGCTCGGTGTCGCTCAGGTAGGCGTCGAGAGCGGCGCCGGCGGCGCCCGTCACGACCTCGCCCGCTGAGGCGGCGTTGGCGGACTTCTTCCTCTTGGATTGACCACCGGTAGCAGCACCGCCCAGAAGCAGGGCCGCGATCACGATCCACGTCGAGACCCGCAGCAGCAGGTTGTCCTTCATCACCATTCCTCCAGGGACTTCACAGCGTTGAGTGTCTTGGCGCGCGGCATCGGCGGCTGTTACTCAGGTGAGGGTGCACTGGCCGGCATCAGCCAGCCGGTCGGTCGGGAGAGCGCGGTGCACGGCCGGGCCGAACGATGTTCTTCAGGAGCCTCCTTGCCGTCCGTCTGGGAACTCGGCGACGGACGGGCGGGGCGCACCGATGAGGAGAGAGCATGACTGTGCGTCGACTTCGACGCGCTTGCGAACGGTCATGGGATCCGGCGCACTGCCGCAAGCGAGTCGGCCGGTGATGGCCGCAGGGCCATCGGCACGTCGTCGCTGCGGCAGTGCGCGGGAATCCCGTTACGAAGGCTGCGTCTCGCGGTGCGCGGATGCCTCCCGCACTTCAGGGCCGTCAATCACCCACGTTGGGCTCCTCCTCGACCGCGATGCCGAGGACATGAGTTTCGGTGTAGACCTTCTGCCCCTGACCTGCGTCGCGAAGCTTCCTTGAGCCCGGCCCCCTATTCTCCGGGCCCGGCATCGAGAAGACCTCCAGCTCGACTCTTGCGCGGAGCTGCTCTCGCCAGAAGACCAGGTAATTGGTCGTCCACTTGTTCGTGCCGAAGATCGGTACGAGCACGTGCACGTCGTAATCCTGTATCGCTTTCGTGCCGGCCCCGAGAAGAGAGATATTGCTTTCTGCCAGCTTTTTCATGATCAGACCCTTCAAGTACTCGAGATCGCCCGAGTTCGCGAAGGCGTGGACGCCATAGGCCTGTGCATTGGTGGCGCCGACGGCGGCGGAGCCAGCTAAATCGACATCGCCAGCCCGATCGCCAGCGCCGGCACCCGCCCCCAGGCCGAACAGCGTACGGCCTCCTGAGTAGAAGCCACCGCCCTCGCCGCCGATCGCATGGATTTCGAGGCGCACGGTCGTGTTCTCCAGCCCGTCGAAGCTGATGTTCGCCATCGCGGCTTCGGCCGACTTCGCGAGCAGTTCCTGCTCGATGTAGAAGCGCTTGCCGCCGCCGTGGGTCGGTATTCCGCGGAACGTGCAGCCGGTGGCCGCGGTGAGGGTGAAGAGTACGAACACGATTCCAAACCTGGTCATCAACATTCCTCCGTCAAGAACAAAACAGAACACGACTCCAACAGAACCATGCCGATTCTCCCGCCGTCATTCCGAGGCGAGGATCGGCACGAGAATCCGGAATCCGACGTACTCCGAGGTCTCACCTTCGCGCAGCGTTTTTGATGCAGTCACGCGTAGGTTGAACAGCAGACTTCCCCAATCGCCACCAGCCACAACCGGCGCCTGCGCGTTGTCATCACACAGCTCCGCCACGTTGCCAGCCTGCTGATACGTGAAGAAGGGTCCCGGCGGGTAGTCGTAGGCGCGCTCCGGTTTGACCGGCGCCGTGAACAGATAACCGTCTTTCTCCCACACACTGCTGCTCTCCAGCGAGTCTTGCCAATGCTTCCACCTCTTCGACTTCGGCACCGATTCAATGTCCTGGTACGGGTAGCCGCTCCAGTTCGCCAGGGAATGAGTGTCTGAAGGCCTCGTGCGGCTGAACGGGTACTCCCATCCCTCCGGTCCCCCGGCCGCGAAGCACCATTCTTCCAGCCTCGGCAGGCGCCCGCCGGCCCACCTGCAGTACGCTTCGGCCTCTTCGACCGTCACACGCACCACCGGATGAGCGTCCTTCCAGAAGACATCGTCGAGCTTGACGGACCGCGCCGGAGTCTCACCTCCCGATCCCGGATACCGGCGATACTGCGCGTTGCTGATCTCGTAGCGTCCGAGCAGGAAGGCCGGCTGGCCGGCGTGCGCCGAAACCAGAACCAGTTCGACCTCCGGATCGTGCGCCAATACGAGCGTGGGCTTCTTAGCTCCACGTCGCGCGCGCACGCCCTCCACGAGGACCATCCGCGGCAGCGGCAGCATCTTCGACACGACCTGCGCGCCGTTGTCGGCGGTGACCTCGACCGTGAGCCCCGGCGTGGGCGCCACCGGAATGCGGAAACGTCCCCCATCAGCCACCTTTACCTCGGCTCCCGCGACGCGCACCCTCGCCTGCGGATCGTCGACCCGCCCCTCCCGGAACGTGTACCGCCATGGCCAGCCGTCCCGGAGACTCGTGTGATCGAGGTTCGGCAGATCCTCGCAGTAGAGGTACTCCGTCTCGCTGCCTTCCACCGGCACCAGCCAAAGCGTCGACTCTAGAATCGGAGCGGGATCGAAGCTCAGCACCGGCGGCAGCAGCGGCGGTGAAACCTCGCCGGTGGACTCGGGCGGCGGCTCCTCGTCGGGCGGCTCCTCCACCACAGGAATCTCAACCTCGGGAGGCGTGGAGGGCTGATCCTCCGCAGTGACCGGACTGCGTTCTTCGTCCACGCTCGCGGCCGCGGCCGGCCCCGGCTCCGCCGGCCGCTCACGCTCGGCACGGTTCAACAAGAAGGCAACAACCGCGATCACCACGACGACACCCAGGCCGCCGGCCAAGAGGAACAGGCGGCGTCCCCCCGCAACGTGCCGCAGCCGGACGCGCCCCAGCGGGCGGTAGGGCGGCGGCGAGACGACCGGCGGCACTTGGAGCGTCGGGCTCGCCCCCTCGGCGGCGAGATCCGCGCTCTCTCCGATCCCGAGCGCATTCAGCGCCGTGACCAGCGCCGAAGCGTCCGGGAACCGCTCGCCCGGCTGCCTGCGGGTACAGCGATCGACCACCGCCGCGAGTTCGCGCGGCGCGCCCGGGAGCGCCGCCCGCAGCCGAGGATGGCCGACCCGCACCGTCTCGTCGGCGATGTCGTAGTACGAACTCCCGCGGCCGCCGACTCCCGTGCGGCCCACCAGCAGGTAGTACAACGTCGCGCCCAGCGCGTAGATGTCGCCCGTCGGACCCAGTGAGCGCGGGTCGCTGAACTGCTCCGGCGCCATGAAATGCGGCGTGCCCAGAACGTCGCCCGTGGCCGTCACCTTCGGGGTCGCGTCCGGTCGCGCGAGTCCCAGGTCGGCGAGCTTCACGGCGCCGCGAGCCGAGATCAAGACGTTCTGCGGCTTCACGTCGCGATGGACGACACCGCGGCGGTGCATCGCCGCGAGTCCCGCCGCCACCGCCTGCGCGATGCGCACCGCCTCCGGCGGATGGAGCGGTCCCTTGCGCGCGACCCGTTCCATCGCCGTCTCGCCCGCGACGAATTCCATCACCAGGTAGTGCACGCCCGACTCGTGGCCGGCATCGTGGATGCGCACCACGTGCTCGTCGGTGATCTGGACCGCCACGCGCGCCTCGCGACGGAAGCGCTCGAGGATGCCCGCGCCCCTGACGAGCATGTCCGGCTTCAAGCACTTCACCGCGACGTCGAGGTCGAATCCCAGGTGGCGCGCGCGATAGACCCGGCCGAACCCGCCCTCGCCGATCCGCTGCAGCAGCACGCACGGCCCCAGTCGCTTGCCGCCGCCCTCGTCCGGAAGGTGGCGCACCAGCGGATCCTCGTCCAGGTTGCCCGCGGCGCCGGCGGGCTGTTCGCGTGCGGCTTGCCCGATCGCTTGCGTGGGCGGATCGAGAGCAGCGCGCTCCGCGTGGAGGCGGCGCAGGAACGCGGCTTCCTCCGGATGCTTGGCGACCAGCTCCTCGAAGCTCGGCGCCTCGCCGCGCTCCACCGCGGCCAGGAACCGCGCATAGATCTGTTCGGCAGCGTCCTTTCCCCGACTCGTCATACCTTCCTCGTCGCACCGCCCCCAAGGACCGGCGGCGTCGGCCTCCTTTGATCCTCTGATGCTTGGATCCTCGGATCCTCGACGGGCCGGCTCCCCCGAGGCACCCTCCCCTCTGGACCCGGAGCCCCCGGGAGGGGAGTCCAGATCCTATCGGAGCAGCGGGAATGTCAAGCAGATTCAAGTGCGGTCCCGCGTCCCGCGGGCAAACGTGCTAGACTGCGCCCCGGCCATAGATCAAAGGAGTGGAGCCATGGTGGATGCCATCGGGAAGGATCGCGTGGAAGATGAGGCCGGCGCCCCCTGGCTGCCGACGACCCTGCTGCTCGAGCGCGCGCGCGGTCATGACGGCGAGGCGCTGGCCGAGATCCTGCGGCGGCTCCAGCCGCGGATCGAGCAGATCGTGCGCCGCGAGAGCGGTCCGGCCGTCAAGGCCCGCTACGAGACCGTCGACCTGCGCCAGGACGTGATGATCGAGCTGTTCGAATATCTGCCCCGCGTGCGCATCCTCGACTCGCGCGCGCTCGAGAACTATCTCGTGACCGTCATCCGGAACACGCTCTGCGACACGCACGCCAAGGTCATGGCGTTGCGCCGCTCTCTCAATCGCGAGCGGCCCCTGCCGAGCGACTCGGTCCTCGAACTTGATCCACCGCGCGGGCACGCCCGCTCGCTGAGCGACATCATCGAGCGGAGGGAACAAGAGGGTTGGCTGCGGCTCGCTTTGCCGCTGCTCCCCCCGGCCGACCAGGAACTCTTCATTCGCGCCAAGCTGCGCTTCGACTCCTACGGCGAGCTCGCCGAGGAACTGGGCGGCTCTCCGGACGCCATCCGCATGCGCGTCGGCCGCATCATGAGCCGGCTGCTGCGCATCATCGTGGCGTTCAAGGACGGCCGCATGGACGAGGTCGTCGCCGGCAGCCAGTCCAGCGCGCCCTTGCCGGATCCCCAGGGCGACTAGGCGCCAGCGCGGTTCACAGCTGCAGCGAGCGGGTTGCGCCGATCAGCGGCCCGCTTCGAGCAGGAAGTCCCCGGCGTGATCCCACGGCCATGCGCCCGCGTTCCGTGAGGGGACCTGGATGGCCTGTTCTGCCGGTCGAGGGAGAAAAAACACCGGAATCCCGTTCGGATGGGACCGGCCTGTCGACTTTGGGGCAGGCGACCGACTGCCGCCGACAGCCTTCCGGGCCCGAGCGGCCGGAACATGAAACCTCGTGATACAAGGAGGAGACTCCATGTCGGATGCGGTGCTTCGAAACGCGCTCTTCCCCCTGTTTCTCGTGTGCTCCCTGGCGATGCAGGCTGGCGGCACGGAGATCTACGTCCCGGACGACTACCCGGCGATCCAGGGCGCGATCGACGCGGCCCAGTCCGGTGACACCGTCATCGTCCGGCCGGGCACGTACGCCGAGTGGATCGACTTCCTGGGCAAGGCGATCACGGTGAAGAGCAGCCACGGCCCGCTCGTGACCACGATCCGGCATTCCAGCCCTTACAATGCGAGGGCGGTCGTCAAGTTCGGAAGCGGCGAGGACCGGAACTCAGTCCTCGACGGCTTCACGATCACGGGCGGCAGGGGGGGCGAGTACTGGTACCACATGAGTCAGGGCGGGGGGATCTTCTGCGTCTCCTCACCGACCATCGTCAACAACATCATCAGGGACAACGGCGACGCCGAGGTCGGGTGGTGGCCCGAGATCGGCGGAGGAATCTTCGTCTGGGGGGATCCGTTGATCGCCGGCAACGTCATCACCGGCAATCTCGCTGGGTCGGGAGGCGGCATCTACGTCGAGGGCGGGGAACCGAACATCAGGAACAACGTGATTGCAGGGAACCGGGCAACCAGCTACGACGGCGGCGGAGCCAAACTCAGCGGATCCTTGACGTTCACCGGCAACGTCCTCACGGAAAACACGGCCGCCGGCTACGGCGGCGGACTGATGCTCTACACCACGTCCAGCTGGGTGGGAGCGAACAACACCATTGTCAGGAACCGCGCGGGGACTGCCGGCGGTGGCATCTACTACGGCTACCCCTATCAGACGTCGATCGCCAACAGCGTCGTCCGCGACAATACGGCCCCCGTAAGCCCTGACGTCCACTCCAACGGCATCCTGGACGCCTACCACTGCAACATCGAGGGGGGCTGGTCCCGTGGCAGCGGGAACATCGATGCGGACCCCCTCTTCGTCGACCCGGTTCACGGCGACTTCCACCTGCGGTTCGATTCGCCCTGCCGGAACGCCGGCACCAGCGGCGTCCCGGGGCTTCCCACGCAGGACTTCGAAGGGGATCCGCGCATCGCCGGCGGCGAGGTCGACATCGGTGCGGATGAGTTCTACCCGCACCTCTACTACCGGCGAGGTTTCCTCGCGGCTCCCGGTTACGCGGCCGACCGCGAGATCGACGTGAGGATCGTCGGCCCGCCCGGCACGCCCGGCGTCACGCTCGGTACGAGCTGGCAGATCCTCGAGCCGCCCCTCCAGACCCCGTTCGGTGATTTGCATCTCCAACCGCCGCTGCTGATGGCACTGCCACTCGGCCCGATTCCCGCCGGCGGGGTTCTCTCCCTGACCGCGACCTATCCCGACTCCTGGGTCGAGGGTGATCGGATCTACTTCCAGGCGCTGCTGTCCGGGTCAGGCTCGAACGCGCTCCTGACCAACCTCATGACGCTCACGGTTGCTCGGCCCCCGTGGTCGCCCCTCTGGCATTGACTGGCATCTGGGCACCTTGAAGGGAGTTCTCATGACCAAAGCAACCTGGCGCATCTCGACGCTCATGGCCCTGCTCGTCGCCTTCCTGCCTCTCGAGGTCGGTGCGGCCGACATCTACGTCCCGGACGACTATCCGGCGATCCAGGGCGCGATCGAAGCCGCTCAGCCGGGCGACACCGTGATCGTCCGGCCCGGCGTCTATTCCGAGTGGATCGACTTCCTGGGCAAGGCGATCACGGTCAAGAGCAGCCACGGCCCGCTGCTCACCACGATCCAGTCACCCGATCCACGGGTCGCGAGGGCGGTCGTCAGGTTCGAAACCGGCGAGAGTCCGGACTCTGTCCTCGACGGTTTCACCATCACCGGCGGGCTCGGCGAGCTCTGGTATCAGGTCGTTCAGGGCGGTGGGATCTTCTGCCTGTCCTCTCCGACCATCATCAACAACGTCATCCGGAACAACGGGATCGAACACACGCCCGGGGGGTTCTACTGGCCCGAGCTCGGCGGCGGCATCTTCGTCTTCGGCGATCCCGTCATCCGCGGGAACGTCGTCTCCGACAACGTGGCGGAAAGCGGCGGCGGGATCATGGTGGAGAGCGGGGCCCCGATCATCGAGAACAACCGGATCACCGGCAACCAGGCGACGACCAGGGGCGGCGGCGCCCGCCTGCACGCCTCGTGGTTTGACAACGCGGTGTTGAACAACAATGTCATCATGGGGAACCGGGCCGGGACGCGCGGCGGAGGCGTGTACCTCTACACCCGGCTCGCCTGGCCCAGCATGAACAACACGATCGTGGAAAACCACGCCGGCTCCGACGGCGGCGGCATCTGGTCGGGCAACGTCTACGTCTACAACAGCATCGTCCGTGACAACTCGGCCCCCTCGGGTCCTCAATTCTCCAGCAGCTCCGTGCGCGCCCACCACTGCAACGTCGAGGGCGGTTGGACAAACGGCCCGGGGAACATCGATGCTCCGCCCGGCTTCGTGGATGTCGCCGCCGGCGATGTACACCTCCGGTACGACTCGCCCTGCCGGGACGCCGGTACCAGCAGCTTCGGGGTCGTGCTTCCCGCGCGGGACTTCGAAGGGGATCCGCGCGTTGCCGGCTTTGCGGTCGACATCGGCGCGGACGAGTTCCATCCGCACCTCTACTACCGGCGGGGTTACCTGGACAACCGCGAGATCGACGTCGTCGTCGTGGCGTCACCCGGGACCCCGAGCGTCACCCTCGCCGGAAGTCTCCAGGTCCAGGACCCCCCGCTGACGACGCCCTTCGGCGACCTGCACCTCCAGCCGCCGTTCTTCCTGGCGGCGCCGCTCGGCCCCGTGCCCGCCAACGGGATTCTCGCCATCACCACGACCTATCCCGGATCGTGGGTCGCGGGAGACCGCTTCTACTTTCAGGCCCTGGTCGGCCCGGCCGCCCCCGGCTCGGTCCTCTCGAACCTGATGACCTTGACCGTTGCCCCTGCCCCGTGAGACGTCACGGAAAGGCGAGCCGGGCGATCGCGATGCGATGATCGCTTCCGGGGAGGGGCGCCGGTTCCTGCGCACGAATCTCGGAAGCGCACGCCAGAACGACGCCCTGGCCGCCCTGGAGGATCTTGCCTGGAAGGACGCGACCGGGAGGAACACGCGGCAGGCGTACGAGCAGTTCGCGCAGCTCTACCCGAGCGGTCGCCAGGTGAACGAGATCGGGAACGCCGTCGACAGCCTCGAGTGGGAAGAGGCCCGTCGCACGGATACCGACGTCGCCAACCGGTCGTACCTCCGGAAACACCCTGACGGCGCCTATGCCGCGAAGGCGACGGAGCGCACGGGAGACAGGCTGTGGGCGGAACTCGAACGACTGAGTAGGTTCGACGAGATCGTTGCCTTCGTAGCGCGCGTGCCGAGCAGGTCGGTAGAGAGGCGGACTACAGCCAGTACCTCGCCTCCTATCCGCGCGGGCGATTCTCGCGTATCGCCAGAGAGGCCATCCAGGCGAGCGAGGCGCCGCAGGTAGCCACCGAGACAAGCTCGTCTGTCAGGGTTCTCATTCAGGAGGCTGGTCGGGCCGTCCTGGCCTATGCGACCAGGGTGGAAGGGCAGCATTTCGGTGGTGAGATCATTCCTTCCGCAGAGCATCCCCTGTGTACCGAGTTCGCGCCGGTCGACGGGGAACGCCAGTCCGCAAGAGACGTGGGGCAACAGCTCCTCCTGGGTAGCAGGATCGACGAAGCAATGCGCCAGCCTCGCGGGCCTCGTCACCTACGCGGACCGCCCGCTATCGGCCTGATGGCATGCTGGCAGGGATCTTGATCCTGACCGTGGCGCCGGCCGGACCGACCTCGATCAATCACGACACCAGAGGTTCCGGCGTGGCGCCTTGCGACAATTCGGCCATCAAATCCCGAACCTCGATGCGATAGGCGCCTGGCAACGGCACTTCGAGTTCCATCTGACCCTCAGGAATGCCGACGCGGTGGCGCAGCCAGGATCGTTGTTTTGTTGACAGCTCCATGCTGCTGGGAATGATCACGACTTCCATGAACCGTCTGAAGATATCCGTGCCAGGCTCCCACTCGATTTCAATGCGAACCGGAATCCCCGCCTGCTGCGCCACACGAACGAGTCCCGAGGCAGACGGTACGTGGGTCACCATGCCGGAAACGTCGCCGACGTACAGGTCGACGTCGCGGTGCGCGACGAGGATTCCGGCGTATCCGAGGCCGTCGGTGATCCCCTGCTCCAACGGATCCGGTTCACCCCTGGACTTGACGAGCCACCTGGTCGAACGTGCCGGCTGTCCGTTCCGATCGACCACGGAAAGATCGATCCAGGTCAGGCGCCCACGCAAGTCGATGACGGGAACGGGATCGTCCGGCTGTCCTTTCACGTCGACTCGCGGAAGCTCGACCAGCGGACGGCTCGCCCCCCGGATCCGCGCACTGATCGGCGTTGGATACGGCCTGATACTGGCAAACCATTCACCGGCACCGCTGATCAGTGCCTCGCAGAAGCCGGCTCGGACTTCGATCCGTTCGGCAGGTATCCAGGGGTCGAGCAGGAGTCTCCCGCGAAGCGTGACCGGTTGCGGCCACGGAGTCAGTGTCAGCTCAATGCCGTTCGTGCCCGCTTCGAAGAACCGGCGGGTCGAGCTCGAGACCCTCGACACGTGGGCAGATGCCGCCCAACACCCGAACGGTTCGGTGTGATAGATCGCGAACCGACCGGCACTGTCCGTCCGGGAAGACACTGACTCGATTACTCGGTTGCGATCGGCCGGCCGAACCCATTGAGATGGCCCACGCTGTCTTCGCGCCGTCACCTGAACGCTGCACACGGGACGCCCTGCTGCATCGACCACGCGCCCGGCGACCAGTAGCGGGGCCTCGTGCATCTGGACCGTGCCGATGTCCGGTTGCGACATCCGAGGCCAGGCACGTCGCCCCACCTCACACCAGACCGCCGGGGAGATCGGCAGTTCTCCCTCATCCGGAATCAGCGCGAAACCGGGGCTGCTGTTGTCCCAGAATCCGAGCGGATCGTCGTCGAGCAGAACACCCACGCCCCCGACATCGGTCGTCAGGATCCTCTCGTCACCCTGGAGAGTGGGTGGATGCCCTGGGGGCGCGGTGTACAGAGCGATCCGGCGCTTGGCCAGCGGCGCCCCTGACGGGGCGAGGAAGAGACCTCTGACGAGCGGCGGCATCGGTTCCAGCTTGACGTCGAAGACTGCGCATTCACCTGCTCGTGACGGCCCCGTCGCGCGAACGATCGCGTGGGAGAATCCCGAGCCGGGGCACTCGACCCGCACCCGATACTTGCCACCCGGGAGAATGTGAGGGATGACGACGACTCCGTCTTCACCACGAGATGGAGGAACAGACGCCCCGTTCGTGAAGGTGAACCAGGCGGCCACCGGCCGTGCCAGAGCTCTGCCGTCCGGTCCTCGAACCCGGAACTCGAGATTCCCGGTCGGCGGCATGACCATCCGAATCGGCTCGTCATAGCGACGTCCGCTGTCCAGGCAAACATGACCGCCACTGCCGAGCCATCCAATGGATACCCAGAGAGTTCCCTGCCGGTCTTGGCGACCGTCCCGCTGTCCCGGAGCAATCTTCTCGATCCACGCGCGATGGGGGATTTCGATCGTGCCGAACGGAGCCGAGGTCGTGCCGGCCCACTCGTTGTAGAATCCCATCTTCCCGCACGCGACATCGCTCGTCTCGTGGTATGTCTCGATTCCGACCGGTACTCCGGCAAGCGGCATCCCGTGCTGATCCACCACCTGAACCGTGACTCCAAGCGGTTCCTGCAGCGGCACGATCGGCGGGGCCGCCCCCTCCTTCAGTTCAAGAAAACCCCACCGCTCGCCGTGGCGCGCGCTTATCCAAGCACCGCTGAAGAAGCTCGGAAGCGCCACGCTCCCTGTCTCGTCCGCCACCAGTCGTTCGCCATGCTCGCGCAACCAGTCGTCCGGGTTCTTCCCACTCGAGAGGAACGCATTCGGATCGTATGCACTCGAGAGCTTGCTGCTGAAACCAAACGCACTCAGGTCGAACTTGTCATTGGGAGAGAAGAACAGCACCTCAGTGTGGGCGAGGGGCTGGAAATCCTCGGACGCAACGAACGTGATTCGAGGACCGGCTCGCCCCGGCGTCTCCTCCGGGAGGGGCAGGGCGACGACCCTTACGGCAGATTCAGTCGCTTCCGAAGGACCGTCGGAGTGGGCGGATTGCCCGCCCGGAATCGACTGGTCCCGCCGACCGATCAACCCGTCCATGACTGGGTCGCCGATCTCACGTCGCGGTGCGTCTCCGAAGAGGAGGAGCGCCACGGAGATCGCGATGAGCGCGAAAGAGATGATCCCGAACACGACTCGCATGCTGACTCCGAAGAACAGTTATCCGATCTGAGAAAACGTTCGGAGTCCTCTCTGGTTCACCGAGCATGACGATTCAGCTCCGGCGCAGAAAAGAGCCTCATCCCCTTTCTTCTTCGCCGCGGTGGATACCGGCCTCGGATCGACACGGGTTCTCCGCTGCCACAAGTTGCGAGGCAGGCTCTCAGCGGAGGGGCCGCGCGAAACGGCCGCCAGTGAGGCATGCGGACGAGGATCGGGGTCAGGACCGCACAAGATGATCCCTGTTGCCACGAGCGTGATCCAGACGTTCCGGTGGAGTCCCACGGCGTAAATGCGGGCGCCGCTGGCGAATGACAGAAGACCTCCAACCGCGCCGAGAACGGCCAGGGAGCAGATCCTGGTTGCGGCGGCGCCGTGGCCGTGACGCAGCGGCTTGGTCTCGTTCAGCGAGATCATGACCGCGCGGCGCCTGTCCGAAGCCACGGGATCCGAGGCCATTCGCAGTCGCTACGAACAGGCCGGCCTGATGATCGGATACCTGCGCGCTCGCGACCCCGGCGGCCGGCGCTTCCTGCGACTGATTACCAGCATCGGTTCGATCGATCCGGGGCGGCCCGACCAGGTCGACGCCAGCCTGCGCCGACTCTACGACACGGATTTCGAACGATTCGAGCAGAACTGGTTCGGACCCTGCCCTGAATCACGGCTCACGATCTACTGGATCAACTTCTTGGTGACCAGCTTGGCGTTGAGCACACCGTCGCTCGAATGGCGCTGGAGGGTGCCCTTGGCGGAGAGCGGAATGTAGAGCCCGGAGTTCGACAGCTTTCCGGTGACCTCCACCATCACCGTGGTGTTGCCCGACTCGAAGCCGAACATGTACTGCTCGGTTCCCGAGAAGAGCCGCTTCTTCGAGTTGAAAGCCTGGTACGACTCGAAGCCATGCAACACATAGAACTGGTTGCCGAAATCGCTCAGCGCGGGGGTCGGCAGGCTATCGACTTCCAGCATCAGGCGCTGCGCACCGGGCGAAATGTAGAGTTGGACGTTCTCCTTGACCAGCCGGAGCTTCTGACCGGCGAGCCCCAGTCGACCCGAGAGTTTGGCCTTGAAGTGGAAGGGCGCAAAGGCCAAGCCGGTGGGATGATCCAGGCCGGCTGCGGCCGGAATGCCGTTGACCAGATTGCCGTTCAGGTCGTAGGCCAGCACCTCATCGGTGCCCTGGCAACTGACCCACAGATTCCCGTCCGGCCCGAACACGCAGGTCAACGGCCAGTTGAGCGCGGTGCCGGCGCCGATTTCGCCCACTTCGGTGCCGATCGCATCGAGGACCTTGATCGAGTCGTTGAACTGACTGGTGACGTAGAGCCGACCGTCCGGACCGAAGGTCATGCCCGCGGGGTCGCCCAGGGCGGAGCCGAACTCCCGCAGATGAATGCCGGAGGGGTCGTACTCGTCGATCACTCCCGAGGTCCAGTCACTGAGATAGATGTGTCCCGCCGGCCCCACCGCGATGCCGACCGGAGTGGCCATATCGGCCGCCGTACTGAACTCTCCGATCTTGACACCGCCCGTATTGAAGATGATCACCTTGGAGTTGTTCTGCGAGACCACGTACAGCCGCCCGTTGGCCCCGAAGGTCAGCATGCCCGCACTGTCGATGAAGGACGAACCGAAACTGTTGATCACCGCTCCGGTGGAATCGATCTGATAGATCTCGTTGGAGTTGAAAGCAGTCACGTACAGCAAACCGTCCGGCCCGAAGCGCATCCCCACGGGAAAGTCGATCGTGCCGCCCAGCGGAGCGCCCGCGACGGTTCCGTTGTCGAACAGGCCGATGTTGTCGGTGTCAGCGTTGGCGATGAACAGGCGATTCGGTTTGAAGACACCGGCCCCTGCGGCGGAGGTTCCGAGCAAACCGATCATCAAGCCGAGGGAGAGCGACAGACAGCGTGCGTTCATGGTGATCCTCGACAATGAAGTACAGTTCCGTCTGCTCTATCGGCAATTCGCTGCGCGCCAGCTGAGCTGCTTCCCGCGTTTTCCGTGGGTATGCTGTTCCCGCTGAATCGCTGAAACTCATGATCAACGAGAACCGGATCGCTGCCGCAGTGGTCACAGGCAAGAACCTCAAACGAATAGACGCGCCGCATCAGGTCCGCCCACGGATGTCTTCCGGAGCGTGGTGAAGACCCGGCTCTGCCAGTCCGCTGGTGCCTGGATCCAGGCTGCTGTCGAACCACCCTTGAGCGGAGCGGGTGATTCGGCACCGGCACTCCGTAGTACGTGACCAGATGGAATCTTTGCGGCGGGATGAGCGCGGCCAGCCTGGCGATGAACGGGAGGGGCTCGAAGGCCAGCACTGACGTGCCATCATGGAAAGGGGTCTTGCGTCTGTACAGCACTCTGCCGTCGTCCGCCATGGAGAGCCGCTCGTTCGAAATCGGCGGGCGGGTGATGTACCTCGCGAGACGCCCAGTGTCATGCGCTCGCCGCCTGGGATCATCGTGTCCGCATGCACGGTGTACCCCTCGAGTTCCACGCAGCGCCGCTTGCCCGACCGGGCCGGCCGTGGGAACGCTGCCTGGCCCCCCTCGCCCCCCTCGCAAAGACGTGCCGGGCGGGCGCGACCGACCTGGACCAGGCACGCGCCAAGGCCGGAGTCATCAGGCGGCCGCCGCTGCATCGGCACACTCATCCAGACCCAGCCGACGCAACAGACGCTAGAGCCCGGCCGCGGATCGATTCGAGCAGACGCTGAACTTCGGATCCTCGTGGCGCGGGGAGATGCTGGTCGTCGAGGCCGGAGTCGTCATCCGGCTGGAAGAAGACCCCGTCCAACGCCAGGACGTGCAGATGTACATTGCTGTTGATGGAACCGCCGGCCCGCTGCAAAGAGCAGACGGCCCCGGAATGTCCGTCGGCAATCCCCAGCTTCCGGGTCCTTCGGCGGAGGAAGGTAACCAACGCGCGGACGGGTACCTTCCGCACGGCCCGGCACAGCTTCGCGTTGTACGCGAGCAGGTACCGCAGGCGGAACGGAATCGTCAGGACCCACCGGCGAATCGGCACGTCTGGCAACACGTGGTTCGTGGGTCGCGGGAGACCGCTACCACTTTCAGGCCCTGGTCGGCCCGGCCGCCCCCGGCTTGGTCCTCTCGAACCTGATGACCTTGACCGTTGCCCCTGCCCCGTGAGACGTCACGGGAAGGCGAGCCGGGCGATCGCGATGAGATGATCGCTTCCGGGGAGGGGCGCCGTCCTCCGGTCGAGCGTCAGGAGTTCCGGCCCGATCAGGATGTGATCGATGGCGAACCAGAGGGAGCCGACGGGAAGCGTCTTGCGCCAGGTCGGGAGGCGGCCGAATCCCCGGCGCGTGTCTTTCAGACCAGTCCCGGCGAGCAGGTCGGTGAAGACGGGTGAAGACGACGTCACGTTCAGATCGCCGATCAGGATGTCCGTCGCGCCCCACTCCAGCCCGCCGAGCGCGGCCAGCACCCGGTCACGATGCTCGTTCTCCCGGCCGCCTCCCGGACGCATGGTGTGGGCGCTGCGGATCGTCACCTCGCGCCCGCCGTGGTGCAGGACGATCTCGAGCACGGGCGGTCCGGGGATGTCGGAGAGGAGCAACCGGGCCTCCCGCGGCGGCAGCTTCGAGAGCAGCGCCGCTCCCCAGGTGCCGCCGGTCCAGGCGGCCTCCTCCGGACCCAGCAGAAGGTACGGGTAGGTCTCGCGCTGATTGCGGAGGACCTCGATCCAGTCGCGTGAGACTTCATGCAGGGCGACGACGTCGGGACGCTCGCGCTCGAGCCACTCGATGAAGGCTCGGTCGTCCTGGTTCCCCCACAGCAGGTTGACCGACGCGGCGGTCAGTTCCGGCCGCTGCCCGGAGGCCTCGTCCCTCCCGGCCAGAAGCGACAGCTCCGGCCAGAGATGCCAGAGCGAGAGGACCACCGCGATCAGGGCGAGCCGGCGGTGGCAGAGCGCCAGGAGCAACAGCACGCCCGCAAGGCCCGCCCACCCGATCTGCCATCCAAAGTTCGACGCCACCTCCCCGAGCCAGAACCGCCTCGCCGTGAGGGTCAGCCCCGTCACGCCGGCCAGGCCGGCCACGCCGAGCAGGCCGGCGAAGGCCAGCGCGCGCCGTACCGTGTGCGAGGATCCGCGCGACTCTGTCCGGGATTCGGTCATGGGTCACCGGAAGATTACCGAACCGGCAGGGCCGTGCCCACGAGCGATCGCTTCGTCGCCGCCCACACCCACCGGGAAGACGGAGCGCGTGCTGCGGGTTCAACGGCTCCCTGCCACCCGCAGGCGAATCGTCTCACCCGCCCGGACGTCGTAGCTTCCCTCGGCCACGATCGGCCATGCCTCGGGGGCCAGCGCACTCTCCCCCTCCAGAAAGGTGAGGCGCCAGGCACCAGGCCCCGGCGGGACGATCGCGTCCAGCTCGTACCGGTCGTGGACGTCGCGCGCGCGACGTTTCTCGAGCTCGAAGACGCCGTCCGGCCCGGCCAGGAACAGCGCCCCGGACCCCGCCGCGAGCTTGCTGAAACCGTCGGTCATCAGCCGCCCGCCGAACAGGCACGCCAGCTCCACCTCGGTCACACGCTCGGGGACCACGTCCGCCGTGACCTCTCCCTTCACGCAGCCAGCGTGCACGGCGAGAGTGACACGGCCCGGCGGCAGATCGCCGATTCGAAAGCGCCCGTCATGGCCCACGGGGGCGCCCCACGCGGAGCCCTCCAGACGTTCGCCGTCCGGACCGAGGGGACGGAAGTGCACCCGTCCCTTCGGCCGCACGCGCAGCTCGGCGGTGCTCGCGGGTCCGCGAAAGATCACGCGACCCGCGACCTCGCCCGTGCGGGGCACCTCCAGACGCAGCCGCCGTCGCGCGTCGCCCGGGTTCACCATGAACTCCAGCGTGTGCTCGCCGCGACTCTCGACCTCCGCCCGCAGCGTCCAGCGACCTGGCACGAGCTGCTCGATTCTCACGGATCCCCGCGCGATCGACGCGCGGGCCACAGGCGCCCCCGCCTCGTGCGGCTCACGGGACGCGCCGGCCGAGAGCGGCACGAGGGCCGAGCCATCGACTGCGTCGACCACGTCGACGTCGATTGCGTACCGCCCGGCGGGGGGACGGCGCTCGGCCGTCAGGACGACGTTGCTGCTGTCGCCCGAGATGGTCCAGCGGGGATCGAGGTCGACCCAGAGGTCGGGCGGCCAGAGGTCCGCGGCCAGTTCCTGCTCGCCGGGAATCGCGGTGGGAATCGTGAACGAGCCATCGAACTCGGTCAACGAACCCACGAATCCGCGCCCGGTGGCGCCGGTGAGGACGCGCAGCAACACGAACGGAACCGGGTCTCCGAACTGGTCCAGCAGATGACCCGTGATCGGGTGGCAGGTCACCGGTCGCAGCTCGATCTCGGCAACCTCCTGGCGCTCCTCGAAGTCGACGCTCGCGAAGGCCTGGTCCACTCCGTACGTCCCCGTCCTGACCGTGTAAGTGAACCCGGCCACCAGTCCATCGAACCGGAACCGCCCCCGGGCGTCGGTCCGCGTCGATGGGTACTCCTCGCCGCGCAGGTGGTTCGGCAACGCACGAGCCAGCCGGACCTCGCGATCTCCGACCGGCGTGCCGGCCGCGCTCAGAACGGTTCCAATGATCGACCGTGCTCGCGCCGTCTGCAGCGAGGCTGCCAGCTCCACCATCGTCTCCGGCCGGAAGATCTGGCCGTCCAGATACGCAGGACGGTACCCCTCGGCGCGGATCACGAGGTCGTACGGGCCCGCCTCCGCCCGCCCCGACTCCAGGGGCAGGCGGGCGAACTCCGCCACTCCGTCCTCGCCGCTGGCCGTCCGGAAGAGCCGCAGCAACGGCTCGTGGTCCCCCAGATCCAGATCATGGTTGGGACCGGGCATGTGGATGAGTCCCTGAGAGTCCGTTTCGGCCACAACGCCGAACAGCGGAGCGAACCTGGGCTCCGCCGAGACCGTCGCGCCGGCGACGGGCGCTCCGCGTTCGTCGGTGACCCGGACCCTGACCCGGCACGAC
>Ga0326597_10004557_pt1 | contig 19461 bp, 15 predicted proteins | sample RVTome_12_FD_203789 | JGI IMG/M metagenome (GOLD analysis project Ga0326597, IMG submission 203789) | Soil microbial communities from uranium-contaminated site in the Upper Colorado River Basin, Wyoming, United States - RVT100D185 | ecosystem: Environmental > Terrestrial > Soil > Contaminated >... | reverse complement strand
GATCCTGATTTAAGGATCCGTGTGTCCGTACCACGATCAAGACTACCAGCGATAACACATGTTGATTATTCGGCCAGGATTCAAACGGTTGATCCTGATCGACACGGTCGTTTCTATCGCCTGATGCGACGATTCTATGAGTTGACGGGTTGTCCAGTGATCGTAAACACAAGTTTCAACATACGGGGAGAACCTATAGTTTGTACTCCCGAAGATGCCTATCGTTGCTTTATGGCAACAGATATTGATTGTTTGGTACTTGAAAACTATTTACTAATGAAAAACTATCAACCTTCAAGCTTATTGCAGGACGCAGAAGCTTATAGAGCACAATACTCTCTAGATTAATGTCTATTATAATCCTACCATCACGACCCCGCCCCGCATGGCTCATGGGTTTTTGGTTAGGCTTGACCCTTGCCGGAGGATTACTGATCGGTTCTCTCTTGGCACTGCTAGTAAGTCCCATATTGTCTGGTGTAACTGTAATCCTGGCCCTGATGTTTACCTTGCTTGGCTTCCTCCAACGACAAGTAGCATCCATAGTGTACGAAGCATGGAACAGAGTTGCTCGGCGGTTTACTAGGGTGGCAAGGATAGTTCTTATGGGCATATGTTTCTACATTATTTTTGTAGCGGTGGGGCGTACGGGATCATCGCTAGGGCTAGCTCGTCCGACTAGCGGGAGATCTATGTGGGTTCCTCGGAAAACACTTCAACCTATCGGGTATCCCCACCAATATAATGTGTCAAGGAAAGAGTTACCTCAGAGGGGGTGGATCCCTACTTTTCTCTCATGGGCTGCACAATCGGGCAACTTTTGGGCGTTTTGCTTATTACCCTTTTTGATTCTACTGAGGTTTCTTGAGACTGAAGAGGAAAGCAATTTCCCCAATAATATCTATTCGCTATTCTAGGAGTTTAGATTGGCTAGTATTCGCCTTATAATAGCGGGAATTGTCTCGCTGTTTGGAATGATTTTAGCAGTTCCTATTATTTTTCTTGGACTGCCTTTTTGGGGCATTGCATCTCTCACAAGGGTATTTTCTCGACTGTTTGAACGACCGTATTTATCCTGGAAACAGCTCATTGAATTCACGCCAACTATTGGTTGGAAGCCAAAACCTAACCTCAATGCATTCTATCTCACTGCTGTCGAGGATGGAATATTTAGCGTTATAACAGATTCGGAGGGGTGGCCAGGTAAAGCAACGCTTGGCGAAAGCGAAGTTGTAGTTTTCGGGGACTCTTTTGCATTTGGTTATGGAGTACATACTAAGGAGTGTTTTTTTTCGCAACCCAATGGAAATATTCGCATTAAGGCTATTGGTGCACCTGGATATAATATGGTTCAGGAAATTCTATTAATGAGCAAATTATCTTCACAACTTAAAGGCAAGCTGGTGGTTTGGTTTATTTATTTCGGCAACGATCTTTATGAAAATCTGCAGCCCAACTTTTACCGATATAGAATGCCATTTGTTCGGAAAGTCAATGGGACCGGGAATTGGGAAATTGTAACCAGTCATATAAGCCAAAATCAGTGGCCGTTAAATCCCGAGCGTAACTATTATAAAAGGCTGGCCGAAATTTGTAGTCCGACTTTTCTTGCCGACCGTGTTTACTCTGCCTGTGAGTTTTTAATACGTAAGGGTAGCGATATCTGTAAGCAATCAGGTGCACAACTGGTAGTCATGACGATACCCGACATTACCCAGATCAGTAAAGTCCGCATGGAAACCCTGGCTATGCATGCACCAATCCCGGAATGTTTCGATCCTGGTCTACCGGACAAAAAGATAAGGGAGATTTGTGACAAACTGGCTGTGCACACTCTCAGCTTTAAAGACTACCTAGGGGTGAAGGATCACAAGGACTATGATGTACATTGGAATGAGCGGGGGCATAAACGTGTAGCGGAAGTGCTTTATAATCTTCATCAAGACTATGTCTTGGGGAAGATGGTTATATAGGGATTTATGAGTATGGTTACGTTCACTCTTGTCGATGCTTAAAATTTTAGTTGTTTCGAAAGGCAGCTAACGGATTACTTGAAGGTTGGAGTATAAGCGATGTCAAATGGAAGTGCTGTTGGTAATCATCAACCATCAAGACTCGTGGCGGTTGTTGTTCCATTATCCGATAGAAAAGAATTGACAACAGAAGAAGGGATTTCATTCAGACATCTAATGCGCTTTCTTGGCAAATACGATAAATACCTAGTGGTTCCAAAGAGTCTGCAAGTAGACAATCCCGATTTCGGGATTAAGCGATTTGATGAACGATTTTTTGGTAGTCCAGCAGCTCATGCCAAATTGATGCTTTCTCCCAAATTCTATGGGGCTTTCACCGAATACAAATACATACTACTCTATCACCTTGATAGTCTAGTATTTTCAGATCAGCTTATAGACTGGTGTGAAACGGATTTAGATTACATAGGTCCACCTTGGCTCAATTGTCCAGATTCACCCTGGGTTAAGGTTCCTAGAGTTGGAAACAGCGGATTTTCCTTAATGAAGATAGAGAGTTTTCTAAAGGTTATTTACTCTCCGGGATATCGTGTCGAACCCGCCAAGTACTGGGAAGACTTTTGTGCTTCGAATCCTAGATATATTCAATATTTGAACCTCCCTAGAAAATATCTTAAGCGCCTTAAGATTTTTAATGGTATTAGATGGGAGATATTTAGGTGGCTCAAGGCTGAGCGCAACTCGGATATCTTTTGGTCTGACGAAGCTGTAAAGTACTATCCCGAGTTTAAGATCGCCTCTTTCGAGACGGGTCTTCGCTTTGCTTTTGAGGTTGCTCCAAGGCTATGTTTTGAATTAAACAATCATAAACTCCCATTTGGTTGTCACGCATGGTATAGATACGACCGGGATTTTTGGGGACCGTATCTTCTTAAGTAGATATGAGAGGCATGATGTATTTTTTGATTTTTAGAGACACAAGGTACTAGATTTATCGGGTTTTTACACAGATAAATGTATGATAGCTTAATCGCCCAATCAAAATCTGTTTCCCTACGAAAAACTTTGGTATCCCCGATTTAATCGAGCTGACTGAGTACTAGAGCGAGAAGTGGACATAGCGCAGTTGATCCTTAAAAAAACTGTGCTACTGAGCTGATGATTTCACAATAAACTCAAAAAAGAATAATTCAAACATAATGGATACTCTTGAAACGATCGACAGATGGGTAGTCATTAAAGTGCGTATCACAACGATCAAGGAGTGAGATTCTATGACTAAAAGAGCATTGATTACCGGAATTACCGGTCAGGATGGTTCTTATCTTGCAGAGTTTCTGCTCTCCAAAGGCTATGAGGTTCACGGTCTCATAAGAAGAGCAAGCACCTTTAATACACAGCGAATAGATCACATCTACATCGATCCTCATAGTCCAGTCGCTAGGCTGTTCCTACACTACGGTGACCTTACCGACTCGGGGCAGCTTACTAATTTAATCTATAATACATGTCCTGATGAGATATATAACCTCGGAGCGCAAAGCCACGTTAAGGTTAGTTTCGACATGCCTGAATACACAGGAGATACAACCGCTCTTGGTACAACCAAGATTCTTGAAGCTGTAAAGAGGAGCGGCGTTAAGTGTAAATTCTATCAAGCGAGTAGTAGTGAGATGTATGGCTCTTCACCTCCTCCACAAAGCGAAGTTACTCCATTCAGGCCAAGGAGTCCCTACGCGGCGGCAAAAGCATATGCATTTTGGATGACTGTAAATTACAGAGAAGCTTATGGGATTTACGCTTGTAACGGTATCCTGTTTAACCATGAGTCCCCAAGAAGGGGTGAGACATTCCTCACTAGAAAAATTACAAGAGCAATAGCAAATATCCTGGCAGAGAGACTAAGGTACATCTATCTCGGTAATCTGGATCCTAGCAGGGATTGGGGGTTCTCCCCTGAATATGTTGAATGTATGTGGCTCATGCTTCAAAATGGTAAGCCGGAGGATCTCGTAATTGGTACAGGGGAGACACATTCTGTGAGGGAGTTTGTTGAAGAAGCTTTTAGTTACGTGGGCTTGGATTGGAAGGAACATGTAAAAATTGATAAAAATTACTTTAGACCTACGGAAGTTGAGGTTTTAATTGCCGACACATCCAAGGCCAGGAATGAACTCGGTTGGGAACCTAAGATAAAATTTAAAGACCTCGTAAAAATAATGGCAGACTCCGACATGAGAAACATGGGGTTAAGACCAATTGGAGAAGGCGATAAAATTCTTAAAGAGAAATTCCCGAATAGATGGTGGAAAATAGATTAGCTCGTAGCTGATAGCTAATGGCTGATGGTTCATAGTTGATAGTACATGTATATCAAGAATTCCATCAGCTAGTAACCATGAGCTAAGAACTAATAATTTTGAAATATGAGCATCGAGCTAAGAACTAAACGCATATTAGTTACAGGTGGATCTGGTTTTCTTGGTTCATTTGTGATTGAAAAGCTAAAGGAAAGGGGAGTAGATCCTTGCCATATATTTGTGCCAACAAGTAGTGAATTTGATTTAAGGAAATGGGAAAACTGCAAAACAATTACGAAGGATGTTGACATAATAATTCATCTTGCGGCAAAGGTAGGGGGGATAGGTTTTAATCGAAGCAATCCTGCAATCCTTTTTTATGACAATATGATTATGGGTGTTCAGCTCATGGAGGCGGCAAGGCAATCTGGGGTTGAGAAGTTTGTCCAAGTTGGAACTGTATGTGCCTATCCAAAATTTACACCAGTTCCCTTTAAAGAAGAGGACCTCTGGAACGGGTACCCAGAAGAGACAAATGCCCCTTATGGTATCGCAAAAAAGGCTCTTTTGGTACAAGCGCAAGCATACAGGGAACAATACTGGTTTAATGCTATATATCTTTTACCAGTCAATTTGTACGGACCTCGAGATAACTTCGACCTAGAGAGTTCGCACGTAATACCGGCCTTAATTAGAAAATGCATAGATGCAGTTGAGAAAAAAAGCGATGAAATAAAAGTCTGGGGTACGGGGAAGCCCACGAGGGAGTTTCTTTATGTAGATGACTGTGCTGAGGGGATATTACTAGCAACCGAGAGATATAACGATCCAGACCCTGTAAATCTAGGAAGTGGTAAAGAGATAAAGATAATAGAATTAGTTGAATTAATTGCTGACTTGGCAGGATTCAAGGGCAAGATTGTCTGGGATAACACCAAACCTGACGGGCAGCCGAGAAGGTGCTTGGATACCGAGAAGGCTAAAAACAAGTTTGATTTTGAGGCTAAAACATCTCTTCGTGACGGGCTCGGAAAGACAATTGAGTGGTATAAGTCGAACAAATAAATTTTATTAGAATCTAAATGTGACAAATTGAATTTTGTCCCAAAAATCCACAAATTATGAGGGACCAAAGATGCGTTTCCCAACCCTGACTGAGCTCCCGTCCCCGCCGGCGGGCAAAACCGGTTGGCCGTGGACGGAAGAAAGCCGGCCATTGCTAAACACGATGTCAGATGGTAGCCCCTGGCCACGAATAACTGTGGTGACGCCTTCTTTCAACCAGGGACAATTAATCGAGGAAACCATTCGCTCGGTACTGCTCCAGGGCTATCCCAATCTGGAGTACTTCGTGCTTGACGGCGGCAGCACAGATAACTCTATAGAGATAATCCAGAAATATGCACCTTGGCTCAGCTATTGGGCGAGTGAACCTGACTCTGGGCAAAGCGATGCAATTAATCGTGGGTTAAAGATGGGCTCTGGGCTTTTCGCCACGTGGATAAACAGCGATGATATGCTGTGCAAGGATGCGATTGTTAATCATGCATCCCAAATTGGCTTTGACCCCAATGTTGTATATGTAGGAATTTGCGTTCGCACAGACGTAGATCGCAAGATTCTCTTCAGCCGCCGCGGCAGAGTTCACTCCTTGGAAGACCTCGTTCGCATCAGAACAGTCTGGCGATCAGGTGGTCACATAGTCCAGCCGGAGGTCTTGTTTCCACTCAAACTGGCACTAGAGGTTGGCGGACTCAATGTTGACAATCACTTCACGATGGATTACGAATTGTGGGGGAAGTTTTTCCTTGCGGGAGCCAGGTTCCAGTACACAGAGATACCGTTCGGCATGTTTAGGCGATATGCCGAGCAGAAGACCCATGATGGAATGCGAACGACTCAAGCACTTATCGATAATGCTTCAAGGCTAGTGACCCTCGCTAATTGCTTTTCAGATGAAACTAAGAAAGAAATCTTAACAGACTTGAAGGCATACCAGGATGAGTACCAGAAGGCGTACCGAAAGCGTGCAGGACTATTTCGCAACTCAAGATCTAGACTGCAGAAATCGGCTAAGGGCGTCATTAAATTAATTGAGAAAGCAATTTGTTAATAGATCCTTAGTTCAGGCTACACTTAGAATGACTTCTTAACAAGATGGACCCTGCCAGATCTTCCTGAACTGCACCTTGTCACTTCTTGGGTAGAGATGAAAATTGCCGTTATGGTTGACCAGTTTTCATGCCGCGCATGAACATTGGTATTCTATCAGATCACGGGGCTCATAGACAAAGGTCATGATATAGATGTATTCATGCGAACAGGCCGGGGATTGACTCTGTGGACCGTGCAGAGTTGGCTGGTACAATTTTGGAAGGCGAACGCTTTATTTCTCTCCAAGGGGGGCACTCAAGATGCCAGCAAATAAGTTTGAACGTCCGGTTAAGGCGTTCGCCCCTATGTATGCGTGTTGGCAGAAGGGCGCGCAATGGCTTAGCATGAGCAGGAATACGGAGTAGCATGGCTTGTTGCGGAAAAGCTAAGCGCTTATCGGAATTTAGGGCGGGGAAATGCCCAACAATTGTATGTTCTTATAGATTGCTATGAATTAGGACCTTAATACTGAAAGGCTGAGGCCCTGTTTGGTCTGTCTCGCGCCGACAACAACGTCCTCACTCTGTAGCACTCTAGGCCCTATCCACACTCTTGTGGCTTTTGTTCATCTCCCACCTCCTATCGCTAATTATGATAGGGGGCGTCCACGAAATCGGGTGGGGAGTGCAGCTTTATGCCGTTACCTAATTTTTTAATTATAGGAGCTCAAAAGTCAGGAACGTCTTATTTTGCTAAGATACTGTCTCAGCATCCTGATATATTTGTTTATAAATCAGAAATCCATTTTTTTGATAAAAGTAAAAATTATAAGAAGGGGATAGCGTGGTATAAAGAGCATTTTCCCTCGTATGATAACTATAAATTCATAGGTGAAAAAACGCCAGATTATCTGTGGGCGAATGGAAATGGGGCGGAAGGTCATTTATCAAATGTCCATAAGAACTTATTTCACCATTTACCTCACGCTAAATTGATCATCCTATTACGGAACCCAGTTAGTAGAGCGATTTCAGCGGTAAATCATATTATTCGAACTGGGCGTATTTCGCCTCTACATAATATTGACCAATTATTAATTGGTAATAAGGCTCATCTGATTGAAGGGCATGGAATCATTAGTAAAGGAATGTATTATCAACAAATAAAGAGTTATCTTGAATTCTTTGACCGAAGACAACTGTTATTACTTATATATGAGGAAGATCTAATTATGAATTCAATGAGTGGATTAAAAAAGGTATGTAACTTTTTAGGCGCTGATTCAAATTTCAGTTTTACTAATTTAAAGAATCCCATCAATTACCATAATCGTTCAAGAATTAGCATGGTGGCTGACTATTATGCGCCTCAATTAAAACGTTATACAAAGTGGTTAGATAAATATTTCAGAGTCAATAAATTATACCCAAGCGATCAAACTATAAAAGAATTAAATGATATTTATACTGAACCAAATCAAATGTTTTTTGAGTTTATAGGGAGAAAGATTCAATCATGGCAATCGCATCTTTCTTCATGATTAAAAGTGTTTATTTTGAAATTTTAAGCCTAATAAGTAGGTCGATATGAAAATTGCTTTTCTCGTTCCGCTATTTCCATTACTATCTGAAACTTTTATTTTGAATCAAATTACAGGTCTAAGAGATCGAGGATATGAAGTTGATATTTATGCTTCTGGGCCTGGGAATGATCCAAAACAACATGGAGACATAGAAAAATATAATTTATTAAACTGTACTTCTTATACTGGAACTTTTGATCAAAAAATGCCCGCAAACCAACTCCTGCGGATCTTAAAAGCAATGTTCCTAGTAGTTACAAAGTTCCATAAGAGGCCGATGCCCATAATAAAATCACTAAATGTTTTCAAATTTGGTAAGCGAGCAGCTTCACTGAGATTGTTTTATGAGGCGATGTCGTTCCTGGATATGGGAATGGGTGAGTATGACATTGTACACTGCCACTTTGGTGGGAAAGGTAACTTAGGGGCCTTACTTAAGAGTGTTGATGTTATCAAAGGTAAAGTAGTCACCACTTTTTATGGTTATGATATTTCAGGTGCCGTTAAAAAACATGGAGAAGGCCTATATAACATTCTTTTTAAAGAGGGGGATGCGTTTTTTGCTATAAGCGAAAAAATGAAAAAGCAATTGATTGAAATGGGGTGCAGCAAAGAGAAAGTTTCTGTTCATCGGTTAGGCGTAGATACAGATAAAATTTGTTGTTCACCTCGCCATACGGAAGATAATGGTCAGGTGAAACTACTGACGATTGCCCGCCTGGTTGAAAAGAAAGGTGTAGAATACGGGATTCGGGCCGCAGCACAAGTACTGAAAAAATATCCACAGATAGAATACGATATTGTTGGTGATGGTCCTCTAAGGAGCGATTTGGAAAGCTTAATATACGCATTAGGTCTAGACGAGAGGATCAAACTCCTTGGTTGGAAACAACAGGAGGAAATAATCGAATTACTTAATAATGCTGACATTCTGCTGGCTCCCAGTTCGACTGCTGAAAATGGTGATCAGGAGGGAACCCCAACAGTTATAATTGAGGCATTAGCAAAAGGTTTGCCTGTGCTGAGCACGTATCACAGTGCAATACCAGAATTAGTTCAGGACACAAAATCCGGTTTTCTCGTTGCAGAGCGAGATGTTAATGGTTTATCAGAGAAATTAACGTATCTCGTCGAGCATAAACAATTGTGGTCTGAAATGGGAAAAGAGGGACATAAACATGTGGAGGACAATCATGACATCAATAAATTGAATGATCAACTTGTGAATTTATATCGTCAGTTAATGAATGGTAAACGATTTAATACATATGAATAATATGATGGAAAAGATTGTTGGAAGAGATGAAAGTTCATATTTTGATAGTATTTCATATAAAGATTGATAATAGTAGATAAAGCCGAGCTGGCAAAATCTCAACATAATAAGTTATGTAAGAGATTTTGCAGCTCAGCTAGGCTATGGAGTGACAGTTGCTTACGGAAAAAATTATTTATTGAAAAACTTGTTTGTTCTATATCTTATCCTCCTCCGTCAGAATCTTTTCGAAGAAAACATTCAATTCCTTCTCAAATCGCCACGAAGAAGATAGTCTCCCCATCGGGAGGATTCCAGAGTTTATCTTCGGCTCAAAAGTATGATCTATAGGAAAATGGCTACTACATATAACATTATCTGCTTTGGTTTTCTTCCATGGAGCAATATGTGGAAGCGGAACCAGAGTATGATGGCCGAATTAGCAAAATGCGATTTTATTAATAGGGTAATCTTCGTGAATCCGCTTGTTTCAATAAGAACATTTTTTCGTAAAAACAACAACCACAATAGCTCCTCAAGAATTATAAATACACTTTTCCCGTCAAAAGTTGCTTCTAAAATATTGGTATATGCACCAATGAATATTGTTCCCCATAGAAAATATCTAACTAAATTGAAAAGAATTGAGCATGGAATCACGTTAAAGTATATAAGGCATTTAAACGATCAAAAACCATATATACTTTTTATGAACTGCCCCAATATCATGATGCAATATCTTCTTGATGAGCTACTGAAAAGTGCAGAGTTGTCGATTTTTGACTTTTCCGATGATTTTGTTGAATTGGGCTACGGGGAACAAACGACAGAATTATTCCGACGTACCACGACGAAGTACGCAAAAGCAGCAGACATCGTTTTGACCGTGAATGACCACATAAAGAAGAAATATGGCTTTTTGAATTCCAATATACACGTAATCAGGAATGCAACTAACTATTACAATTTCAATCGTAAGGCTTACAAGACTATTGAATTTTTTGAAAAGGTGAAACAAGACAAAAAGCCTATAATAGGATATATTGGCATCGCAAACATGAGTAGAATTGACGCGGATGTGCTTGATTTTCTATTAGCGAAGAGGCCTGATTGGCAATTTGTTTTTATTGGTTCCATTCATTTAAAATTTACTGAGAGATATCTACACTATAAAAATGTCCAGCATATACCGCCTGTCGACTATGAAAGCCTTCCAGACTATATACGTTATTTTGATGTGGCCGTAGTTCCCTTTAAGATAAATGAAAACACCAAAGGAAACGATTTGCTTAAGCTCCATGATTACCTTGCTATGGGAAAGCCAGTTGTTAGCACAGACGTTGGCGGAGCCAAGGACTTGAAGGATAGTATTGTCATTGCTGACAGGCCAGTCGAGTTTTTGGAAGGAATTGAACAAGCTCTAGTGAATGACAACTACGAGCATGTGTTGAAGCGTAGAAATTTAGCTTTGCAAAATTCATGGGGGAACCGTGTTAAGGAGCTTGAGGAACTGATAAGAAATGAGCTGGATTTATAAGGGTGTGGGGAAGGTGTTGTGGTGGCGTTTTCAGAACGGCCGGTTGGCAGAGTAGACAATCTATTCAGTAGGCGAGGAGGTCCTGAGTCGCGACAATGAAATGGTAGTAGGTCTGGAAGCGTGACAGCTCTGATGAATCCTGAAGTGGGTGTGGCTATGTTCTACTGCGAGGACGAAGAACACTGAATATGAATCAAATATTTGGTTATCAGATTCTGCCTGAAGATGCTTCATCGAACCATTTCGTGTTTGATGAGACAAAGCTCGTATCACCATCCGCGAATTTCGACAGTAGACCTGGTCAAGTGCAAATTTTTGCTCAATCTAATTCGCATTTCCAATGCTGCTTTTCACAGAAATATCGGGCGTACTCTTATGTTTGGGGAATTCCCGCACACCCTGACATTTCCACATCTGATATTCCAAAATGGTGTGCAAATGCCGTTGTCGAAAGGCGCTATGGTCGTTTTAGAGAGCTTATTGGAACTTTTGTAGTCATAATAGATGAACCAGAGCAAAATCGCATAACTTTTGTGACAGATATTCTAGGGGTACGTCCGATGTTCCACGGGAAGCATAATGGCCGTATTGTTTTTGGCAGCAATGTATGGTCAATTCAGAGGGCAGGTCTCACCAAGGGTGAGATCGACTATGATGCTGTTAGTGCCTGGATTTCTTACGGCTACAATTGTACTGATGGCACTATTTTTTCTGATCTTCGTCGCTTACCACCGGGCTCAGCAGTCGTTTTGCAGGATGGCCAATTCACCCAGATCCCATACGTGGCATTTGAATCTAAATCACAAGCACCTGAAATCGAACAGGTTTCCGAAGAAGTTCATCACATTGTTTCATCTACTATCAAACCGCTGTTAGCTAACCATCCCCGTATAATTTTTTCGCTTTCGGGTGGTTATGACAGCCGGTATCTACTGGCTTTGTCTTTATCGCTTGGAAAGACATCTGTTGAATGTGCTACAGTCAGTTATACAGAGGAGGAGGGACATGTTGCCCATCAAGTGGCCGAGATACTTGGAGTCCCTCTTAAAACACATAATATTAACGGTTCAATATGGAACCTGTATGATAAGGTTTACCACTTTACTGCTGATGGTTTTCCAATTTCAAAATTTGTTACTTACTGCTTAGCGCAGCAGTACCCGGAAATACCCATGGTGAATGGATTCATGGGGGATTCTCTCATGCGTGGCAGTAAAGATACTTTTCTGGGAAAGTATGAGACAGAATGGGGTTGTGATTTAGCCGAGGTACTGCAACGCAAGCATTTATTTGCTAACTTTAAATTGTTTCGAAGAGAGGTCGTTGAACGGATCCAAATGCGGTCGCGTATCCCTATGGAAAAGGCAGCTCAAAAAGGAGCTTCTATAGGAAAAGTTTTTGGCTGGGCAGACTTCTACTACAGACAACGTTTTTATATATCAAACAACTTCTTACAGCATATTGAAATTACGGAAACCTTACTTCCATTTTACAGTTGGAAGTTGCTTGCCTATAAAATGGAACATGATTATAAGTTATTCAATCGAGATATTTATCATGTGATTTTTCTGACGCATTTCCCCCAATTGGCGAAGATTCCCCATGCTTCTGATCTGCCCACAAAAAAGTACCACCATTTTGGAGTTGCCAAATGTACAAACCAGTGGTCGCGAGAACTTTTTCCTATAATATGTAATAAAGAATGGCTTTCACTATTAAGAAAAAAACTATGTATTCCCTTGGATTTGGCTGGTATTGCAGGTTTGCGACGAGCAGAGTCCTCGATTTTCCTTTTAGAAAGACTATATTTGTTGGAAAAAAGGATGAGAGATGTTGGTCTGGATTTTGATTGGGAGTGTATCTAATTGGATCAATAATACTTTGTTGATTTTTATTTTGTTTTTTCAGTAATATTAGTTAGGTATAACAATGCGATTTAACTTTCACGTTATAGAGACATTACCCCGGTTGGCTTGGTGTGCACATATCACTAAAGGAAATCCTGTGGTCAATGTTTATGGTGGACCATGGGTTGAAACCGATGGAGATTGGTTTTGCGAAGGTGCTTGGAACGGAGATTTCTCAGAAGGAAACTTACCAGATGCCACAGCATTTATGGGATCTGGTGGCAAAATAACTAATGAAGGTGTTCTATTTGCTTCACCCTCACATACCCTTGAGCGGTTACATATTATTCGTTTTGATGGCAATATCTTAGTTTCAAACTCACTTGCTTTTCTGCTTGTACGGGCTGGTGATTGGATAAATCACAATTATATGTTCTATCAATCCGAGCTTACTTCTTGCAAAGAAGGGTTGAAGAAGCTTAAGACTTGGATTCCAACTCATCAAGGCAATAAAGTTTACCTTTATTATTACTGTAATGTCTTGATCGATCTAAATTATGCGGTAAAAAAAGTTGCGAAGCCAAGCCATAAGTCATTTGTCGATTATGCTGATTATCGACGGTTTTTGCAAGATGAAATTCTCGCTTTACACCAGAATGCAACAAACTCAACTCGTAAAGTTTCATATTGTCCTCTAACAACTATTTCAACTGGGTATGACTCTCCAGTTTGCGCAGTATTAGCTATGGGAATTGGATGTGACGAATCAGTAACGTTTACGAATGCTAGACCAACATTCAAAGATAATAATGACAGTGGAAGAAAAATTGGTGAACTCATGGGATTACGCGTAATTGAATATGACAGGGAAGCCTATTTACATGAGGATAATTTCCCCGAGGCAGAATTCTTGGCGTGTGGTACGGGCGGAGTAGACGTCATTATGGCACCTCTATCTGATTTATTGCCAGGCAAGATTCTTTTTACAGGTTTCCATGGGGATAAAGTATGGGACATTAATAATAAAAAGATCAGCTCAGATATTATACGGGGGGATGCAAGTGGTACTTCCTTAGCCGAATTCAGATTGCGCTTAGGGTTTATCCATCTTCCAGTTCCCTTTTTAGGTATCGTTCAACATCCCTCAATTCACGTGATTTCAAAATCGCATGAGATGCAGCCCTGGTCGAACGCCACTTATTATAATCGTCCTATACCCCGCCGTATTATAGAGGAGTTTGGAATTCCTGGAAACCTTTTTGGACAACAGAAAAAAGCGATTACACAACAGTTTCCCGATCAATTGCTTGATCTAGTCATGTCTAAAAATTCCTATCACGATTTCATTGCGTTTTCCAAATCCAGTCCTCGTTTCAGGTGGGGTCGACGCGTTCTGTTCAAATTTATGGGGGGATTGTATTACCTGAATAGAATGGCTAGCATAATATTACATCGCATTTGCAAAAGCCTTAATATTAACTATTCAATGAAGACTATAATTCCAGATAAATTCGGGAAATCAAAACGTAATCCTCTAATCTTTAATTGGGGTATAGATAAAATTAAGGGGCGTTATATGATACCCAATACTCCAAAGAAAATCGCACTTGATAACTCAAATCCGTTGTAAAATTGTGAGCATCAATACTGCTCACTAAAAAGAATTGTTTGTCAGCTTTATTATAGGGCAAGAGATGTTGGTCTGGACTTTGATCGGGATGGTATCTAAAGAAAATCGATAAAATTTGGTACCAATTTTGTTAATTTTTAGTTTTAGTTATATAAGTGTCGGTTCATGAATTCAAACCGTGTTTTAAATTATAACTGAATTTGAAGGCAGAATTGTATAATGCAGAAAGAAAACAAATTACACTTACTCAATTTGTGCATGAAAAGCTGGAGACTGTCCAAACGCAATTATCAACGAATGCTTCGGATCGCCCAGCCCCGCCTAACTAAACCTATCTTTTTTTTACACTTTCCGAAATGCGGTGGTAGTTCGATTGCCAGTGCGATCCGGAGCTGTTATCATGCCTCAGAGGTCGCCCACCTGGACGATGCTGCGTGTGTCAAGGCTGCGGAATCCCTGGGAAGAGATCTGGATGATTATCGCAGGGATTTGCTCCTATATTATCTCTTGCAACAGAAAATTAAGTATTTGAGTGGTCATTTCGCTTACAGTGAAAGAGCTTATCAAGAATGTGGTGAGCGATGGCATTTTGTGACTGTTCTGCGTCACCCTGTAGATCGTTGGTTCTCTCACTTCTTTTACAATAAGTACAAGACAGGCGGTCATTTCAAAATCAATGAAGATATCTCAACCTTTGTAGAAACTGAACGAGCATACATGCTCGGCCGGCTTTATGTCAGGAACCTGACAGAAGGGACTGACCGACCCGATCTGCACAGTGTTGATACGAGTAAGGCGGTAGCCACCGCCATCAAATTATTGGAGAGATTCTCCTTAATTGGATGCCTGGCGCATCTCGACATCATGTGCCGCCAGTTTAAGGACCTTTTTGGTGTTAAACTGATTATACCTGTACTTAACGTCAATTCTCTGTCGAAAGAACTGCAGCAAGAACAGATCACGGATAAAATCAGAAAGAGGGTAGAGGAAATCTGTAAGCCGGATCTGGAAGTGTATAAGTATGCAATGTCAAGGATCGGTCAAGACTATTTTTAGAAATAATCTGCATTCTTACGGAACCATGTTTAACGTAATTGAAAACCCTCGAAATGGCTTATCCACCCAGGGTTAGAACTGAAAAAAATAATTGAAAGTGTTGCAAAGATTTTCGAATCCGTTGAATCACTTGCCCACAAGGTAATAGGAGGCAGCTTTTGGCCTTTTCTGTTAAGGGGTGCGGAAGGCTTCTATTCATCCCTGTCCAACGTAGGGGATTTTTCAAAAGTTTTAGTTTTAGTAAATTCAACAAATGTTGTTATTTTAATCTAGGGTATGACCAGAGATGATACTTGTTTGTGAACCTGTATGTTGGGGTGGTGAACACGCTCCATTCAACGCTGGAATGTTAGAAATAATAAGGAAAGGCTTTCCAAACGAGGGAGTTTCTTTTTCCGGTGAAAGGACCCACATCGAAGGACTTCAAAAGCAGCTTGGCGAGTCAACTAGTTCCTCTATTGAATGGCAACCGATTTCAATTCCGGAGCGGAAAGCGGGATATACCAAACGCTTTATTCTTGAAGTGAGGATCCTATTGAATCTTTTGCGAACCTTAGAACAGAATCCTTACAGGAATCTTGTTTTTACTTCAATCACCCCGTCTGCTTTGGCTGCTTTAAAGGTATTACGAGGAATCGGAGGAGTTATGCCTAACGATTTATACATACAGGCAGTGTTGCATAGCAATGTTTCTTGTCTAAATAAAAGGCGCCCTAGACATCCAATTCGTAGAGTTCAAGACATGAGGACTGCTCTTACTATCTTCGGTAGAAGCAATATTCAGTACCTGGCTTTGGAAAAGGGCATACGCGATGCTATTTTGGAAAGCACCCCATTTTTGGCTGGTAAAGTGGAAGTATTGGAAGCCCCAATTCCTCCAAACGAACGAGAATCAGTAGCAATTGAATTGAGTCAACCAATACGCTTTGGTTTCTTAGGACTGGCGAATGAACAAAAGGGGTTTTCAATATTTGTTAAGCTTGCGACGCAAGTAAGCAGAATCTATAGAAACCAAGCGGAATTTCATGCCATAGGTATGTTTCCAAATGGTAAGGCTCCAGTTAAGGAACTAGACGCTTTAGCGATTAAGCCCTGCTTTGAGCGGTTAAGCCGTAAGGATTTTGTTGAGCGAGTGAAGCAGCTTCACTTTGCTATCTTTCCCCACCGAATGGAACAATACGAGTTGACTGCAAGTGGAGTTTTGATGGATGCCATAGCTTGGGGTAAACCCATAATCGCAAGAAGAATTCCTATCTTTCATGATTTGTTTAATAAATACGGTGAGATTGGATACCTTTTTGATAACGATTCAGAGTTGGCAGACATTACCGAAGGTATAATAGTAGAATTTAATCAAATACGCTACAACAGCCAAAAACTAAACATTCTTAAAGCCCGTTCTGCCAGGATGCCCGGGGCACTGGCAAGAACTTACAGAGAAATAAGCGAGAGAGCAATGAGACAAAGGGAAAATGGAAAAATAAAGATGATGAGCACAACATGAAGCATTCCAAAAAAGTACTTCTTGTGGCTGGGGCGAGACCGAACTTTATGAAAGTTGCTCCGCTATTGAAGGAATTAAAAAAGCGTCCCGAAGTATTCATCACACGACTGGCCCACACTGGCCAACATTATGATGTGGCGATGTCTGATTATTTCTTCGATGACCTTGATCTTCCACAACCAGATCGATATTTGGGGGTAGGATCGGGAAGTCACGCGCAGCAAACAGCGAAGGTGATGATGGCTTTTGAGCTTGTGTGTATCGAGGAACGGCCAGATCTTGTTGTAGTAGTAGGTGACGTGAACTCTACTATGGCTTGTGCAATCACTGCAAAGAAACTTAATATTCCCGTAGCTCATGTAGAGGCAGGTCTCCGGAGCCGAGACTGGACTATGCCTGAGGAAATAAACAGAGTGGTGACAGATGCGGTTTCAGACCTCCTCTTCACACACTCCCGTAATGCAGACGAGAACCTTCTAGATGAAGGTATCTCTCCAGAGAGGATCCATTTTGTTGGTAATGTAATGATAGATTGCCTTATTTCACAACTACCAAGGACAGATAACCGAGACACATTAAAGCGATTCGGGTTAGTTCCTCAGAACTACGCAACCTTAACCTTACACCGGCCGAGCAACGTTGACGATCCTGAGATATTTAGGGGAATCGTTGATGTTTTGGTAGAGCTATCAGAAGAGTTGCCGATTGTTTGGCCCATCCATCCGCGGGCTCGTAAGGTATTGGAGCAGGATGGCCTATTAAGTCGTGTTAAGAGTAGTAGTAGTCTAAAACTTTCCGATCCCATTGGATACTTAGACATGCTTACTCTGAATCGGCAGGCCCGATTGATTATTACGGACTCGGGAGGTTTGCAAGAGGAGGCAACGGTTCTTAGAGTACCGTGCATAACTCTTCGTGAGAATACCGAGAGACCTGTTACCGTCGCGGCAGGAGCAAATCGAGTCATTGGTAACCAACCAGCCAGAATACGATCTGAAATTCAATCAGAATTGAATAGAAATGGTCACAACATCACAATTCCAGAACTCTGGGATGGAAAGGCCGCGGTACGCATCGTTGACGTGTTAATGCGTATATGATAGCAGGGTTACCTTTGTTAGGCCACATTCCTTCTTCAGTTTCGCTTGGATTATTCTGTCTCACAGTTACTTAATCTACGATGTTTATGGATACGGATTAGAATTGCTAATGTATTTACTTAGAGGAAACTTATCTGTCGTTGAAAATGTCTACTGAGGAGTAATATGGACAATAGAGGAATCACAGATCAGAATGTAATCCCGACATATTCTCCCCAGTTCCAAAGTGTTAGCAAGGGTTTAACTAATAGCCGCCCAAAACTCCTTTTCTTGGCTTACCCTTTCCCACCGCAAAACGCCGCCGGGTGTGTCCGGACCTGGAATATTGCAAAGTACCTGGCAAGGATGGGCTGGGATGTAACCGTAGTTACTCCAGATCCCTCCATTTTGAAACTGCAGAACCCCGATGGTATGACTACAAAATTAAGGCAAGAAGGGATACGACGTATCCTGACTAATCATCAGTGGCGGTTTCTTATTAGAGGTCGTTTGAACTACTGGGACCTAGGGCTTCGCTGGTTTGTTGGGGCAATTTTACGAAGAGTAGCACGCTATTGTAGCATTGAAAGAGAAATCGGATGGATTAATGCCGCTGAGATGGCTTGTTCTAATTTAACTGCAAAAGATGTGGACGTGATACTTGCTACTGGTTCCCCCTTTTCGGCATTCAGATTAGCCAATAATCTATCGCGCAGGCTTGATCGACCATACGTTTTGGATTACCGAGATCCTTGGACTGGGAATCCTCACGTGGTTAGTCGAAATTGGCGATCTACGATTCGAGAAGAAGAAAGACTACTTAAAGCAAGTGCAGCAGTGACTATTGTTTCTCCCTCTTGGGCTTTGCTACTGAATCATCGTTTCAACCTAGGATCGAAGCTGCATGTGGTCACAAACGGTTTTGATCCGGAGGAGCTTACAGATGTAGTACCATACGACTTTGGCCATTTCGCAATCGTTTACTCTGGGCAATTCTATCTGCCAAAGAGGATTATATCACCCGTGATGGCGGCGTTAAGACGTCTCAAAGAGACCGTGGTTGGCAAAGAGTGGTATTTCCACCACTATGGTGGTCAAGAAAATCACATCTTGGAAGAGGCTAATCATTTTGATGTCATAGAACGGGTTATTATACATGGAAGGGTTCCGCGGGCCGAAGTCCTCTCTGCTGTACGAGGGGCTGGGGTTGCGGTGGTTATTACCTCAGTAAAAGAGGAAGCTACAATCGAGGATAAGGGAATTATGACTGGGAAAGTGTTTGAGCCTCTGGGTTTGGGTACCCCCATACTAATGATTGCTCCTACTGGGAGTGACGTTGAAACTATCAGTGAGACCACGGGATTGGTGCAATGCTTTGAAGGTAGCAATGTTGATGGAATTGCATCTTTTCTTTCTGATCTGATGTTTAAACGTAAGACTCTGAAAGCGAAAGAATTGGGAGGATATTCCTGGCCTAATATTGTGAAGAAACTAGATTCTGTTTTACGAGCAGTGGCCCGGGTTTAAAATCACTGAAATAAATTTGACTTCTACTACTCGAACTGCTTTTGATAATATGCTTGTCAAGAAAGGTCAAATTAATT
>Ga0326597_10004556_pt1 | contig 19464 bp, 7 predicted proteins | sample RVTome_12_FD_203789 | JGI IMG/M metagenome (GOLD analysis project Ga0326597, IMG submission 203789) | Soil microbial communities from uranium-contaminated site in the Upper Colorado River Basin, Wyoming, United States - RVT100D185 | ecosystem: Environmental > Terrestrial > Soil > Contaminated >... | reverse complement strand
AGTATCGCCACGGCTGTTAGTCGCCCGCTGATGTAATTTTGGGCGATCGCCATCATCACGCCGGCTTGTTGATGGCGCACCCCGATCGGGCGGATGCCGAGATCAAAGCACTTCGCAAAGGTCTCTCTAATGGGAGTGCCGGAAACGCAATAGGCATGCGTAACACCCAACGATTTTAACGTTCGAGCGACAAGGGTGTGGCCATCATGGACGGCCATTCTTGGCGTATTTTCCACTCTGGATTACCGCTTGGTTATGCGGGCGAGGTCGAATCTATCGCTCGGCTAATCTCTTGCGCCAAATCTCTGACCGTCGATTTCCAAAAAATCGTCGCGATCGACAAATTGACGTTAAACGCAGCACGGACACGCGCGATGACCTGCATCGCACGTAATGAATCGCCGCCTAGGGCAAAAAAATTCTCGGCGGCGCCGATTTCTTTCACCCCCAGCACCTCTGCGTAAATATCGGCTATTTTTGTTTCCAGATCGCCCTTGGGAGCAACAACCTTGGGCGCAAGCTGTGCGGCAAATTTCTTCGCCAGTCCCGTGCGTTGTATTTTGCCGGTAGGGCCCCTCGGTATTTCGTCCACGATCCACACTTTAGCGGGCACTTTGAAATCGGCGAGCTGGCCGAGGAGGTATTCGCGGATCGTCGATTCCGTGAGCCGTCCGTCCTCCCGTAACACGACTGCTGCCGCGACGTCTTCACCCAGAGACGGGTGGGGGGCTGCGAAGGCTGCGGCTTGGCAAATGTCGGGATGGTCCATGAGCGCCTCGTCGATCTCATTCGGAGAGATTTTTTCCCCGCCCCGATTGATGATCTCCTTGAGGCGACCCGTGAGGAAAAGGTACCCCTCGGCATCCAAGAATCCCTGGTCGCCGGTTCTGAACCAACCGTTGGTAAAGCCGCTCTGGTTAGCCGCCGAGCCGTTTTCGTAACCTGGCGTGACACTGGCGCCGCGAATCACAATCTCGCCTGTCTGGATTGGAGGCAGGAGGTTGCCTTCATCGTCCATAATGGCAACCTCTGGACCCGCTGCCACGCCGACGGAACCTTGCTTGCGTGGACTGGGTGGCAGCGGGTTGCTGGCGATCTGATGGGCGGCCTCGGTCATCCCGTATGCTTCAATTACCGGAACGTGAAAAGTCTCTTCCAGCTGCTGCATCACCCGAGGAGGTAACGCGGTGGAAGAAGAGCGGATGAATCTTAGCGGAGAACTTCCAAGAATCTTCCCGTTGGCTTGCGCCCGTGACAACACGGCTTGATGCATCGTGTGAACCGCCGTGTACCAGGTTGGACAAGACTCCCCTAGCCAAGCGAAAAATTTCTCCGGATCAAAGCCTGACGTACAAACCACACTCCCCCCAGCCGTCAACGATGAAAGCAATGCGCCCACCAGTCCGTGAATGTGAAACAACGGCATTACATTCAAGCAGCGGTCCCGCTCATCCAGGTTCAAGGACGCACGAATGTTGTGGCCCGAGGTGTAGAGGTTGCGTTGGGTCAGGGGCACCAGTTTAGGCCGAGCCGTAGTTCCTGAAGTATGCAGTACTAAGGCCACGTCGTCGGACCGAGCTAAGCCACTGTAAACGGGGCACCCCGTTCTTTCACTCGAAAGAGTAAAAACACCGGCCTCCTCCTCCGGCGCGGGGAGCAGTTCAATGATAGGAATGCCCAGTGCTTGTGCTACAGCTCTCGCTGGCGAGTCCATGCCACACTGAATAATCAGCGCCTTGGCATTCAGATCCGAGAGATGAAAGTCAAATTCCCTTGCGCGATAGGTGGGATTGAGTGGCGCACTGCTGGCACTGGCCGCCACGGCAAGAAAGGCCGCCGCCATCTCTGGCCCGTTTGGAAGGACGACGGCGACACGGTCGCCTCGGCCTATACCCATTGCGTTCAACTTGGCCACTGCGTACTGCAACTGAGTCCATAGGCGGCCGTAGGTGAGCGCGCGCCGTCCCGGTGCGGCAATGGCTGTGGCCTCAGGGTTGCGCTCGGCCTGAGCCGCAATCAGGTAGGGAATACAGGCATCGGGAGAAGGCTCGAAAGTGCGCTCGGAAATGTGGATCATTTCACTTACCCGGTTGAGGGAACGACATGTTAAATAGGGTGAGCCGAGATGCGGGAAGTGGAATCAAGCCGGCGGTGGTGATTAGCTTTTGGCCGTAGCCTCCTCCATCCTTCTCCTTAGACTGAGTGGTCGCATGTCGGTCCAGACTTCTTTGATATAGGCTAAGCATTTCACCTTTGGTCCAGTTTTTCCCGCATCCCTCCATCCCAACGGATTCTCCCGTTCAGCTGGCCATATCGAGTACTGCTCCTCGTGATTCATAACCACTTTATAAATCGTATTGTCTTCTTGCTCTTCCATCTCCGTTCCTCCTGTGGATTTAGCTGCCTGGTATGCTCGACAGCCGGCGATCATCGTGCCTTGGCACGCTTTTAGCTGCCTCGGCGTCCTTTAGCCAACACTGTTTCCGCTTCTTCCTCCGACATTTTGCCCAGCTCACTCAACATGCGCTCGAGCTCTTCCTGGTTAGCCTTTCTCGTCTGGTTCAGGGTGATGACCAACGCCATCTCCGCCACCGTCGGCGATTCGAACAGCGCCTTGATCGGCAACTCCAACTGACATTTTTGGATCACACGAGAGATCACTCGAGTCGCTGCCAGGGAATGTCCGCCTAGGTCAAAGAAGTTGTCATGAATCCCCACACGATCAATCGCTAAAACCTCCGCCCATATCTTTGCCAACTCCGTTTCAACCGGCGAGCGGGCCGCGATATAGGGTACGTCCAGTTCCGGCCTCGACCGTCCCGGAACAGGAAGCGCTTTCCGGTCAATCTTGCCATTAGGCGAAACCGGCAAAGCGTCTAAGAAAATAAACCTGGCAGGGACCATGTAGTCCGGCAACTTTTTTCGGACGTACGAGCGCAGGTCGGTGGCGCTGATGGTCGATCTCAGGTTCGGCACGGCATAGGCCACGATCCGGCTGCGGTCGGAGTCGGCATCGAGGGCGAGAACGAAAGCATCGTTAATCTCGGGGTGTTGACGGATTGTTTTTGCAATTTCCCCCAGCTCAATGCGGAAACCACGGACCTTGACCAGATCATCCACGCGCCCTACGAATTCGATGCCACCGCTGGGCAGAAGGCGGCCGAAATCGCCGGTTTTATAAAGGCGTGCACCTGGCTCCTGGCTGAAGGGGTGAGGAATGAATTTTTCCGCTGTCAGGTCAGGACGTTTAAAATACCCACGGGCCAGTTTCCCTCCTAGATAGATTTCACCGCAGGTTCCGTTAGAAACACGCTCCAGAGAGTCGTTAAGCAAATGCAATTGCACGCCGGGAAGTGTTTGCCCCAGCTCCGTAATATTCCCCGTCTCGGACGGTTGGCACTTGCGGTAGGTAGCGCTAGGAGCCTCTGTTGCCCCGTAGTAGAGAGTCAATTCCGCCGAGAGTTTGGAAAAATACAACGTTTCAAGGTCGGCAGTTAACGGTTCTCCAAAACAGCAGATGTGTCTCAGGCTGCGACACCGTTCGAGCCTAGGTTGCGAGAGAATGGCTCGGAGCGTGGAAGGAGTCAGAGTGATAATACTAATCTTGTGTTTAGCGATAAGCTGAAGGAGATAGTCCATATCCGTTTCCGTCCCGGGCGGATTGATGATTAGCTGCGCTCCGGTCAAGAGAGGCCAGAAAAGTTCGCGAAGGAGAAGAGTAAAACTAATCGAACTTTTTAGGACATGGCGATCATTTGCGGTCAGTTGGTAAATCTTGTGCTCATGGGAGATTCGCGAATCCCGCGGGCGATAGGGCAGCATCACGGCTTTGGGTTCTCCGGTGGAACCCGAAGTGTAGATGAGAAAGCCCAGATTCTCGCTGCTAATTAAATTCTCAACGGGAGCGGCGCTTTCCTTGAAAACTGTGCTCCAGTCTTTATCCAAACAGATTGATTTTGCGTCAACTTCGGGAAGATATTCTAACACCCGCTCCTGAGCCAGCAGCACTTGGGGCCGAGTTTCTTTCACGATAAAGGAGAGACGCTCTTTGGGATTCGACGGGTCAAGCGGCACATAGACGCCGCCTGCTTTGAGAAGCCCCAGTACCGCAATCACCAATTCAAAGGAACGTTCCATGCAAATGCCCACTGGCACTTCGGGAGCTACCCCGAGTGAGCGCAGGCGGCGCGCCAATTGATTCGCACGGCAATCGAGTTCGCGGTACGAAAGGGACTGCTCCCCAAAAACCACCGCGACGATATCCGGGGTATCTCTGGCCTGAGCTTCAAAAAGTTGATGCGTAAACATAACCTAGATTCATCGAGGAAAGTCCCGGCTCGCCCGCTTCATATTGTCCTTGTTTTGATTCCATTCAAGAACAGGGGCGGTGTTCATACATAGCCGAATCGTTTTCGGAATCCCCGCACGGACTCTTCAGGCAGTGTATAGCCGCGGCACTGAAGGCTGGCGGCCTGATAGCCTAACCGCTGGAGCAGTTGATAATGCAACTTACAGGAATCGTCATCGACGACGCCGAGCGTCGGCTTCAAACTTTCATAACGCGCCGTAAGCAACCCCGAAAGCACGCATCCGCCCATGTGAAACGGGTGATATTTAGACATGGCCTCAAGAACAGCCGGTGGGATTTGCTCCTGCACCCTTTGAGGTAAATACAAGGTTCGCTGGAAAGGTTGCGGAAGCCGAAGGACGCCGCCGGCAGTGAAAAGAATATCCTCGTGCGCTTCAAAACGCTTGATGGCCTCGTCGGGATTGAAGCAGTGCGGAGCCGAGTCGTCGACGATCAAAGTTCCCGGTTTGAGTTGCTCGATATTCAGTACGTCGGGCACGTTGGTGGCTCCAATCACGAGGCCGGCGTCGTAGATTTCTCCCCGCACCATTTCATCCGACTCGACGATATGAACAGAACCTCCAAATCTCAAATCACGAATAAGGTCATCGCGAACTTTTTTTAGGTGATCGAGCCTGCTGTAGATATCACAGAGCATGATCGACTTTGGATGGGGCAGGGAGTGGAGCATGAGACGTAGAGTGGTGTAACCGATGGATCCCAGCCCCAGGAATGCGACATTTTCTTCTGCGAGGCTCTTGCCCCCTTCGCGTAAAATCCTTTCAATCGTCAATACGACAGTGGATACGGTCGTCGCGTGGCCGGTCGTGACCAGGGGATAGCGATCATTCCTCGAGATGACGTCCGCGATGGCCTGTCCATAGTTGGTTGCCGAGGGTATCAAGCCGGTTAAAGAAACAACGCGTCCGCCGACGCGATGGGATATTTCCAACGCTTCGAAAATCATGCTGACGAGATCGGCTTGATCGTCGTATAGCCGGGAGCGCAATCGAGGCAGCCCAATAATCGCGATCCGGCCAAGATGGGTTTCATTGATTCCGAACACGCAGGGTAAGTCGTCAAACCAGTCGTTAAGCGCCGTATCGAGCGGCAACCCCAAACGCTGGAGTAAGTCCTCCGACAAATAACTCAACGCGGCGGCGTCGACGGGGGCGATCTTCCCCGTAGCCAGAAGAGACAGTAGTGATCGTCGTTCGATCGATAGCGGTTTCGCGCACTCATCGACAGGATGAGAAGAATGCGAATCAATCCGGGCTCGTTTAGGAATCAATTCCGGCTCGGCTATGGTACGACTCCCACTTGGCCGATCGGCACTTTCATGAGCGAGCTTTTCGATCAGCTGTGCAAGCCCAGCGATTGTCGGTGCCTCGAAAATATTGCGCAGAGGAAGCTTGACCCGCAGCTTGCCTCGCACGCGGGAGGTCAGCTGTGTCGCAGACAACGAATGTAATCCCAAATCGAAAAAGTTGTCGTGAATACCAACCTTGTCGATTTTCAAAACCTCCGCACAGAGTTCTGCCAGCGTCTTCTCGACGACAGTACGCGGTGCCGCAAAGTTCTCATTAAGCTCGCGCCGGCTCATATCTGGCGGAGGGAGCGATTTGCGGTCCACCTTGCCATTGGGGGTAAGGGGTAGCGAGTCTAGGAACACGAAAAAATAGGGCACCATGTACTCGGGCAGTTTCTGTTTGAGATAGTTCTGAAGATCCAGGGTACTGGGAGTCAGTTCCTGCCCCGGAAGGACGTAAGCCACGAGCTGCTTTTCTCCAGATTTATCCTCGCGTGCCAGGACTACGGCTTCACGCACCGATGGGTGTTGACTGAGCACCGACTCAATCTCTCCTAGTTCGACGCGGATACTGCGGATTTTAACTTGCCTATCACTGCGACCGACGAATGCGAAAGTGCCGTCGGAGCGATACCGAACAACGTCTCCGGTTCTGTACAAGCGCTCCCCCGGCTTGTTGCCATAGGGATTGGGAATAAATTTTTCAGCGGTCAGATCAGAACGATTGAGGTATCCTACGGCTAATCCTTCTCCGCCTATATAAAGCTCGCCTTCGATTCCCACGGGCGTTGGGTTGAGAGCGTCGTCCAAAACATAAAGCTCAGCATGCGGAATCGGTCGACCGATCGGCGCGGTCGGGCACTGGTGGTCCGCCAGCGAGATCGGATGATAGCTCGAGGTCATTGTACATTCGGTAGGACCGTACTGGTTTACCAGCAAGGTATTCTCTCCGAAGGCCTCGCGAACCTTCCGGCATAAAGATCCATGCAGTGCCTCGCCGCTTACCAGGATGAGACGGAGGCTGTCATGGCCCGTTCGCTCCTCGGCTAGCATGGTTTCAGCCAGCTCGTTGAGCATCGGCGGCACCGTGCTTAGCAGACAGGTTACCCGATGTTGCTTGATTTGGGAGATCAGCAGAGTCGGGTCTTTTGCTCCTTCTTGATCGACCAGCACCACAGCCGCGCCCACAGTAAGTGGAGCGATCAGGTCACGGAACGAAGCGTCGAAAGAAAAGGAGGCAAGTTGCAGGACGATATCTGCACTATTGAGATTATAGGTGTTGGCGAGAAAATCACAGTAGCGCACGACTCCCCGATGCGGTGCGAGAACTCCTTTAGGAGTGCCGGTGGAGCCGGAAGTATAATAGACGTAGGAGATCTCGGCGGCACCCGTCGGCAAAGTAGGATTGCCTACAGCTTCCCTGTCAAAGAGACGCCGATCCCGATCAAGGCAAATGATTTCTCCCTTGTGCTCGGGTAGTCGGTTTAGACAACGCGCGCTGGTTACAAGCAAAGTCGCCCGCGTGTCTTCCAGCATGTAGGCAAGGCGCATCCTGGGATAGTCGAAATCCAGCGGCACGTAGGCCGCGCCGACTTTGAGAATACCTAGCACCGCGATCACCATATCGCAGCACCGCTCCATAAAGATCGGGATCAAGTCTCCCGTTACGACCCCGCGCTTTCTGAGGTGATGGGCAAACTGATTGGCCCGGCGATTGAGATCACGGTAGGTCAAGCTCTGGTGCTCGTCGGTGAGGGCGATGGCATCTGGGGTTCGCTCAACCTGGGCTTCAAAGAGTTGGTGGATACAGCGATGTTCAGGCGACTTTGGTTCCGAGCCGCTCCACTCCACGAGCAATTGGCGCTTTTCATCCTCGGCTAGAAGGAGCAATTCTAACAGCCTACGGCTGCAGTCCGTCGTGATTGCCTCCAACAAGTTACACAGGTGCCCGAGCATGCGGTTAATGGATGCGTCGTCAAGCAGATCGGAGTTGTAATTGATTGTCAGAGTCAGCCGTTGCGGCTTTGGTATGGCATAGAGGGTCAAGTCGAATTTGGAGGGTATGGCAAGGGTCCCGAACGGCGATGCATCTAACCCGGGAAGCAACAGCCGGTCGTTTTGATTTTCAAGGAGATTGAACAGCACCTGAAAGAGTGGCGAGTGGCTGAGGCTGCGTTGGGGGTGAAGTTCTTCCACCAGCTTTTCAAAGGGCAGGTCCTGATGCGTGTAGGCTCCGAGAGCCGTTTCGCGAACTCTGGTTAACAACTCTTTGAATGTCGGATTACCGCTCAGGTCGGTGCGCATGACCAGGGTGTTGACAAAAAAGCCGATCAAGCCCTCGATCTCAGCCCGGTTTCGATTCGCAATCGGCGAGCCCACAACGATATCGTTTTGTCCCGTGTAGCGATGGAGCAGGGTTTGGAACGCCGCTAAAAGGGTCATGAACAACGTGACCCCTTGTCGAGCGCTGAGCGCTTTGAGTCCCTGCGTCAGCTCTTGGGACAGCTCTATCGATTGGCTCGCTCCTCGATAACTCTGCACTGCCGGACGGGGTCGGTCGGTGGGAAGATTGAGAATAGCCGGAGCCCCGGCAAGTTGTTTTTTCCAGTAGGACAGCTGGTTCTCTAACACCTCTCCTTGCAGCCACTGGCGCTGCCAGACGGCAAAATCGGCGTATTGAATCGATAGCTCCGAGAGGAAAGAGGGGTTGCCTTGAGTGTAGGCTTGGTAGAGCAAGGACAGCTCGCGGTAAAGCACTCCTCTCGACCAGCCGTCCGACACAATATGATGCATCGTTAAAACTAAAACGTGATCATCTTCGCCGAGACGAAGTAACATGACTCTCAACAAGGGACCTTGCGACAGATCAAACGGCTCTCGAGCTTGCTCCATCGCTAGTCTTTGCGCTTCGTTCTCACGGTCGCTCTCAGGAAGATCCATCAGATCCGTGAACGGCAAGGATATCTTTAGCGTCGGCGCGATCACCTGAACCGGTTCTCCGTCAACCAGCGAGAAGGTCGTCCGCAAAGACTCATGCCGCCGCACAATCTCCTTAAGACTTTGCTCCAGAGCCGAGACGTCTAGCGCTCCTTTGAGACGCAGTGCGCTGGGTATGTTGTAAACGGAACTGTTCGGCTCATACTGGTCCAAGAACCACAACCGCTGCTGCGCAAAAGAAAGAGGAATTCTCTCCTGCGGGTAGGTAGCAAACATCGGCAGCGTATGTAGTCCCTGTCCTTGACCACGGACTTCTTCGATCCGTTCAGCCAAGCCGGCCACGGTGGGCGTTTCGAACAAGGCGCGCAATGGAATTTCCATCTGCAATGCACGACGGATCCGGGAGATGACCTGGGTTGCGAGGAGCGAATGGCCTCCCAACTCAAAGAAATTATCATGGATACCAATCCTCTCTACCCTGAGGACTTCGGCCCAAATTTCTGCCAGCATCTCTTCCACAGGATTACGCGGCCGCACAAAGATCGCCTCCAGTTCAGGCCTGGCCTGATCGGGAACTGGAAGGGCCTTGCAATCCACCTTCCCATTTGGTGTCAGGGGCAGCGATTCCAAGAACACAAAGGCGGAGGGAATCATGTATTCCGGCAGCTTTTGTTTCAGAAAGCTTCGTAGCTCATTCGTCGACGTGTCTGGCCGAGCGACCACATACGCCACCAGCCGCTTGGCCGTTCCGGGCGAAACCGCAGGATCTTCAGGATTGTCTTCTCGCGCAAGCACAACAGCCGCACGCACTGCTAGGTGTTGACCGAGCACCGCCTCGATCTCGCCTAACTCAATCCGATAACCGCGCAGCTTGACCTGATTGTCGATGCGGCCCAGAAACTCGATATTGCCATCAGGCAAATAACGCGCAAGATCGCCGGTCTTGTAAAGGCGGCTTGTGGGATCGGCGGTAAACGGATTGCTGATAAACTTCTCCGCTGTCAGTTCAGGCCGGTTAAGATAGCCCCGGGCCAGTCCGTCTCCTCCGACATGAAGTTCCCCCGCCACGCCGATGGGTACGGGGTTTAGATCTGCATCGAGGAGGTAAACTTGCGTGTTGCCGATCGGCCGGCCAATCGGAATAGAAGATAATCTGTCATCGAGCTCGCGCGGGATTCCATAGCAGCAAGTAAACGTCGTGCTTTCGGTCGGCCCGTAGCCGTTGATGATCTCGGTGTTCGGTAACAGTGCGAGTCCTTTTCTAACATCGGGCACGGAAAGCGCTTCGCCGCCGATCAGTAGCTGCTTTACTTCTGACAAAGCCTGCGGCGCTTCGTTGACGACCGTGTTAAACAGCGCCGCCGTCAACCATAGCGTGTTGACTCGGTGTTGCTTCAGGACTACGCCAAGCGCTTTACCGCTAGGGACTTTTCCTGGGAACAAGACACACTTGCTGCCATGCAGAAGTGCGCCCCAGAGTTCGAAGGTCGCCGCATCGAAGGAGATCGGCGCCAAATGAAGAAAAGTCTGCCTCGGGTCGAGTCGCACGCAATCAACTCCAAACAATAGGCGGACAACGCCGCGATGAGGTACTTCCACTCCTTTGGGGACGCCCGTGGAACCGGAGGTGTAAATCACGTACGCCAAGCTGTTTGTTGTGCTTTCGCTTTCTGGATTGTCTCGCGGCTCCTTCGCTATCTCTTCCCAGTCCCGGTCCAGACAGATCACACGGGCGCTAGTGGGCGGTAGGCTGTTTTGCGAAACCATATCGGTCAATACTATGCTGGCGTGCGTGTCTTCTAACATGAACCTCAGCCGCTCTTTGGGATAGGAAGGATCCAACGGAACGTAGGCCCCTCCTGCTTTGAGTATGCTGAGTAGACCGATCACCATCTCGACCGATCGATCCATGCATATCCCCACCAGATCATCCGGCCCGACCCCCAACTTCCCCAGATAATACGCTAGCTGATTGGCTTTGATATTCAGCTCTCGATAAGTAACTCGTCGATCCTCAAACACCAGCGCGATACTAGCTGGACTGCGCTCCACCTGCTCTTCAAACAATTCCTGAATACATTTGCCCTTTGGGTAATCCCGCTTGGTGTCGTTCCACTCCACCAGCACCTGATGCTGTTCGGCAGGACTTAACAACGGCAAGTCCAAGAGCCGGCGGTTCGGATCGCATACCATTTCTACAAGCAGAGTCCTCAGGTGATTCAGCATCCGCGTGATGGTTTCGTCATCAAAACGCTGCCGATCGTATGTGAGTTCTAGGGATAAATCTGGCCCCAGATAGCCCGCGACCGTCAGAGGATAATGGGTCGTTCCGAGCAGGTAAAATTCACGGTTTTTCCACCGATCGCCTTGTTCGTGCATCAAGGCATTCAGTTGGTAATTTTCGAAAACGACCAGGCTCTCGAACAATGGTTTGCCCGAGGGAATGTGGCTCCAATCGTGGATTTTGACCAGGGGAGTGTGCTCGAAATCCCGCATGGTGATCCAATGAGAACGCAGGGAGTTCAACCATGGAAGCAGCCTGCTGTTCGGAGGCACATGAACGGGAATCGGAACCGTATTGATCAGAAGCCCGATCATTGACTCGGCGCCTTCTAAAGGAGCATGACGACCGGCCCGGATTGCGCCGAAGACGACGTGGTCTTCCCGGCTGTAACGGCTTAGGAGCAATGCCCAAGCTCCTTGTAGCAAGGTGTTGGGTGTCAACTGGTACTGTTCGACCAAGGAGCGAAGGGCACGGGTAACGGTTTCGGAAAGCCGGGTGGTCTTTTTGCCATAACTCTGCACCTGCGGCGGCGTTGGTTGGCGATGATTTCCCGCCAAACTTTGTCCAGCGTTGAGACCTTTCAGCCTGGTGCGCCAGAAATTCTCCGCTTCGGAAATATTTTGTTTCTGAAGCCAGTCGATGTAAGACCGATAGGGCGACGGATTACTTAAATTTAAGTTTTCTCCCCGGCAAATGGCCTCATAGAAGGCGAAGACTTCGTTAAGGAGCAAGAGACGGGAACGGCCGTCAAATAGAGCGTGATGAGAAGTCCAAATCAATCGGTATTCAGCTTGAGCGCAGCGAACAAGCGTCAAACGTATGAGCGGGGGTTGATCCAGATGAAACTCAAGTTGCCGGTCCGTTTGCAGAAAACACTCTAATTGTTTTTCCTGATCATCAAGAGCTCGATCGCTCCAATCCAGATTTTGGAAGGGAAGTAGGGCATCTCGATGAACTCGTTGGACGGGCTGCTCCGTGCCTTCCCAGTAAAAGCTTGTCCGCAGCGCGGGATGGCGGCGCAGGACTTGCTCCCAGGCCCGCTGAAAGGCGATGACGTTCAACTCCTCGCGGAGCACGGAAACGAGCTGCTGGATATAGACACCCGATTGCGGCGCCGACAGGCTATGGACGAGCATGCCGTGTTGTATCGGCGACAGAGGGTAGGAGTCTTCAATCTGCATGATGAGTGGTGATTGCGTTTGCGTAGAGTGGGAAAACAATAAGAGGAATTAGGATATCAGCTGAGCTTCTTCCCTTGGGATCCACGGACGCTGACGTTTACACGCAAACGGGGCCCTCGGTAAACTGAAAGCCGACGGACACAGGCTCTAAGGATTGCGTCCGTGGGAAAAGGGATTGAAACTCTCTGAATTGTGCTTCCGGCAGCCCGCTCATTCGGAAGACTCGCAGGCGCGCAATCTCTACGAGTCCTTTCTTGCTTCCGCCATTTTCTTTCTCAGGCTCAGCGGGCGCATATCCGTCCACACCTCTTTGATATGTGCCAGGCATTCCGCCTTGGTCCCGCTCTTGCCCGCATCCTTCCAGCCCAGCGGATTCTCTTTCTCAGCGGGCCAGATCGAGTACTGCTCTTCGTGATTCACGACCACTTTGTAAATCGTTGCGTCTTCTCGCTCTTCCATCTCCGTTCCTCCTGTGGATTTACCTGCCTGGTATGCTCGACACCCTTCTCAAGTAGCATGTCGGATGGAAACACTTCGCCCTGATCGCCTCCTGCTCCGGGGGCGGGTTCGTTATCCCAAGTGTGCCGTCGCTCATCTCAGTCCTTGACTTCCTCCATTCCGCCGACTTCAGCCAGTAGCCGCTGGGCTTCCTCTTCCGATAGCAATTCTAGGTCCGTTAAAATGCGATTCAGCTCTTTCTCAGCTAGCTTCTTTCCCTGATGCTCGGTGATCACCACCGCCATCTCGGCCACCGTCGGTGCTTGGAACAAAACCTGGAGAGGTATCTCTAATTGGAAGTTCTTGATGACCTGGGAAATGACCCGTGTGGCTGCCAGCGAATGACCGCCTAAGTCAAAAAAGTTATCGTGGATGCCAATCTTGTCGATGGACAAAACTTCGGCCCAGATTCGTGCCAGTTCTTTCTCCACCGGAGTTCTGGGTGGCACAAACGCTGTCTTCAGAACCGGTCTAGAGTTGCCAGGATCAGGAAGCGCCCGGCGGTCTATTTTGCCATTAGCTGTCAATGGTATCGCTTCCAGCATCACAAACATCGATGGAATCATGTAGTCAGGGAGCGTCAGCTTCAAGAAATTGCGCAAATCGGTAATATTTGGACCCGGTTTGCTAAAGGTAGTAAAATACACCACCAAGTAGGCCTCACCCGATTCATTTTGTCGTGCCGCCACGACCGCCTCCTTGACAGCCGCATGGGCGCGCAGAACTTTCTCAACTTCCGCAATCTCGACTCCGTAGCCTCGGACCTTCACTCGATGATCCTTTCGCCCCCTGTGTACGAGGCAGCCGTCGGGAAGCAAAAGACCCAAATCGCCGGTGAAACAAAGTCGCTCTTCTCCTCCTAATGGGTCTGTTCTAAACTTGGCCTGGGTAAGATCTGGCCTGTTCCAATAGCCGGGGCAGAGATATTTGCTCCTAACGACTATTTCACCGACCCTATTGAAACCAACCTCCTCGCCCGTATCGTCTAGCAATAGAACCTCTTTATCCTCTACAGGGTAACCTACAGGCACTTCGTTACCAGTAATCTCCGTCTTGTGATCTAAAAGGTAGGATCTCAATAATCCTGTCTCGGTGGAAGACAGCCCGTTGGCTAGTACACAGTTGCGCGAAAAATATCTCTTGTAGAGATCAACGTCGGTCTTGTAAACAGCCTCGCTCCGCAATTTGATGAAACGAAGATCGGGAAACCCTAGCTCGACTGTTAGGGTTTCGCAGAGGTTACGGAACAGCGGAGAGGCGATTGGGCAGATCGATATTTTTTCTTGCAAAAGCCAATTGGCTAGACGATGCACTCCGTCTTTTTTTACATCAAACGGAAGAAGCGCTGCACCGTTCAGCACGGCCTGAAAACTGGTCGTGATTGCATTTGCAGTGCCGGCAGGCAAAAGAGCAAACGTGTCATGCTCGCAGAAGCGATAAGCGTTCGTAAATAGCATGACCTGATGTAGCAGATTCCGATGAGTCCATACTATGCCTTTTGGTTCTCCCGTGGAACCGGAGGTATGAAAAATAAAAACCAGGGCTGTTGAAGAAATCTGCAGCCGAAGATCCTCAGTGGAAATACCGTCATCGATCGATTGAAACTGCATGAACCGACAACCCTTGGTTGCCAATTCCCCGGTTAAAGAGCCAATTTGCCGGCCCGTCACCACTAACCGCGCCTGTGAATCCTCAAACATCGCGGCGATCCTAGCCTTTGAGAATGAGGGGTCCAGAACCAGAAAAAACTTGCCCGCCTTTAAAACACCTAACATGGCGGCCAGTAAGGCAGCACCCCTTTCTACCAAAAGTGCAATGGGTTCGGCCTCATCTCCTTGCTGCGCTACAAGTGCGCGGGCTAGACGATTGGCCATTGCGTTAAGCTCGGCGTAAGTCACGAGATGATCGGCTTCTTTAACCGCAACCCGATCAGGATACATCCGCACAATCTTTTCAAACCGATCGGGAATCGATCGCTCAATCTCTTCTTTCTTGAATTCAACGAATTGCCCAGTCGGATGAAAACACTTCTCCCGAATCGCCTCCTGCTCCGGCGGGAGTTTAAATAGGCGGTCAGTCACGGCGCTCTCCGCGGCTCAGCTTTCCGCTCTCCTCGGCGATTAAGCGCCGCGCCTCGTCTTCGGAAAGCGATTCCAACTCAGCCAACATACGCTCTAAGTCCGCCTCGCCCACCTTCTTTCCTTGGTGCGCTTCGATCACCGCCGCCATCTCGGCCACCGTCGGCGCTTGAAACAACGACGCTAGTGGAATTTCCAACTGAAGCTTCTCAATCACTTGGGACACGACCCGCATGGCAGCCAGTGAGTGACCACCCAAATCGAAAAAGTTGTCGTGGACACCGATTTTTTCAAGCGACAAAATCTCTGACCAGGTCTGAGCCAGTTCCTTTTCAGTCGGCGTCCTGGGTTCTTCGAACAGCGTATTCAATTCAGGTCGAGACTTCCCTGGAGTTGGCAGGAATTTTCGATCCACCTTCCCATTGGGCGTTAATGGAATCGCAGCGAGGAGTACAAAAGTCATCGGGATCATGTAATCCGGTAGCTTTTCTTTTAAGAAACTGCGCAAGTCGCTAACGCTGGGGCTACTTTGGTTTGCGGAGGTAAAGTACGCAATTAGCCGACTTTCGCCCGACTGGTGTTGTCGTGCCACCACGACAGCTTCTCGAATTGACGAATGACTGCGTAAGACTCTTTCGACTTCCGCAATCTCGACTCCGTACCCTCGGATCTTGACCCGAAAATCCTTGCGCCCCTTGTAGATCAGGCAGCCGTCGGGAAGCATGAGACCTAAATCGCCGGTGAAATAGAGACGTTTCTGCGGATCGTTTATGTCTGTTCTAAACTTAGCTTCGGTTAGGTCGGGCCGATTCCAGTAGCCAGGGGACAGATAACGGCTCCTCACCACTATCTCGCCAACCTCGTTGAAGCCTACCTCCTTGCCGTAATCATCCAGCAAGAAAATCTCTTTATCTTCCACTGCGTATCCCACCGGCACTTCTCTACCTGGAACGTCCGTGTCGTGATCGATGAAAAACTCCCGAAAAGTTCCCGTTTCACTGGATGACAACGTGTTTACCAGTTTGCACTTAGCGGGAAAGTTTTGCTTAAAGAGATCAACATCCGTCTTGTAAGCCGCTTCGCTTCTCCAACGAAGAAGACGGAGATCGGCAAAGGGTTGCCTTCCCTGCATGTTCTCGCAAACGTTTCGGAACAGAGGTGAACTAATCCAACAGAGTGATATCTTTTCTTCGGAAAGCCAGCCAACCATGCGGTCGGCGCCCTCTTTTCGAACGTCGAACGGAAGCAACATCGCCCCATTCAACAGCGGAAAAAGAACGTCAAAAACAGAATTTGCAGTGCCGGAGGTGAGAATGGGAATCCTGTCGTGCTCGCTGACGCGGCTTTCACGGGCGCGCAACATGATATTGTGAAGTACGTTTCGATGGTTCTGGATGACGCCCTTGGGCTGGCCCGTCGAGCCCGAGGTGTAGCCCAAAAAAGCTAACGTATCAGGCGGGATGAACAACTGAAGATCGTCCGTTGGGACACGCGAATCGATCGATTCCGCAATCAGCAATCGACAATTATCGCTGACAGTATCCTGGCCCAAGCATTCATTGGGTCGGTCGGCGATGACCACTTCGGCCTGAGAGTCCCGTAACACGGCCGCGATTCTGGACTTGGGAAAAGAACCGTCTAAAGACACAAAGAATTTGCCAGCCTTTAGAACTGCGAGCATAGCCGCTATTAGGGGAGCCCCTTTTTCGAACAGAAGAGCGATAGGTTCGGCCTTCGTTCCTTGCTGCGCCAGAATCGTGCGGGCCACGCGATTGGCCATGGCATTGAGCTGTGAATAGGCGACAACATGATTAGTTGTTTTCAATGCGATCCGGTCAGGATACATCCGAACCATTTTTTCGAACCGCTCCGGGATCGATTGCTCGATTTCGTCTTCCGGAAAGTCCACGAACGTCCCCGTCGGATGAAAGCACTTCGCCCGTATCGCTTCCTGCTCCGGTGGGAGTTTAAATAGGCGGTCAGTCACGGCACTCTCCGCGGCTCAGCTTTCCGCTCTCTTCGGCGACTAAGCGCCGCGCCTCGTCGTCGGAAAGCGATTTCAACTCAGCCAGGATCCGAGCCACCTCTTCCCCATCTCCCCTTTCAGACAACTTCTCCACGGTCACCATAGCCAATTCTTCAACCGTCGGCTTCTCAAATATCGTACGCAGCGGCAGATCCATCTGAAAAGCCTGACGCACGCGGGAAATCACTTGCGTGGCCAGCAACGAATGGCCTCCCAAAGCGAAGAAGTTGTCGCGGACGCCAATCTGCTCGATCTTGAGAACCTCTGCCCAAATCCCGGCCAATATCTCCTCGGTCGGGCTGCGAGGAGCGACGTAGGCTTGCTCCAGTTCGTTTCTGTGCCCATCCGGTGCTGGCAAGGATCTGCGATCGATTTTCCCGTTGGGTGTTAACGGCAGGGCATCCAGGAACATGAAAATGGAAGGGATCATGTACTCAGGAAGTTTGGCCCTGAGAAAGCCCCTGAGCTCACTGACAGAAGAATTCTGAGAGGCGGCGACGAGGTAGGCCACTAGGCGCTTATCCCCAGGCACGTCTTCCCTTGCCACGACCACAGCTTCCCTCACACCAGGGTGCTGAGAGAGCACAAATTCGATCTCGCCAAGCTCGACACGGTATCCTCGGATCTTTACCTGATCATCGATCCGTCCCAGAAACTCGATGTTACCGTCGGACAGATACCGAGCCAGATCACCGGTCCTATAAAGTCTTCTGGCGGGCTCCCCGTCAAAGGAGTGGGTGATAAACTTCTCCGCGGTGAGCTCCGGACGATTGAGATATCCCCGAGCTAAACATTCCCCGCCAATGTAGAGTTCGCCGGGAACACCGATGGGGACCGGCCGCAAATCACGCTCAAGGACATACACCTGGGTGTTAGCGATAGGACGACCGATAGTTACGGTGTGCGGCGGGCTTGCCCGGTCGCAGCGTGCGCAAGTCGCGTCAATGGTCGCTTCCGTCGGTCCGTAAAGGTTGTAAAGTTCACCACCAAGACGACCATGAAATTGCTCTCGCAACTCCACAGGCAACGCTTCGCCACCGCAGAAAACTCGTTTAAGATTCTGACATCTCTCCAAGCCGTCTTCCGCCAGTAACATTCGGAGCATGGATGGAACTAGCTGAAGGGTCGTTACTTGTTGACTGACGATGGTGTTTATCAGGTAAGCGCCGTCTTGATGGCCGCCGGGACGAGCCAAGGTCAAGCGCGCTCCCGCCATAATGGGCGCAAAGAATTCCCAAACTGACGCGTCGAAACAAAATGGGGTCTTCTGCAGCACGCAGTCAGCCGGATCTAACGGAAATCTTTCCTGCATCCACAGCATATGATTAGAAAGAGCGCGATGCTGAATCATGACTCCTTTAGGTTTCCCCGTAGAGCCGGAAGTGTAGATCACATAGGCCAGGTTTTCCGCCGTTGCCCCACTTTCAGGATTCGCTTCACTCTCTCGCGCGATCTCAGCCCAGTCCCGATCCAAACAAATCACCCGCCCATCGTGCTCGGGGAGAGCGGCAAGCAACCGTTCCTGAGTCAAAAGTACGCGAGCTCTGGTGTCCCCGAGCTGGAAGGCCAAGCGCTCTTTGGGGTATTCCGGGTCGAGTGGCACATACGCGCCGCCGGCCTTGAGGACGCTGAGCACGGCAATAATCATTTCCACCGAGCGTTCCACGCAGATGGCGACCAGCACCTCCGGGCCAACTCCAAGCTTCCTCAGATGATGCGCTAATTGATTAGCTCGCGCGTTTAGTTTTCGATAAGTCAGTTGCTGATCCTCGAAGACCACGGCCACAGCCCCGGGAGCGCGCTCGACCTGCGCCTCAAACAACTCATGAATGCATTTGTTCTTGGGATAGTCCCCTTTGGTGTCGTTCCACTCGACTAACAGTTTATGCTTCTCGGCATCAGTCAGCATCGGTAAGTCGGAAATCCGTTGATCGGGATTGTCTACGATGCCGCGAAGCAAGGCCTCAAAGTGACGCAGCATGCGCCGAATCGTAGCGGACTCGAACAAGTCGGCATCATAGCCAAATGTTAAATGCATCCCATCTGCGTGTTCGCGGATTGAAAGAGTTATATCAAACTGCTCCCCTGATTCACCGGGTGGAAGACGCTTCACCGACAGCCGGTCGAGCTCGAGCGTAGATTCCTTAAAGTTGTACATGTTAATAAAGACTTGAAAGATGGGCGTTCTGCTCAAATCTCGGTCTGGCTGCAATTCCTCCACCAGTTTTTCAAACGGGAGATCCTGATGTTCATAGGCTCCAACTGCTACGTCCCGAACCCTTGTCAATAGTTTTAGAAAGCTCGGGGCATCCGACAGCTTTGTGCGCAAGGCTAGGGTGTTAAGAAATAAACCAATGAGTTTTTCAGTCTCAAAGAGGTTTCTGCCTGCAATCGCAGTGCCGACGACAATATCATCCTGGCCGGTCATTCTACACAGCAGCGTTTGGAAAGCGGCCAGTAACGTCATAAAGAGTGTTACCCCGGCCTCTTTGCTTAAAGACCTTAGAGCATCATTTAACTCCTCCGGAAGAACTAGGGTTTGGCGGTCTCCACGTCGGTTCTGTAACTGCTTACGTGGATAATCAGTAGGTAAATTCAAATAGAGCGGGGCATCGGCAAGCTGCTGTTTCCAGTATGCTAAATGATGCCCAAGCTCCGTATCCCGGAACTCGTTTCGTTGCCAGAGCGCATAGTGCTTGTATTGAATCGGTAACGCCGAGAGGGGAGAGATCTCTCCGTTAGCGAATGCATGATAAAGGACGGAGAGCTCCCGGAAAAATACCTCGATACACCAGTGATCCCA
>Ga0326597_10004555_pt1 | contig 19471 bp, 20 predicted proteins | sample RVTome_12_FD_203789 | JGI IMG/M metagenome (GOLD analysis project Ga0326597, IMG submission 203789) | Soil microbial communities from uranium-contaminated site in the Upper Colorado River Basin, Wyoming, United States - RVT100D185 | ecosystem: Environmental > Terrestrial > Soil > Contaminated >... | reverse complement strand
TAGTCATTTCAGGAGAATCAGCCAAGAGATATGGAGGTGATACTACACCAAGCACAGTCTAAGATAGCCCTAGACCCTCATAGGTTTAGAGTCATAAGAGCAGGACGAAGATTCGGTAAGACAGTTCTTGCTATTGACCAAATGAAAGCGTGTGCGGTATCAAAACCCTCACGAATAGCCTATGTAGCTCCAACACTTCAACAAGCAAGAGATATTGCGTGGGAACAACTGAAGAAGGATTGTGTAGGAGCCGCAATTTCCATAAGAGAAGCTCCACGGCTTGAAATTACTTTACCTACCCAAAAAGGAGGTGAAAGCAGTATTGTTTTAAGGGGGTGGGAATCAATAGAAAGTTTGAGAGGTCAAGCTTTTGATTTAATCGTGATAGATGAGGTGGCGATGATGCGGAACTTCTGGGTGAATTGGCAAGAAGTGATACGTCCGACTCTTACTGACACACGCGGGGAAGCGATATTTATTTCAACTCCCAAAGGTTTCAATCATTTCTATGATTTGTGCAATAAAGAATTAACTGACCAAGAGTTTAAGACCTTTCATTTTACAAGTTGGGACAATCCATTCCTTCCAAAAGATGAATTAGAAAAAGCGAAAGCATCATTACCTCCTGATAGGTTCGCACAAGAATACGAAGCCTCTTTCCAAAAGACTCAAGGATTGGTGTACAAGGAGTTCTCCAGAGAGCATCATTTGTATGATGAATTACCAAACGAAAGAACCCAGCAGCTTGCCGGAATAGACCCTGGCTACAGGAATCCTGCGGCAGTTCTTGATTGCAGATTCGACGGGGAACATCTTTTTGTTGAGAATGAATGGTACAAACGTGAGAGGACTGATGCACAGATAGCGGAATATGTTTCGCTACAGAGATTTCAAGCAACCTATCCAGACCCAGAGAATCAGGGTTTCATCGAAGAATTAAGACAAAGAGGTGTTAATGTTCGTGAAGTAGTAAAGGGAAAGGGAAGTGTAGAGCGCGGTATACAACTTGTAAGAGAGATGCTCCTTAGAGGAGCATTACATATTAACAAGCGGTGCGAGAACCTGATAGCCGAGTTTGAAATGTACACATACGATGAGGATGAAGGGGATAGAGATGAGAACGAAAAGCCTATTAAAGCCAACGACCATGCTCTTGATGCTTTGAGATACGTTGTTTCTTCACTGTTGCCCGTGATACAGAGAAAAGAATTTACTGATGCTATGCCAAGGTATGAGAAGCGTACAAGGGTCAATCCGGCACGTTGACAATTGTACACAGCCGAAAAAGTGTGCACATGGTATAATAATACGAATGTCGCGACCAAAGGGAAGCAAGAATAAGGTAAAGGTTGAAGAAAGACCTGTTAAGAAATCTTTGTACTTTCTTTCTCTTGTCTTAGGCGATAAAACCTTCACAAGTGAAGGAGAAACTTTGTTTGATGCTCTCAAGGAAATTCCGAAACCAGAGAAGATAATGAATAAAGCGGTCTTAACAATTACAAAGGGTGACCAAAAGAAAGAACTCCTGTACTACCCCACAAGACTAAAGAGGTTGTTCTATAACAAACACTTTAAGGAAATTCAGGCTAAACAAATAGAAGTTCTTTTTCAATGAGGCCACATGAACTTGTTATCCATTCCAAGTATGCACATGATGATGTTACTGTGTGGGAAGTGGATGTTAAGAAATCTGTTTGGTTCGGAGAACCAATTCAAACTCTCGGCGCGTATGGTCGTAGGAAGTTTGAGAATTGGATTATCCTCGAACACCCAAAAGAAAGGATAAAAGTAATTTACAGGTGATATAGCATATATATATGGAAACTACACGAAATGACACAATCTTCGATTTTATAAAAACCCAAGAGGCGATGTATCGCCGTCCCATTCCTTTGAACAACAAATGGAATTGGAGTATGTATGACCATATTGAATTAAGCACGTTGTACAAACACTCCCAGCTTTCAACAGGAAAGCATGATTTCAAACCAGTCAAGAACATTATACGTCCGATATTAAATCTTGAATACCGAACAGAGGATATTGATGTGAGAGATGTGCAATTATACGTCGACGACCCTAAGAAATATCATCTTTCATTCCTTGTTAAGAAGTACCACGATGACGTATTTACTATAGAGAACGACATGGACACGTTCTTTGATGAGTTGAATGTTTCTCGTATTGATTATGGCGGCGGTCTCTCAAAGAAGCTATACAAACCTCGCCCAGAAGTAGTCCCGCTTGAGTCAATCGTGTTCTGTGACCAGACTGATATGTTAAGCGGGCCTATCGGAATTAAGCACTATTACTCTCCTGACCAATTACTTGAAATGGGTGATAAGGGATGGGGAAGTAAAACGAATGGAGCAACAGCCTCTCTCGAAGAGACCATCTCCCTTTCAAGGGAATACAAGAAAGATGACAAGAATGGAACCATCGCTGAAACGCCCGGGCGATACATCGAAGTGTATGAAGTCCACGGCAATCTTCCAAAGAAATTCGTCAATCAATACAATGTTTCCGGAAAATATGAAACACGCCTGTTCATAGTTTGCTTCTATCAGCCAAAAGGAAAGCAAGAGAAAGAAGGAATAATCCTTTACACAGCATTGGAGAAAGAAAGCCCCTTCAAGCTCATTAAGCGAGACTCTATCTTCGGACGTGCGCTAGGATTCGGTGGGGCAGAAGAATTGTTCGAGGCGCAAGTATGGGTCAACTACGACATGATACGGATGCAGGATATGTTAGATGCTGCCGCAAAGACGATAATGATAACGCAAGACTCCACCCTTGTCTCAAAACATCCCACAGGATTGAAAGACATGGAGAATATGGAGTTCATCGAAGAAGGAGTGAACGGGAACACAAGGCAACTCGATACATTCCCCCGTAACGTACGTCTTTTTGAGAGGTCAATCGAACAGTGGGAAGCGCACGCACAGCAAATGGGAGCCGCTAATGATGCTCTTATGGGAAAGAGTCCAGCGTCAGGAACACCGTTTGCCTTACAGGAACTTGTTGTACAGACAAGTCAAGGCCTACATGATTATAGGAGAGGACAGTACGCGAAGCATTTAGAAGAAATTTACAAAGACTGGATAATCCCGCACATAATTAAGAAAATCTGCGAAGGTTCTACATTCCTTTCAGAGCTTTCCCTAGAAGAATTGCAATACGTTACCGAAGCAGTTGTAGAGTGCGAGTCTCAAAAGATGGTAAAAGAAAAGATGTTGCGTGGTGAATTGATTTACCCAGATGAGATAGAACAGCACAGGCAGATGGTGCGCGAGCTATTCAAGAAAAGAGGCAACAAGCATTTCATTAAGATACTGAAAGGCGAGTTTAAGGGAATCTCTCTAGGAGTGAAAGTTTCAATAGCAGGCAAGTCAAAGAATCTCGCACAACTTGTGGATAAACTCGTCAATGTGTTCCGAACGATAATGACTAATCCTGCGATACTACAGAACAAAGCAATGGCGGGTCTTTGGAATCAGATAATCGAGGCATCAGGATTAGACCCCGTGGACTTTTCTGACTTTCAAGCAGCACCCCGCCAAGGCGAGGTAGCACAGCCAATTCAACAGCAGCCTTCCCCTATGCAACCACAGCCAGCACAACCATCCTACTAGCATGGAAAATACGGATATAAATAAGGATATTTTAAGCGGCTTTGCAAACAATGAGCCTCTTATCTCTGCCGTTAGAAAGATACTCGAAGAGCAATTCAATGCGTCAAAACTTGAACTGAATCTGTCGAACGAGCAACTTGGAGAACGTGCAAGAGCACGCATTGATGGAATGAGAAGAGTAGAAGAGGCCTTTAGGCAGATTGCGCGTTACAAAACCTTCAAACCAAAGAAAGAAGGTGTTAATCCTGCTAGATAAAATTTATTAGATTAATAGTATGATATACTTAACGATATGGAAACATATACAAAATGGCTCGGAGTCGTAGTCATTGTAGGTATTGTGTTTGCGATTGGATTGTTGTATGGACAGAGTACAACAGATGAAGTCGTCTCCCCATTTGGGAGTGTGAGCATTAGTAATGAATACTTTGCCACTTCTACGGCGGCAGGTAGCGGATATGGCGGGTTCTCTCTTTCAGAGAAGCTGTTTAAGACAGGTTCGGGGAGCTTGGGTTCGGTAATAATCACCGGCGCGAATACGGGAGTCCTTAATTTCTATAATGCCACCACATCAAACGTGGATAAACGAACAGGCAATGTTGCTTCTTCTACGATATTGCTTGCCTCGATTCCTGTGTCCACTGTTGCGGGGACATATACCTTCGACGCTCTCTACAATGTAGGACTCCTCATGGTGCTCGAAAGTGGCCTCATCCCTACGAGTACAATAACTTGGAGATAAGGTCGTAATAATTACTAGATTAACAATAACGATATGCTACAAGAAGTGAGGATGTCGTCTCTCAAGGACAAACTCCAAGAAGAGGCGGAAGTGTTAGAAGAAACAAAAGAGAAAGAAGATGTAAAGGGGAAAAAAGGAAAAGGCAGAAGAATTAAAAGCAAATCTAAGAAATAAGTATGCAACAAAATGTTAAAGAGGTGGTTGTGGGAGCAATACTCGGAGCAGTAGTTGTGGGAGTTCTCCTTGTATTTGGAGTTACCATGCTTCGAGCACAATCAACAAGCGTTGATGGAAATCTATTCGTCTTCAACAACAATGCGCTTGAATTGTTCACGAGCGTTGTCGGTGGTGTAAGGGGAGAATTAGAAGATGAGTCCCGCCCCGGGCGGGATGAGCTGGTCTTCGCTGCATCCGCTGGGCCAGATAGGTTCAGCCCATGTGAATCGAGAGATGGTGTGCAGCAATGTTTTGAGAGACAAACAATCAAACAAGCAACAACTACGGTGTGTGCCATCCAATCACCAGCGGCAACCAGTACCTTGGTACGAGGGTATGTAAGATTCAACATTGCTTCCACTTCGGCAACAGTAATTCACCTGGCAAAAGCGGCTACACAGTATGCAACCACAACAAGTCTTGGAACAGACTCGTTAGGAACCTCGGCACAAGCGACAATGTTCGCTTCAACGACTCCGGATGGAGTGAACGATGACATTACTGACCCGATTTGGGTGTTCAAGCCATCCCAATACTTCGTTGTTGGTCTTCAAGGAGGAGATTCAGCGGGTGATACCTCATCTCCTACCGGGTTAGTTCCTACAGGCGTGTGTCAAGCTACGTTTGAAGTAATTTAATCAAAGAGCGAGCCGACTCTTAATCGGCTGTTGCAGAACATAACTGCTTATAAATATGACAGATGAAAATGTGAACGACGACACTGAAATAGTCGAACCCACGGCGGGAGCCGAAACTACTCCGGAAGTTTTACCTGAAACTACCGAGGTAGCCGACCTCAAACAGAAAAATCGAGAACTGTTTGCTAGGGCTAAAAAGGCAGAAGGTTTCGTACTCAAAGACGGACATTGGACGAAGGCCGAGAAACCTGCATCCAAACCTGAAGGGGAGGTTGAGCCTAAAGCCAAAACAGGCGAATTAGATGAAACACAGTTGGACTATCTCGATTTGAAAGGGATTTCAGAATCAGAGGATGTAGACATCATTCAAAAGGTAATGCAGAGAACAGGTCAAACTGTTCGGCAGACACTGAAGGACGAATACGTCCAAGAGAAACTGAAAGCCAATCAAGCAAAACGAGAAGTTGAACTGGCAACGCCAAGCGGCACTAAGCGTTCAGGCGGCGGGGCAGTTGACAACTTCGACATAGCTCTCGCAAAGTTTGAACAAACGGGTGAACTTCCAAAAGACTTTGCAATTAGGTCAAAGATAATAAATGCAAAAGTAGATAAGGAAAATAACTCGTTACCGTCATGGCATAGATAATCTGATTTCGCTTGGTTACAAGCGATAAATGTTCTTTGGAAATCTAGCTAGATTTTTAAAGACCCAAAACAAGTATAAGCTCAACTTATATTTATCAGCAGGCGTGGGAAAATCGTCTCGCGCAACGTCTTGATAAACCACAAAATTGGAAAGATGTTTGCGATGTCGTTTACACCGACACACAGATACATAACTTTCCTCTCATCTCAACTGGTAATGAACCGGCGGTAGCAACCCTCACCAACACGGCTGCGGGCCGTTCTCTGGTGTCAAATGTCATTCCATTCGTTGACACTACTGAAACGAACCAAACACTCACAATCTCGATTGCAGAGATTGACTCTGCGTACATTGACTACGCTGACCAAGCGCAGTCGAACTATGCAAAGATGGCGAGTCTGGGAGACCTTCTCGGAAAGAAGATGGGAGAACGTACAGAAACTATCGTTCTCGCCGACCATGCGAATTGGACTGACCTTGGAAGTGATGGTTCGGGTGGTGTTACGCTAGCGTCAACAGACCTCACAATTTCTGCGTCTAACATTGACGATGTTATTCGTGGCATTATCGAGGAAGTCCAGACAGCTAACGGATTCGATATCTACCGAGAGAACGGTGGGTTCGCAGTCTGGAAGCCAGCTCACTGGACGAAGCTCGTGACCTTCATGCAGGCTTCCGCGAAAACCGTAGGCCTGTTAAAATCCTTTCTGATATACGGCGAAACCCCTGAAGAGGGCAACGCCTTGCAAGGTTCCTTCGCATAAAGCGAATACCGGCAACAACGACTGAGCGAAAGGACTCCCTTAAAGGGAGATGCAACAGTCTGAACTACCGTATAACTGTTCTTTGAAAACTCAATAAATGAAATGCTTGCTACATTCATGCTATACTAAGTGGGATGAATGAAGTACAACGAAAGAGACATCTCGAATACCAACGGGAATATCAGCGAAAGTATCGCCAGACAAACGAGAAGTATCGAGCTTGGAGAAGAGAATGGGCTAACGCAAGGCAACGTACGCATGGAAAGAAGATTTATGCTATGAGGATGGCAAGACCTAATGAAAGGATTGCTGCATGTCTTAGAGCAAGAATGAAAAATACAATAAAAGGTATTTGTTTTTCAGCTCGTACTCAAGAGTTGCTCGGGATTTCTCTTCAAGGATTCAAGAATCACTTGGAGGAGAAATTTTCCGAGGGCATGAACTGGGTCAATCACGGTAAATGGCATGCAGACCACATCGTTCCCCTTTCTAGCTTTGACCTTTCAAGAGAAGAGGAATTAAAAAAGGCATTTCATTACACTAATGTTCAACCACTGTGGGCGCATCAAAACCTACAGAAGTATACAAAGGTGTTATAATTGAGTGAGTAAATAAGAAGCGGTAGAGAATCATCCGAAGAGATGATTCCCCTCGAAAGAGGAGTAACAAAATTGAACGGTTATTCGTTTGCTGATGAAGCATTGAAAACGGGCGGTCGTATCGGGCAAGAGGCAATGGGTCTCTTCCACTACGTCTCAACGTCTCATGCGGCAGCAGGACACGTCATGGCAGGAGTGAGAAAGGTTCTGAAACTTGGAATCCTGAACACAACGTATGGAAGAACGTACATCAATGAAATGCCAGCCTCCTCAACAGCAGGCTCGCTTTCAGGTACGCAAATTCACACACGTCTTGATTACGGACTCCTTGTCCCGACCAATCTGAAACCTGTTCTGTTTGACGTAAATACAGACGACGCGTAAGAAACGTAGTTTGTTTCTCATCTTTGGCTGTAAGAGAAATCTTGCGGCCAAGATATGGAAAGCAAAATTATCATTGCAATGCCTTGTAAGGACATCGTGTCAGCTCGTACCGCTCACGCTATTGGGTGTGCAATTATCGCGGCAGAAGGCCTCGTAGTAGATTTTATCCTTAGGCAATCGTGTGAGATAGCGAGCGCACGTACTTGGTTAGTGAATGAAGCTATCAAACAAGGTGGCACACATCTCCTTTTCTGGGATAGCGATATTTGCCCTGTGAACACCGTTCAGGGAGAAACTTTTAACGTCATCAAAAAACTACGTAACCACAATAAACCCATCGTCGGAGTGCAATACAACATGAGGAAGTTCCCTCTCCAACCTGTCTATTCCTCTCATCACAAGGAGTGGCAGGACAAAGAATCACTGACAGAATTATTTGAAGCTCAATTTGCTGGAACTGGTTTTATGCTTATAGACCTTGCAATGTTCAAAGACCCCAAGTTTGGTATCAGCGAAGATGGAAAGAGAACTCCATGGTTCTCTTTCGGTAGAGATAGTCAGGGTGCATTGGCACTCGGCGAGGACGCTTGGTTCTGTAACATGGCGAGAGACAGCGGTTATAGCACTTGGATAGACCCGACCATTGTCGTTAAACACATAGGGGAATTCATGTATTAGTCTATGCTCATAAATTCAGGAACAAACTCCATAGTAGACGAGATTGACGCTCTTTGTTCGTCTGATTCGACCTCCTATCAGATAGGAGACAAGATACGGCGCGTGAACTCCTCCTTAGAAGAGCTTGTAGGAGACATCATCAATGCCGATGGAACATTTGAGTATGATGATACGAATCTCACAGACTTACCGAGAGGCACAGCAACTCTCGTAGAAGGGCAGGAATCATATACATTCGACACCGAATACTTACAGATACTGCAGATGGAAATTCTTGACCTTGAAGGGTCATATCGAAAGATACTTCCTCTTGACCGTTCAGAGTTAGGAGAACTCTCACCGGCGGAGTATTTCGGACTTGAGACAAATGGAGACCCTAAAAAGGGGTTCCCCCGGTATTTTGACCTTATAGGTGATTCTTTCTTTCTCTATCCCGCACCGGCGGCTGTGGATTGCACTCTGGCGGCTGGCTTACGCGTGTGGTTCAAAAGAACAATAGACCTTTTCACTACCTCTGACACGACACAAGCGCCGGGTCTCCCCTCTACACATCACATCTTGCTCGCGTACATGGCTGCAATTCCTTATTGCGCGTCATATAAACCGGAAAGAGTGGCGTTCTATCAATCGAGGGTGAATGAAATGAGAGCTTCACTCAAAAGCTATTACGCGAAGCGGGACAAAACACGAAGAAAGGTAATGACAAGCAGATTTATACTCCACAGATAATATGTCAATTTCTCTAACAAATGAAACGAAAAACAGCGCTATTTCTCCCACTAATGGGAGCAAGAATTCTCTTACCGTAACAAATGAAACGAAAACAGGCTTGCTCCGTGTAGGAGACCTGCCCGGCTCGTATTTCACAGGTCTAACACCTGATAGTATCGTGCCCGGTTCTGGAGGACTTCGCTTGGGTGATGTAACTCCTGATACGTATATTAGTAGCTTCATCGTTACCAATGAGAACAAGAATTGAATTCTTGATTGCTATTGCGATTATAGCGGGAGCTATTCTATTTGCGGGATTCTTTGTTGACCGTCCTTTTTTTGGGTCAATTTCCCAGATTACAACAAGTAACACCATTGATGAACTTTACGACAAGGTTAATGAGATTATTGGTAATACTGTTTCAACTTCTTCAGCTCCTACCGCCGGACAAGTCCCCTATTGGACGGGTGTTAATACATTGGGAAGTAGAGCAACTACGTCAGTAACCTGCACAGGGAGCGCATCGTGTACATCTTTCGATGTCTTTGGTGCATCACCTATCACCATTTCATCTTCAGGGGACTTCGCATGGACTACTGACAGTTTTGGTGCCACTACCGTAAACGCGACCTCAACTGCTCTTCAGCTAAAGGGAGGTCTCTACGCCTCCTCGACAGTACGATTCGGCAACGCAGGCATTTCTCCGTTCTTCTACGACGGGAGTGTAGGAAGGGTAGGTATTGGGACTACCTCGCCTTACGCCAATCTCTCGGTAGTTGGAGAGGCAGTCGCTCTTTACTTCACCGCTACCTCCACTACGGTTGCTTCCACCTTCCCGTACGCTTCCACCACAGCTCTCACGGCTTCCTCGTTCTTCCAGCTTCCGAATGGGACTTCTCAATCGCCCACGTTAGAAGGAGCGTGCGGCTATGACACTACTTCGGGACAACTCAAATGCGGTGATGGAACGAATACCGATGTCATAGGGAATGGGAGTTTGTACCCTTCCTTCCGTTACGCGACATCGACTGCATGGACTGGCACGACCACTATCGCTCTCGGGACAGCATACGTTGCCGAGACGTGGAACGGTTGGCAATGCTTCACGGACGCTGGAGAGCTTGATGCCGTATTCACCGATGGCGCGAACCGGATGGACTTAATCAAAGCCTCGACAACTGTGGGAACGAATACGCTATCAACGAACAACACTTTCACGGTAGGAGAAAAGCGGTATGTCGAGATAGGCAATCCTGCCACTTCGCCGACTGAAATATCCTGCACTGTGAGTAAATCAATTACTGCGGATTAGACACTTTATGCCTACAATTGATAGTAAGCGTTTCCTCTCTCTCATTGCAGGCTCGGTTCTTCTCTTAGGAGGCGCGGTGGTTCCCGTTTACTCTGCAGGAGATATGGATTTTCTCTATGCGTATACGGAAGAATGTGCCAGCGCGATACGCGCACCGGAATTGACCGAAACGAGCGCGACTGGAACGACGGTGAAGTCCGCGAGAGACGTATTCAAACCTGCACCTTGCGACGGCTATTTCGCGGCGGCTGTTTTTCGCGATTCGGTAGGTATGCTCCACACCATCGAAATATCGAAAGAAAGATATGCGGCTATGGGCAGGAATGGGGGAGCCAGTATGAATCCTTCCAATAGTGAATATCGGTCGCTTCTAGACATGGCGACACCTCGTGCCGAGGCCGCCATAGCGTATAGTTCAAACGCGACATCCGGGGGCTTTACATCAGGAACATCTGTAACCTTCAGTATCTTCATAACTTCGACCACTACCGACGTAGTGCTTCTTACCTCACCAATGGTTGATGACGGCGATACCCTTACGACCGTAACGCACAATGGAGACGCGATGACCGAGATAGCGAAACTCGACACGCCCGGTGTCGGGGCAGGAATATGGGCGTATTTCTACTATCGCCTTAATCCCGACACCGGAACCAACAACATTGTCATATCCCGGGACGGTTCAGGAGTAGTTCGTGCAGAGGCCGTCTCGTATACTGGCGTGACATCAAGTTGTTTCCCAGAGGATAGCGCGACGAACAGCGGTGTAGAATCTGAATTCACTTCATACGTTATGGCGACCTCAACGACCGACAACGCATGGATGGTGGCTTTCGTGCAAAATGACCAACGGGCTTTCGTCTCTGGCGACCACACTGCCGCGACCAACGTGGGAGGAAGCGCTATTATAGACTCAAATGCCGATATAACGCCCGCCGGGGAACACACGCTTACTAAGGATTGGGATGTTACTGCCGCAGATTGGACTGCGATAGGGATAATGTTGACTCCAGAGTCTCCAGGGTGTGTGGTAGAAGCGGCCGCCTCCATTGAATCTGACTTTGTTATTTTCGATTAGAATATGTATATCAACAGATTCGATGGTGGGGTAGCAGATGATGTTCGGCACGCACTTCCGCATCAATTCGCTCTCTCGCATCATTTTGACCTATCAAAGCCTCACAAACTTATTCCTTACAGGGACATGGAAGATGAGGCTGGCTCCCTTGGGGATTATGAGATTAAGAGTGTTGAGCTTTTTACTGATTCGGGTGGAACACAGAATCTGTTTGCTCTAGGAAAGAAGTCCGATAATACATTTCCCCAAATACTAGAAAAGTCGGTGAACATAGTTACTGGGACGTTTGCTGAATCCACCACAGGTGTAGGAGCTGCTGGTGTAGTCTTACCCACAACCCTACGAGGGTACAAGAACCAGAATAAGCTCTATTTCATGAAGACGTTGAGCGGAAATACTGTTGTTGATTCCTATGACCCTGCTTCTAACACCTATGCCTCCGCAGTGGGAACTATCACGGGAGTGTCGGTTACAGGTATTTACCCCCGTCCTTTCAGACACCCGCTAGACGACATACTGTATTTCGGGGCAGGGAACGTTATTGCATCTCTCGATGGCGCTACATTCACTGCTGCTGCGTTTACGCTCCCCGAAGGATTGGACATTACAGGCTTCACGGATTACGGGGCTTTCCTCGCAATCGCATGTGCGCCTATTGATGAGGGTGGAAAGTCATTTGTCTTTTTGTGGGGGCGTGATACATCATTGGTCTATGCGGATGAAGTATTGGATTTTGGCGAGGGTTCACTTATGGTTTTGGAGAATGTGGAAGGTGCCCTTTTAGGAATATCGTCAGCAACGACAGGAACAGGTACCGACCTTGATATTGACCCCCGTATTGTTTTCAGAGCATACGCTGGGGGATTTCCGAGGGTATTTAAGGAGCTTCGCTGGGAAGGCACTGGAGTGCCCACGATAAGGCTACGGAATCTTAAAGCAAAGCATAATGACCGGCTTTATTTCTCTCTCTCTACCTACTTACAGAACAAAACGGTGAATCAGATATGGGTAACAGGTTTTAACACGGTAGGAGAGCTATATGTGGCACCTGATAGATTGGTGAATAACGACACTGCACTTACGGGAGATATTGATGGTTTGGACATCATAGGAGATTACTTGTGGGTGGGCTACAACGGAGACGGTTCACTAAAGCGAACGAACGATGCTGCAACATTCACTGCAACCTGTATCCATGAGTCTGCGTGTTTCAATGAGGGGGATTCTGATGAGACTAAAACGCTTCTAGGAATATCAGTAACATTCGAGCCGCTTCCATCTGCCGGTCAAGTAGTTGCTAAATATAGGGTGAATGAGGAAACAACATGGACAACTCTTTTCACGCATACCACGGATGACTCAATAAGTTATGGTTCAGTAGCTAAACGAGACTTCAAGGAGCTTTTTATACGCGTTGAATCAACGGGAGGTGCTGTTATTACTGGGTATGACTACAAAGCAATACCAAAACGCCAAAAGAAATATGCTAACTAGAGAACAACTACAGGCAGAGATGCTCACAAAGTTCAATCAATCTCGCGCACAAATAATGAAGCGAGATGCGCTTGTACGGCGTAAGTTTGATTTCATTGATACAGGAAATAGGACGTATGTGGTTCCTCCCGGGGGCAGCATCCAAGCGGCGATAAACAAGGTTAACGCTGAAGGAGGGGGGACTGTGCAACTGATACCCGGCACGTACACTCTTACAGATGACTTAACTGTTCTTACAGGAGTAAATATTCTTGGAGCAGGAATGGACGTAACAACACTTGATTTTGATGGAACGGAAAAAGGTCTTATCGCAAATGATGTAGATTCTTTTACTCTATCCGACTTTACAATAACTGGCAGCGATGATGTTAATGCTGCCTTTAATTTTGTAGGATGCCAATCATTTTACTTGAGGCTATTAAAGGCAACAAAAAATAAATGTACAGGATTTAGATTTAGTGCATCAGGATATTTTTTTGCAGATAGTTTATTCTCTACATTCAATCTTAATTGCGCTACGAATAGTGAAGGAACACTTTGTGCGACAGAAGGCTCTGGAACCGCAGATGCACATGGATTCTTTTATGATGGAGATGATGGATTTCTTTCTCGCCTGGCAACTTTCATTAACTGTACAGCGCAAAGAAATGGAGGATATGGATTCTATGTTCTTTTTGATGAAACAGGATTACAGACCGCTGGCCCTGTATCTCTTCATAGTTGCTATTCTACAGAGAATACATTAAATGGTTTTTATTTGAATGGAGGAACACCAGGGAGTGCGAATGATTCTGTGTTCCCGTATCTTTCAGCGTGTAATTCATTTTTGAACATTGATACCGCAGGAGTTTCTGGGACTTACGGTTCTGGAACTGAAGTAGGTATTAGAATAAGAATGGATGGAACTGTATTAGTAGGATGCTCTTCTCTTTCACATGCAGATGACTATTCGATTGATGATGATGTTGAGGCTGTTTCTCTGGTTTCGTGCAGAGAAAGTGGCGCTCAAGCTCTTATTGATAGGGTATCATCTTTGGTTAGAGTTTCAGAAAAAAAGATTTACAGAATGCAGAATAAATCAGGAGGAACAGTTAATGAAGGTGATACTGTTATTTTTGGGTCTGCTCCATTAAATGAATTTACTACTACTACTACTGGTGGAGACCCAAAGATAACAGGAATGGTACTTTCTACTTCGATTGCGAATAATTCATTCGGAGACATCCTTGCTCTTGGTCATTCAGATGCTTTGAAAGTAAATGGCACAACTGATATTGCGATAGGAGATTTTCTTTCTGCATATTCTGAAGCTGGGATTGCTGCAAAAGCCGCTTCAGGACACACGGCTTTTGCGATTGCGCTTGAAGCGTATGCAACAAATGATTCTCTAGGCGTGATTGACGCACTACTAATTACTCCGCGCTATATTGCATAAGGTATAATTAAAGAAATATCATGCCACTCTTCGACCCATCACAAGGAGGAACGCCGCAAATGAATCAGCCCATCATCTATGAGGCTAATGAATCTATTATTGTTGACACGTGGAAAGGAAACAAGCCATATGGACACTCTATCCTCTCACCAGAACAAGCGAAAAAGAGATTTGGAGAACTGATTTCAAACGAACAGTGGAAGTTGGACAATAAATACGCACCAGGGAGTGCGTCGTATAAGGCAACACAGGGAAGAATACAGACTTTAGAAAGCAATCTGAATGACCTAACGTCGGGAACAGGTCAGTTCAGCGCAGAGGGACAGTCGGGGCAGTTGAAATATACCTGGGACCCGATTACAGGCAATCTCACTACCCAAGCCGCCATAGACCAAGAGCAAGGATACAAGGATGCTGTTGCGGCGGGAACGATGAAAGAAATAGCACCGGGAAAATATGTCCCCACGGGAAGCGCGGGCGACCCCTCTAGTCCTATCCATGGAGCAGTTCCCGTATCAGGGCAATACGACGCAATGGGAAACTTTGTTGCTCCCTCCGCACCTCTAGCTACAGGCCCGTCTGTCTATAATGTACCTACGGGAGAAGGAGGTACCTATAGTGGCACTCCCGAAGGGGCACCAGCGGGAGTAGACCTTGCTCCATACACAGGAACAAGTGCAGGAACAACCCCACAAGCACAAGTTCCTTCAGAAATTACCTCCGAGAATCTCGGTGGCGCTCCTTCCATCACACCCACTACTCCCGCAACACAAACGCCGTATGACATTACAAAACTCCCCGAGATAAAACTTACTCCTAGTGAGGAGGAAGAATCCGACCTAACAAAAAGAGTCAAAGAGTTACAAGAACAGCTTGTAGGTAGGACTGAATATCAAACCGAGCAAGAAGAAGCAAAAGGTGTTCCTGCACTCATAACTACACAGACAGACCTCACCTCTCAACTTGAGAATTTAAAAAACGAAGCAGAGGGACTTCGTCTTGAATCACAAGGTATTCCATTTCAGATACAACAGGAGTCAGAGGGACGCGGCAGAACAAAAGCAGGTGCCGCACCTTTAGAAGCAAGCGCACAAAGAGCTAACACACTCCAGCAGATTCAGATAGCTACGCAAGCTCTTACGGTCAACTCACTTCTTGCGGCATCACAAGGACAATTAAGTAACGCTCAATATCTCGCAGATAGAGCCGTGAAACAGAAGTTTGGGCCAATAGAAGAAGAAATAGCGGCAAAGATGGCGAACATAAATCTTGTTAGAAACTCACCCGAAGCAAGTGTGGAGGACAAAAACAGAGCGTTGCAGACGGAGTTCGTATTGAACACACAAAAACAACAACTTGACCAGGCAAAACAAAACGCCAAGTCAGTCCAGAACATCGCCATAGAAGCGGCAGCAACAGGATTAGTTCCTTCTAATGTCTTGACCCAGCTTGCACAGATGACTGACCCAATACAAGCCGCTGCTCTCGCTGCTCCATATCTAGCAGAGGCTGAAGCGCAAGGGGCTGAACAGTGGTCAGAGCCCTATTATCTAGGTGGCGATATCGTGCAGAAGAATGAAAATACAGGACAGATACGGACTGCGGTAAATGTTGCGGCAGGAAGTGGTGGAAACATCAATCTTTCGACAACAAAGAAAACAGGACTTCTAGGCGCTGGATATTCTACAAGTGATATCTCAACTATCGAGAAAGGAGTGAACGAGAATGGGTTTACGACGGTGTATGAAGCCGAAAAAGCCGCAGGAGCAACCACGCAACAACTTGAAGCTCTACAAGATGTTTATGGTCAAGACGTAGATAAGCTAACACGAGAGAATCTCTCACAACTCTTTGGTATCCCCGATGATGATTCTGTGTCTGGATTTTGGAATAGTGCGGCTAGTATTTTCGGTGGCGGGAAGACGAACAAAGAAAAACTGGATGACTTGATGGATACTGTAGAACGATATAAAGCAGTTGGATATTCCGATGCGGAGATATTAAAACTGATGCAGTGATATGGTATATACGGCAGTATCTGGCAGGACAACAAGAAGCTCCTATGTTCCTGTATCGGGAACTGGGATGAAATCAGCCACGCAATCTGCGACTATACCTAAAGCGTCTTATCCTTTGGTGTTTAAGAGTGAGGCCGATTATCTTAAATCCATAAAAGCAGACCCGATACAAAAAGACAAGGCGTTGGCACTACAGAGGGCACAGATGGGTTCTCCTTTAGCAATAGCAGGGAAAGGTGTTGTCGAGGTTCTTGATATGTGGGATAAGGTTCTCGCTATCCCTGCTCGTCTTACTTCGCTTGATACTGTGGAGGAAAAGAGACTTTCGGAACAGCTAACTAAGATTTATGAGCCGCTTGCAGGTAAATATGCACCTATCGCGTCATTCCCAGCTTTGATGATTGCAGACCCACTTAACTTCATCAGCGGAGGAGCAAAAGGAATAGCTGGTGCTATTCGTCTAGTTCGTCTCGCTAAAACACCAGAGAAAGCGTTCGAGGCCGCAAAAGTAATAGGACTATCCGATGATGTCGCTGAACAGTACAAAAGTATCTTTGCTGCGACAAAAACAGATGATGAGGCGAAGAAAGCTCTTGAAGCCGCCGTCAAACTGCAAAACACCACTAGAGAAGCGTTGCCACCGCTGCCGAAGATTGGTCAAGCAGTAAAAGCAACAGACAATACATCAGCATCCATCTCCAAAGCCAAAGCCTCTGGCCAGTCTTTTGATGAGTGGGTGAAGGGGGAAACAACATATTTACACGGAACAAAGGCAACGGAGCCGATTGAAGTATTTAAGAAGCGACCAGATAGAAATCAACTTGTTGTCTCATTTACAAAAGATGAGGGGTTTGCTAAAGAATTTGGCGAAAATATCCAAAAATTCAAAGTATCGCCGAAGAAAACATTTGATTTTGCCAAAGAATCGGACAGAGTAGCACTCCAAGAAACTCTAGGTGATGATTTTAACTTACTTGCAAGGAGAATAGGCGAAGGAGATTTTGAAGCACTAGAGCAAGGACGAGTATTGACGGCATTAAAAAACGCTGAATTTGACAGCTTCCTTACAAGAGAAACATTCAAAGGAAAAACAGCGACTAATCTTCATGTCTTTTCGCAAGATGCAATCAAAACCCGCTCCCAACTAAAAGCAGAGTGGGATGCAATTAAAGCCACTTCCGAAACCACGCAGGGAATACCGCCATCAGTAGCCACAAAGCCCCAAGCACCGAAGGCACCAGGAAGAGAGGCAACCACCCCTCCGCGCCCTGAAGATACAACGAAAGCACCCCCACGAACGCCAGAATCAAAAACCACTTCATTACCTTCTAAGGTAGCGCAAGAGTCTGAAGTAAGCAAGGCGAGTGATGCAAAACCTATATCTGAAGCCACCTATGAGGCAAATCGCTCAAAGCAACAACCGTCTCGTCTTCGTAGAATTACAGATAGTATTTCGGCCGCACTCTCTTCTACAAAACAGGGAGTAGATAAGCTACTCGGCCCAATCTCTACTAGGTTAAAGAACATTGACCCGTCTCTCAAGAAAGCGATTCGAGACTTTGAGTTTAAGACAGCTATGGCAAAGCAAGCTGATAGGAGGGTGGTTAGGCCGTTCTTGAAAGGTTCTAAGAGCATGAACGCGCTCGATTACGCTGACTTCGACTTAGCCCTAAAGAATGGCGACATTGTCAAGATTGACTCTCTTGTTTCTAAATACGGATTGGAAAAGGAGTTTGCTACCCTGCGAGCATCGCTTGATGATTTGTGGGCTAGGGCTAAGGAGGTGGGATACGACATAGGATACGAGAAAAACTACTTTCCGAGAATGATTGAGGATTCAGAGGGTTTCTTGGAGTATCTACAGAAGGGGGACGACTGGAGCATCATTGACGAAGCTATCCGCGCGAAGGAGACCGAACTTGGAAGGTATCTTACAGTGCGCGAGAAGGCCAACACAGTAAATACTCTTATCAGAGGGTACGGCACGAAGAACATCACTCTTTCCGAGACTGGCGCGATGAAGGCACGACGGATTGATATTGTTGACGCAGACCTAAACAAGTTCTATCGAGACAGTGTTTCCTCCCTGCTTCGATATGTAGATGACACCAATGACGCTATCGAGGCGAGACGCTTTTTCGGCAAGTCGGGCAAGGCAGACCAATTCGGGAACATTGACGACAGTATTGGGGCGTACATTCTTGACCTTGTTGCTAAAGACAAGATAAAGCCATCACAGGAAATAGAGTTGCGGAACATATTACAGGCAAGATTCAACGAAGCGGGTACTTCTGGCGTGGTACGGGTGTACAAGAACCTCTCATACATAGACACAATGGGTTCGGTTATTTCCGCTATTACCCAACTTGGGGACATCGCCTTTGCGGTTTACAAGGCTGGGCCAGTGGAAGCAACGAAAGCTCTCTCTCGTGCCGTTGTTGGTCGCTCAAGAATAACTCGTGCTGATATAGGAATTGAAAAAATAGCACAGGAGTTTGAGGATGGTGCGCGTTCTGCTAGGGCGGTAGACCGTGTATTTAAGTTGGTAGGTTTACATAAGTTAGACGCTCTGGGAAAAGAGACGGTTATCAACGCAACGATTCAGAACTATAGAAAACTCGCGCAAAGTCCTACCGATGACTTCCTACGTCGTATTGAGGGCGTATTTGGCAACGACCCTGACACCCTCGCTCGTGTTATTGACGACCTAAAGACTGGAAAGATAACCGAAGACACCAAACTTCTGGCGTTCAATGAGCTTCTCGATGTGCAACCTGTTGCTCTTTCCGAAATGCCAGAACAATACTTGAAAGGAGGCAACGGACGAATCTTTTACATGCTCAAAACATATACCGTGAAGCTCTTTGATGTGTACCGTAATGAGGTGTATCACGAGATGGTGCGGAATCCGGTGCAGGGAACGAAGAATCTCCTGTATCTTACTGGTGCTCTCGTCGCGCTTAATGCAACAGCAGATGAGATAAAAGACTTTATTCTCAATCGTGAGACTTCATTGAAAGATAGAACAGTAGACAACATCCTGAAATTGGCAGGGTTCAGCAAGTTCACAATCTACAAAGCTCGACAGGAGGGTATTGGAAGTGCGGTTGCAAAGACAATACT
>Ga0326597_10004554_pt1 | contig 19476 bp, 19 predicted proteins | sample RVTome_12_FD_203789 | JGI IMG/M metagenome (GOLD analysis project Ga0326597, IMG submission 203789) | Soil microbial communities from uranium-contaminated site in the Upper Colorado River Basin, Wyoming, United States - RVT100D185 | ecosystem: Environmental > Terrestrial > Soil > Contaminated >... | reverse complement strand
GCGCTGGAGACCAAGCTCCAGCTCCAGAGACTCAATCCGCGTGAGCACCTCGACGGGCATCATGCCGTCAGATTACCCCCAGTCGCACAACCTGGCAATGGCGCCAGTCCACCCCGTGAACGCTTACCTTTCGCGCTACCTCCCGGCGCCCATCGCTGCCCGTATCGACCTGAGCACGGTCGCCCCCCAGCCCGACACGTTCATCGACCCCGACCTCCACGAGCACCACAGCGACCTGCTGCTGCGCGTCGGCCTGCGTGCTGGCGGTGAAGCCTGGATCTACATCCTATTGGAGCACAAGAGCTACGCGGACCGGCTGGTGACCGTCCAGCTGCTACGCTACCTCGTTCGGGTGTGGGATCGCGACGCGCGCGACCGTGCGTCGCATGCGCGGGCCCGTCGCACCGCCGCCGCCGATACGATCGATAGCGACAATGCCGCCGGCGCCTCTGACACTGCGTCGGGCGCACCGCGCCCGGTCATTCCGATCCTCCTGTACCACGGCCAACAGCCATGGAGTGCGCCGACCCGGCTCAGCGAGCTGTTCGACGGCCCCGAGGAGCTGCGCCCGTACTGGCCTGACCTACAGGTCATGCTGATCGACCTCACAGCCTACCCCGAAGAGGCCATTATCGGCGAGGTGCGCTTGCGCGTTGCGCTGCTGGTCATGCGGGCCATCCGAAGCCCCGACCTGGGCCAGCGGCTGCCAGCGATCCTGATGCTGCTCCGCGACGTAGTCGAGCAGACGACGGCGATGGGGACGCTGCAGGTGGTGCTACGCTATATCGCACTGGCCAGCACGACGGTGACAGAGGCGGAGATGCGCCAGGCCGTGGACGCGGCGTTTCCGGAACCGGGAGGTGAGAGCATGGCGACGTTGGTGGAGCAGTGGCTCGAGCAGGGACGGCAGGAGGGTCTTCAGAGGGGTCGGCAAGAAGGTCGACAAGAAGGCCGAAGGGAGGGTCAGCAGGAAGGCATGCGAAGTGGTCTCCAGAGAGGTCGGCACGAGGGCCTCCACCAGGGCCTTCACGAGGCCATCGAGCTTGGCCTCGCTCAACGGTTCGGTGACGCCGGGCACGACGTTACCGCCTTGGCCGCGCGGATCCGCGCCGTCGAGGACGGTGATGCGCTGCGGGACATCCTGCGGACAGTCTGGGTCGCGGCGTCGCTCGACCAGGTGCGGCAAGCGATCGAGTAGCCCACGGTTCCGATGGCGCGACGCGCGGAACACGCGCACCTGCGCCCCACCATATGCGAAGCGGAGCACCCGGAGGATCCGGCGGAGTTGGTCCGCTGAGAGGCGCGAAGGTGTACCGCGGAGCCCCCCGGCGCGCCCAAAGGGCGCCGAGCACCGAATTGTCGCGCTGACGCTGAGCGCGTATGATGGCGATCGAGCGCGAACGAGCGCGATTGAGCGAGTTTCCGGGTCGGCGCAGTCGGTGAAGGAGAGCCTGAAATGCGCGTTTTGGCGCCTTTTGCGCGAGCATGGCGCGAGCCGTTCAGGCGGAGGCGAACGAGCGCGCATGAGCGCGATTGACGGCGATTGAGCGAGGTGCGACAATCTGCCCCCGAAGAGGTCATGATCCCTGGAGAGGGATTGAAACAAACGGGGGGAGGAACGTCGTAACCGGCCAGCAGGGCCCCGAAGAGGTCATGATCCCTGGAGAGGGATTGAAACTCGCGCTTCCGCTCGGCCGCGCTTTCCGTCGCCTTTCCCGAAGAGGTCATGATCCCTGGAGAGGGATTGAAACGCGAGGCCGAGATGGCAGCGCCGGACATGTGCTATAATGTCCCGAAGAGGTCATGATCCCTGGAGAGGGATTGAAACATAGCTTGAGTCGCCCGCAAGCGCTATGTTGCCATACCCCGAAGAGGTCATGATCCCTGGAGAGGGATTGAAACGTTCAACATGGTCCATCTGTCCTCTCGGTCATGCGACCCGAAGAGGTCATGATCCCTGGAGAGGGATTGAAACTAGAGTTTTGGGAGCCAGCCCGCAGGCGACTGGCTCCCCCGAAGAGGTCATGATCCCTGGAGAGGGATTGAAACACACGTTGAAACATGCTCACCCTTCACATAGACGTCGTCCCGAAGAGGTCATGATCCCTGGAGAGGGATTGAAACAGTTCCTGGACGAGTTCCACGATGGGAACACCGTCTCCCGAAGAGGTCATGATCCCTGGAGAGGGATTGAAACTTTTGCAGCTGGTGGAGGTCGGAGTTAAAGAGCACTCCCCCGAAGAGGTCATGATCCCTGGAGAGGGATTGAAACTCGCGGATCTCGTACGCAGTGGCTTAGCCATGTGCGTCCCGAAGAGGTCATGATCCCTGGAGAGGGATTGAAACCAGTTGACGCAGCGATTCTGCGTTCTGCTGAAACGCCCCGAAGAGGTCATGATCCCTGGAGAGGGATTGAAACCTAGGATCATAGCCGCCAACGCTAAGAGCACATACATTCCCGAAGAGGTCATGATCCCTGGAGAGGGATTGAAACCTTGCCGTGTTTCGCTTGTATGCCAGAGTTCACCAAGGCCCGAAGAGGTCATGATCCCTGGAGAGGGATTGAAACCTGCATGGGACCAGCCGTCCTGGCCTGGTACTCGCGCCCCGAAGAGGTCATGATCCCTGGAGAGGGATTGAAACAAGGACAAAGAAGAGCTTCCTCTTCATGTTTTAAGCGTCCCGAAGAGGTCATGATCCCTGGAGAGGGATTGAAACCCGCTGGTCATCGGCGGCCAAGAAGTCATCACGTGCCCCCGAAGAGGTCATGATCCCTGGAGAGGGATTGAAACGGAGGGCGCACTTGACGGGCGACATGCCGGTGGGCACCCCGAAGAGGTCATGATCCCTGGAGAGGGATTGAAACGGTGGTGTGACCCGACGATGCGTCGAGACGTGCACCTTCCCGAAGAGGTCATGATCCCTGGAGAGGGATTGAAACCTTCGTAGGATCGTTGGGAACGGGATGTATGCTCCCGCCCGAAGAGGTCATGATCCCTGGAGAGGGATTGAAACGCAGCTTCCAGATCCGAAGCGTCTTGTGATGTTCGCCCCGAAGAGGTCATGATCCCTGGAGAGGGATTGAAACATAGGTGGCCCCTATGAACGCGACTGCCCGGATGTCGCCCGAAGAGGTCATGATCCCTGGAGAGGGATTGAAACCCGTGACCATCAGTCCCACCACCGGCCCGTCGTTCACCCGAAGAGGTCATGATCCCTGGAGAGGGATTGAAACGTTCAGGCTGGAAAGCGGGACCGGTCCCTGGGCGCTACCCGAAGAGGTCATGATCCCTGGAGAGGGATTGAAACTGGGTCACGTATTATCAGGAATCTTCATGATTCGAAGCCCGAAGAGGTCATGATCCCTGGAGAGGGATTGAAACTTGAATTGGAAGACAAAGCGGAACTGCTTTATCTTTCCCGAAGAGGTCATGATCCCTGGAGAGGGATTGAAACGAGCTTACAATGCTCGAGTCGGCCAACCCGGATGGGATCCCCGAAGAGGTCATGATCCCTGGAGAGGGATTGAAACCACCACCTCCGCCAGCTCCCGCTCAAGGAGCCCGCCCGGCCCGAAGAGGTCATGATCCCTGGAGAGGGATTGAAACGTTCGGCTCGGCGACGGTCTGCTGGTGCGCGGGCGCGGCCCGAAGAGGTCATGATCCCTGGAGAGGGATTGAAACACGGACGTGGGCGTGTTCGTGCCTTCCGGGGTCGGCCCGAAGAGGTCATGATCCCTGGAGAGGGATTGAAACCGATGCGGTCGGGCTTGCGCCCGGGGTCGCCGTCGAGGCCCGAAGAGGTCATGATCCCTGGAGAGGGATTGAAACTTTTTCCTTGGTGAAGTCGGAGCTTCGCGTCCGGGCCCCGAAGAGGTCATGATCCCTGGAGAGGGATTGAAACGCTGTGCTACGTGCACACTCTGCCGAGCCTGTACCTGTCCCGAAGAGGTCATGATCCCTGGAGAGGGATTGAAACCTGTGTAGCCCCCCGCGGGGAGCTGCTGCACCACGTCCCCGAAGAGGTCATGATCCCTGGAGAGGGATTGAAACCGGATTCGGATCCCCGCCCGAGGGCGGCTGGGCCGTCCCCGAAGAGGTCATGATCCCTGGAGAGGGATTGAAACCTGCCCCTCGGGGCAGCAGCAGACCTGTGTTGGGCAGCCCGAAGAGGTCATGATCCCTGGAGAGGGATTGAAACATTTGCCAGACCGTCACCCCGCCAGTGAGGAAAAACCCCGAAGAGGTCATGATCCCTGGAGAGGGATTGAAACTGGTCGTCAACGTGACGCCCTGAGTCGCCTCGACGAGCCCGAAGAGGTCATGATCCCTGGAGAGGGATTGAAACTCTCAAGAGTGGCAAGCCGAAAAAAACCTCTCACCGACCCGAAGAGGTCATGATCCCTGGAGAGGGATTGAAACACGAAGCTTCATCCTCTCCGGCTCGGCGGTGGGCGACCCGAAGAGGTCATGATCCCTGGAGAGGGATTGAAACACGTACTTGATGAGCGCCGCGAACAGCGACAGCAGCCCCGAAGAGGTCATGATCCCTGGAGAGGGATTGAAACCCTCATGCCCTCAGGGGGCCTGATTTGTAGTCCGATGCCCGAAGAGGTCATGATCCCTGGAGAGGGATTGAAACTTGTAGGTCGGCGCCACTACCGCTTGGTAGGTGGTGCCCGAAGAGGTCATGATCCCTGGAGAGGGATTGAAACGTGGTGGTGCTCGCACCGGAACCGCTCCAGGTCATGACCCGAAGAGGTCATGATCCCTGGAGAGGGATTGAAACACTATCATCGTGCCCGGGCCACTTCCCCCCATCGTCCACCCGAAGAGGTCATGATCCCTGGAGAGGGATTGAAACGTTTCGCTACCCGGTGGCCCGCCCGGCCTGAGCGCAACCCCGAAGAGGTCATGATCCCTGGAGAGGGATTGAAACCCATGAAGAACCGGTGGTTTCCAGGCCGGTTGAACACCCCGAAGAGGTCATGATCCCTGGAGAGGGATTGAAACTCGCACGTCCACAGACCAACCTTGATTCCACAGTCGTCCCGAAGAGGTCATGATCCCTGGAGAGGGATTGAAACTCGGGCTCGGCGGGTTTGTCCACGCAGGGCGTGCACCCCGAAGAGGTCATGATCCCTGGAGAGGGATTGAAACCTGCAATAGGCAGCTCGGCCGTCGGGTTGATAGCCACCCCGAAGAGGTCATGATCCCTGGAGAGGGATTGAAACACGGCGTTCCCGAGGTTCGGGGCTGCCACGAGCTGCCCCGAAGAGGTCATGATCCCTGGAGAGGGATTGAAACGAGCTTCGTGGAAAATGTGTCCGCTTTCGCGGAACGGCCCGAAGAGGTCATGATCCCTGGAGAGGGATTGAAACAGGTTGTTGGGCGGACTGTAGCTCACGCCATCTGCCTCCCCGAAGAGGTCATGATCCCTGGAGAGGGATTGAAACTCGCAGGAGGTCAGGTGGACTTCCAAGCCCGAGCAACCCGAAGAGGTCATGATCCCTGGAGAGGGATTGAAACTCGTATCCGGCCGAAGCCAGATGCTCCCCATCGTACCCCGAAGAGGTCATGATCCCTGGAGAGGGATTGAAACACGTGAAGACCGAATTTGATCCTCATCTTCTCACCTCCCCGAAGAGGTCATGATCCCTGGAGAGGGATTGAAACAGGTACTCCAAGGTGAGGGACATCACAGAAACGAATGCCCGAAGAGGTCATGATCCCTGGAGAGGGATTGAAACTCGGGCTTCGGCGTTGGCGTGCAATCGGGCGGAACGGCCCGAAGAGGTCATGATCCCTGGAGAGGGATTGAAACCCTCGCGCGCGTCTGCATACGCGGCGATGGCAGCGCGCCCCGAAGAGGTCATGATCCCTGGAGAGGGATTGAAACGTGGCCGTGCCGGTTCCCGCGGCCTTCGAGCCCGCGACCCGAAGAGGTCATGATCCCTGGAGAGGGATTGAAACGATCCGTCCCAACAACTCCGCGCGGGACACGTCCCGGCCCGAAGAGGTCATGATCCCTGGAGAGGGATTGAAACACGTACCCCCGGGAGAAGCTCGACTGCCTGGCAGCCGCCCCGAAGAGGTCATGATCCCTGGAGAGGGATTGAAACTTGCCGCGGCTCTTGCTGGCCGCGGCGACTGCCGTGCCCGAAGAGGTCATGATCCCTGGAGAGGGATTGAAACGTCCTTGCGGACTTTATCCTGCCTTTCGTCAGGACCTCCCGAAGAGGTCATGATCCCTGGAGAGGGATTGAAACGATTAGCTGCGTCTGGTCCGCCGGCAGGCCGGGCGGCCCGAAGAGGTCATGATCCCTGGAGAGGGATTGAAACAAGCTGTGCCATGCCCGATCACCGACAAGCTCGTTCCCCCGAAGAGGTCATGATCCCTGGAGAGGGATTGAAACTAACCTGACGCGGCAGATACGGGAGCATGTGTGAACCCCGAAGAGGTCATGATCCCTGGAGAGGGATTGAAACTAACCTGACGCGGCAGATACGTGAGCATGTGTGAACCCCGAAGAGGTCATGATCCCTGGAGAGGGATTGAAACCGTTGTAGAAGACCACGAGATCCGTGTCGCCTTCGACCCCGAAGAGGTCATGATCCCTGGAGAGGGATTGAAACTAGGGCCACGCGTTCGGAACGTGGGACTTGGGCTGGCCCGAAGAGGTCATGATCCCTGGAGAGGGATTGAAACCGCTACTGCGGTACGTCTTGTCCAGGTCGATGATTCGCCCCGAAGAGGTCATGATCCCTGGCGAGGGATTGAAACTGGCCACCAGGGCCAGCCAGCCGACGAAGTCGGTGGCCCGAAGAGGTCATGATCCCTGGAGAGGGATTGAAACGCGCCGTGGCGCCGAAGAGGGCGATGGCAATCGCGAGCCCGAAGAGGTCATGATCCCTGGAGAGGGATTGAAACGGACGTAGCCCGCGCCGCGATGCCCTCGCCCTGCGCGATGCCCGAAGAGGTCATGATCCCTGGAGAGGGATTGAAACTCACCCTCCTCCGAGTAGCGCTCGCGCGCCTCCCGACCCGAAGAGGTCATGATCCCTGGAGAGGGATTGAAGTGCGGCCTTCACGGGCTGACCGAGCGCTCAACATGGGACGCTGAGGAGCCGAACCGACCGTCGCCGACGACAGGAGGCATCCATCTGCGAGCCCTTGATTCGTCTAGCGTTGGCGGCCCCCATCGATGCCGAGCGCGGTTCAACTCAGGACCGGAGGCTCTGCAGGACGAAACGCGTTTGCCCCGCGCCCTGCGACTTCTTGCTTCCGGTCCCGCAGTACTCGGCGAATGCAGCCAGCGCATTCAATAGCCGACGGTGATCGTCATCGCGATCCAAGATGCGGTACGTGCAGACGCCGACGAAGCCGGCGAACCGCAGCGGCCGGCGTGCGCGATTGCCGCCGCCAGGGATCGGATGGTCGAACCACGCGCTGCGCGTACGGAGCTGGTGGGACTCAGCCACCACGCGGTCGCGGCAGTACTGCCGGAACATCCCGGCGTCAATGCCCAGCTCGACATCCGCATATGCACGCCACGCGTCCAGGTAACCACCGAACACGCTGTCGGGGAGAGGAAACGGCACGTTGACGTCGCCGGATTTGAAGGCCGTCGGCGAGACGAACCGGAGGGTGATGCGCTCGGCCGGGAGTGCGTCGTTCAAGAGGCACACGTAGCTCGTGGCCTGGAACGTGGTGGTTGGCTCGCTGGGCTTGTCCGCATGCAACACGCGGAAGTCCTGACGGTCGACCTCCACGGTGGCAGCCACCGTCATGCCATGGATGACCTGGCTAAGCGCCGGAACCAATGAGGTTACGCGCCAGGCGTATGTCTGTCCGGGCGTCATCTGGCGCTCGAAGCGGTCAGGATCGAACGTCGGGACGAGCGTGGAGACGGTGAACGGCTTCAGCGTCAGCCCGGGCTCGTGGAGGGCAGCGCGCAGGTCGGCATCCATGTTGGCCAGGAACGAGCCGTGCACGCTCTTCATGCAGTCGCCGCGGACATGCGCCACGGCAGTAGGCGTAACCAAGAGCGTGGCACGGGCAAGCGGGGCGTCGCTGTACAGTAGGCTTTGGCTCACGACTTGGGCATCCTCGCGGTGATCGGACGTTTCGGGGCTGGACTTGGACGCGGCGGGTGCACGCGGCGGGGGCTGGCTGTAGGCCGACGGCTGTCGCACTTGACAGCGGAACGGCGGCGTCGCGGATGGCGTTTGACAACCCCATGGTGCTCTGGTAACTTGCCGCTCCCCGCGGACTTCACGGAGTATACAGGGTGTTCAACGCACGTCGCCGCCGCGTCGCCCCCGCCCGTTCGGGGCTCGCACCGGTGCCCTCCAAAGACAAGTGCGCCCCACCGGGGATCCGGTCACGGCCGCTGGCTCACGCGCGCACGCGCCGTATAAGCGGCCCTCTGGCCCTGATCCTCACGGCAGCCGTGATGGCTGCCCAAGCCGTTTCCGCGCAAGCGCAAGCCAACCCCACGAGCAGCCCTGCTGCCCCGCCGACTCCACTGCCGGCTTCCGCGGTAGGTGAAGAGGGTGCTGTGCAGCCACTTGAGCCGCGCATCCATGCGCTGGAGCGTGCCAGCGCGGATGCCGAGCGGCAGCTCGGCAACTTGGTCGAGGACGTCGAGGATCTGGCGCCGCTCGGTAACCTCAACCGGGTACTCTTGGCGGCCGCCTTTATCGGTGGTGTTTTGGTCACGTTTCTGTTCGGGTGGGTCGTCGGCAAGCCGAAGCTAAGCGACTATATCAAGCAGACCGCACGCGCAGAGGTTATCAGGCGCGTCAACGAGAGCCTTGGCCGGATCGACCCGTCCGGCACGAAGGTGTTCATTCACGACGGCCTCTTTGCGGATGCTCCCGGTGGCGACCGTATGCGCCGTGCACTGTACGAAGTACTGCAGCGCATGGGCTTCAAGCCACTTCCGTATGCGGATATGGGCGCGGTCGCGACTGATCGCGGATGCGTCGTATACCGCTTTCGACCTATAGCTGGCGTCGAACGCCCCCACGAATCGCCAGATGAACCTGAGTTCGTGGCGTTCCTGAAGACGCTCGGCCACCAGCGTGAAGCCCACCTGGGTTTTGTCGTGTACGCCCCGTGGCCGGTGCACGGATCGTCGAAGGTGACTGATGCCTACCCGATCGTCACGTACGCCAACAGCGTCGTGACCATTGCGTCGAACGTGTTGTCGGTTGCGCGAGGATTGGAGCCCACGTAGTGACTTCCCCTGTCCGCGGATACCCGTGAATACGGTGGACGGCTTGAGCGTCAGCCAGGGCTCGTGGAGGTCCGTCCTGGATCGGATCGGCAAGCTCCATTGGGCTGGGTTCATGGATCCCGCGAGGCGCCAGAGGCGGGCTTGACACATGCCTTATACTCGGGCAATCCGCCGCCACCTTGGTACAAAGGGAGCTTCTGAAGGGTGACCACCTCACGCCGCACTCTCGTCGCCGTCGCCTCGATCTTCGTGGTCCTGAACGTCCCCCACTGGGCGTCGGCCCTAAATTGCGCTCGGCCGTTCACTTGGCTAGTGATGGAGCCAATCACCTGACAAACTGCAACGACCCCTCAGCTTTCATCTCACAGGAGCAAGTCAATGCCAACGTACCTCTGCTATGACCTTAAGGGCATACAAGAGTTCATTTTTGCTATACCGCGATTGCGCTATGTTATCGGGGGCAGTGCGCTAATCGATCGGTTCGATCGAGAGTTCGCGCCCAGTCATCATGGCCCGACATTACAGTACGTATTCTCGGGCGGGGGCAAGGGATGCTACCGGTGTGCCGATGAGGCCAGCGCCGACACACTGCAGGCTGAGTTGAGGAGAGAAGCACACCGTATTGGATTGTCCATTGCGTTTGGCCGCAACAACACATACAGTCTTGCTGTAGAGCAGATCGACGCCGTTTATCCGTGCTTGCCGGATCCACAGAGTCTCGATGGTCATCCATGCGCAGTGAGCGGTGCTTGGCCCGTGGCGAGTTCCTCAGCGATCAGCGAAATCGCAAACCGCCGCTGCTATGACCGCGGAAAGCTCCCCATGCGGCGCATAGACGACGAACTCATCGCCGCGATCTACATGCCCAAGGGCTTTGAGGGCAAGGATGCCGCGTTCTTCCATAACGTCAACGCGGAAACCGGCAACGGCGAGGATGTCGACGCTGCAGAGGACAAGCTTGCTGGGCGAGCGGGGGCGGCAGCTCTCGGAAACCGTAATCGCTGGGCCGTGATCTGCATGGACGGCAATAGCATGGGCACCCAGATTGCGGCGGCCTCAAGGTCCCTCACCGACGAGGGATTGATCGAGTGGATCAAGAACATGTCGGCGGCGGTAAACGACTGCTGTCGCAGCGCCTGCATTAGCGCGATGCACGAAGTGGTGATCGACTGGGTGGCAAGTGCCGGCATCGCTGAGATCATGAGCCACTGCTGCCTGCCAGATGGTACGGTCGTGTTGCCCATTCGCCCACTGGTGCTGGGAGGTGATGACATGATAGTCCTATGTCATTCGGCTCATGCCTTCACGTTTGTTGAGGAAGTCTCGCGCGCCTTTACTGACAAGAGTCGAGCATCAGAATACGGTCCACTTTGGCGTGGAACCGGCGGGGAGCTTAGTATTTCGGCTGGAATGCTGTTCTGTAGCACGAGCATGCCGCTGGCGGCGGCTGTCAGCTACGCAGAACAACTACTGGCCAATGCCAAACAACACGGTCAGATGCTGACGGAGTCAGACCGTGCCACACCAGCCTGCGTGGACTGGGAAGTTGTCACTGAGAGCGTGATCGACACACCGAGTGCGCGACGCCAGCGCAACCTGCAATTCAAGGACAGAGACATCGACCAGGTTGTTCGCGTTACGCAAAAGCCCTATCAGATGAGCCAACTAGAAACCCTCCGCCGATCCAGGTCCGCGATGGCATACCGGAATCTGCCTCGCGGCATCACCCACAAGCTCCGCGAAATTCTGGTGCAACCGTACTGGGATCGGCGACTCAGCGTGGCAAGCATAGGCAAGCAACAACCAGCATTGGCTGTAGATGTGGACGAGGGGAACGATCTCGCCAATCCGACAGGTCGCTGGACGTTGACAAACGGCGTGCGGAGCATCGACGTGCTGGACATAGTGGAGATGATCGAAGAAGGTCTCCGCCTCGAGCGACCAACAGTGATGGCAGGAAGCTGATCATGCAGAATCTCAAACTGACGATAACGCTGGCAAGCGATGCACAACCGGGCAGCGGCATCGGTGCAGTCGGTCTGGATCAATGCCTACCACGCGATCTAGATGGCCGGCCCATGCTTCAGGCCAGTCATCTCAAGGGGCTGTTGCTTGATGCGCTTCGGCAGATCAGTGATCAGCGCAATTGGAGTGCGGACCTAGCGGTTGCCGTGTTCGGTGCTCCAGATTCGGCACAGGCGCGCGTTCAATTGACGGATGCTCGTGCATCGAGTGCCGTTAACACCCTGGTTGTCAGCCGAACTGCCGTGGACGACGAAGGGACGAAGCGTGACAAAAGCCTGCGCACGGTTGAGGCCATGCCTTGTGGGATGGAGCTCGGCGCGACCATCCGTCTGAATGCCGTTCCCGATTCGACCGTCGATCTTGCCTTCCGGCTCGCTGCACTATCCGTGGCGGCGGTCGGAGGCGACCGAAATCGTGGCGCTGGTGCTTGTCAGGTCGTTATCGAGGGCGAAGAGCGTGGGCCTGGAGAACTGCTCTTGGCCCTCGCGGGTGCATTGTCAGAGAGCGGCTGCCCATCCCCGGCGGCAATCACTTCGCGCGCGGAAGCCAGCCAGCTGTCGGGGACTCCCGAAGGGGTCCTGCACCGCGTTGTTTTCATTGCTGATGGACCCATCTGCTGCCCAGTACGGCCCGTTGCGCCTGGTAACACAATCACCAGCGGCATTGCAATTCCTGCCAGCGCGGTTCAAGGCCTGCTGTTGACACGCCTCAATGAGGTGAACGGTCCGCTGGCTAGTGCGTGTTTCGCAGACAAGCGTTTTCGCGCGTGGCCTCTCCTACCGGTGGCTCTCGCTGGCAACCAATTGCGTGGAAGTGAAGCGGATACGCGCGGGGCAGTTCTCGACACACTGCCGAATGGACTGCTTGTCTCCTTGGCGCATCGAATCAGCAAACTTGCAAGGCCCGATGGCACGTTTGTGCTTGGCGACTCGGCAATTGCGGAACTTCCTGAGAATGACCCATCTCCTGGATCGCCACTCAAGCAGGCTGAGGGCGTTCTCTTGACGTATGATGGTCAGCCACCTCGGCTGTGGCGATCCGGGACGATTCCCCGGGTCCTTAGCACTCATGGAGTGCACCGTGATGGCGATGGCGAGCGCAACCTCTTCAGCGTGCTGGCGCTCGCGCCCATGATCTTCACCGGCTTGGTGTCCTTGCCAGCCGAAGCGGCTGATGCGTTGGCGCGGATCCTCGAGACAGACGATCACGTATCCATTGGGAAGGCGCGTAGTGTCCGCGGCGGCGGACGCTTGATCCTGAAATCTATGAGTGCCAACGGTGCTCTTGATCTGGTCGATCTCCCCAACGGCAAGACTGGGCGGGTCTTCATCGTGCAGAGCCCTCTGGTGATTCCGGATGCCTGGCGGGTCCACCGGGCCGAGGAGACCTTTGCGAGCTTGGCTGAGGAAGCCGGATGGCCAACGGTGGACATTGCCGCAAGTAGGGCCGAGTCTGGCCTGCGGTTTGGTTGGAATCGTCACGGGCTAGGCACAACCGTCGGAGAGCATCGTCGTCTACGAGCACAGCGCTGCATCGAACCAGGAAGCGTGATCGTGCTCGACGAGCCGCTCGGCGATGCTAGAGCGAAGCTCCTCGCGGGCATTGGCGCGGGTCGAGAAGCCGGCTTTGGCGCCTTGCTACCACATCCCGGCATCGCGCAGGAGGTGGTATCCCACAGCGAGCCGCTGGCCGAACGGGCGAGCGATGGGAGTGGAGAACTTGCCTTGGCATTGTGGAGTGCTGCGGGGAGGACCAGTGGCCCCAGCGCCAGCCAGATCGGCGCTCTGCGCGAGCGGTTGGCGGATGCAGGCAAGGCGAGTGCGCAAGAGTATCTGAGGTCGCAGAAGGACCGCCCAGCGCGAGTTTGGCAACGCTGGGAGCATGTCTACCAGAGCTTAGTCCACGGCATCGACTCCAACAGTGACCATACAATGGTTGCGGCTCTGCGCGGTTGGCAAGACCTCGCCGTTACACATAAGGAGGAACGACAATGAGTCGAGTCCACCGTCTTGTTCTGCCTCTCGTCTTCCCCGAAGGCGTACATCCTGGGGCTGGGAAGACCTTGAGCAACCGCTTGATTCTCAGCCGCGATGGGCGGGCGCGTCCAGTGCTGCGCGGCACAGCTCTAGCGGGTGCTCTTCGACACGCCTACGAGAAGGCGGGCGGGAGCTCGTCCAGCGATCACTTCGGCGAACGGAACATTGGAGACGACGGTGGCCGTCCAAGCCGCTTACAGGTTGCCGACGTCGTGCTGCAGGTCGGATCAGACAACGATGTGATCAGGTCCCACAACGGAATCGATCGGCATAGCGGGGCAGTGCGTCGAGGCTCCCTCTTTGACTTGGAGGCTCTTCCACCTGGCAGCAGCGGATCCGCAGTCTTGATCTACCAAGATGAATCAGACAGCGGCGACAGCGTCTGGAAGCTCCTTAGCACTTTGTTAGGGTACGTCGCCAACGGCATGACGCTCGGGGGGAAGGCCGCGCGGGGAATTGGCCGCGTAGGACTCGCCGGAGATGCGATCTACCGTTGCTTCAGCCTCACGGATCTTACCGATCACGCTGCATGGCTGGATGAGCAATATGAGTGGCGCGGTGGCACCATCCAACGATCCGGCGCGACTCTCACGCCTTCTCTCGGTGATCAAGATCATGTACTTTACCTTGAGCTGTCACTCTCGATTCCACGAGGTCAAGATCTCTTGGTGGCTGACGGACAGGGTATGGAACATGAGCTAGAACCGCAGCGTGTTCGTCACGCGGACGGCAAGGAGTATTGGCGGCTGCCGGGCGCGTCACTGCGTGGTGTAGTGAGAGCCTGGATCAGTCGCTTGGCGGCGCGTGATGGGTATACCGTTGATGACCGAGTAGGGCGCTATGTGGAAGGGCTCCGTGGCGACGGGGACGCCATCGCATGGGGGTTTGACAATACAGAGCATGATCCAGAACAGGTCCCAGACTGTCCGATTCTGAGTCTGTTTGGCTCGGCAGCTAGGAAGGGTCGCCTTCATATCAGCGATGGTCTCTGCGCGGCGCTTCCCGAACACAAGCAGGTCCGGAAGCACGTTGCCGTCGATCGAATAACCGGCGGCGCTAACGATGGTTTCCTCTTTGACAGCGCGGTACTCTGTGGAGACGTGACGTTTCCCATCCGGATTACCGTTCACGAGCCGAGCGAACGCGAGGTTCAGTGGTTGACTCGTAGCCTCAAGGCGCTGGACCTGGGATTGATCCGCTTGGGATCCAGTAAAGCTGTCGGCGTTGTGAACGTGAGAGTCAACTCTGCGCGCGGGCCGCACCAAGAAGCGTTCTCAGAGCTCATCGGAAAGGACGTGGCGGCATGAGCGATCCGAGCACGCATCCAGAGATCATCAAGTTCACCAAGTACTTGGCGGCCGGTCGTGTTGAGAAGCACCATGCTGACCTCTTCGATCGCTGGCGACAGGGTCCAAAGTGTAACGCAGTCCCAGAGTTACGTGCCGCCGCGGACGCTCTGTGGGACCGCCTTCAGGCCGCCGGCGGACCACGTCTACCGGAGCCCCCCCGACGTCTAACTCCTGCTGCTTCGACCGGGATCCGCACACAAACTGGAGCACGTGGGGGCGCCGGCAGCGGTACCAAGGCCCTTGCGGCTTCGCCAAAGGTCTTGGGCGCGCCCTTCCACAATCCCTACACATTCCTTCCGTTCGGCAAGGAGCCGCGGCGACATGCGCCGACACCGTTGAGCGCAGATGAGGACAACGAGGGTAAGACACGGTTCACCGGAGTACTCGTCTTGGACGTCGAGACGATGTCCCCGCTGCTCACCTGCTCGCCGCAGCCGCTCGATGGAAGTGCCAGCCATAAGCAGTACCCGGCCCTTTCAATAGGTGATGACGTCATCGTGCCGGCCACTGGAATCAGGGGATCGCTGCGCAGCCTGATGACCATTTTGACGGGCGGGACCTTGGGTTACTTGGATGAAGAAGCCTGGCTCTGTCAAGGTCGTGACCTTAACCTGGGTCCCGCAGGGGAGCGGAGCCCCGCAGGCACGCCGAGCAACGTGTTTCTGGCTGAGGTTGTCCGCCCAGGTTCCGTCACGCGAGCTGGTAGCCTTCAATTGGGCACGACCAAGTTGATCCTGGCTGAGAAGTTGGCTCGGGACACGCGAACACTACCTCGACCGACTGCGGGCGAGCCAATACAGCGCCTCTACACCAATGCGGATGGCTCACAGCTGACGTTGTCCCCCGACGACACGTTGCCATGGCGAGTGAAACTCTCAGGGCGCCCCGTGAACCCGAAGGGTAAGCGCGAAGGCTTGTTTGAGCCAAGCGGCTCAATCATCGACAACGTACCCGCCGCGCTGTGGTCCGCCTACCAAGGCCGAAACGCCCATGGCGACCACCCCGAATTGCGCAAGGGTGATCTGGTCTGGATGGAAGCCAAAGCCGGCAAGACCGTGATACGCGATTCGGAGGATATCGAGTCTCTTCAATGGGCACGTTGGGGCCGAAGAGGGGAGCGGCTCCTCGAGGTGGTCCGTAGCAAGCATCCAAAGGTACTGCCTGACAACATCAACCCGGATGGCCTCGTCGATGAGGTGACGGATCTGTTTGGGCAGGTGCCTCGCGAAGAATTGGTCCGAGAGGCGTTTCCGGATTGGCAGAAGCCGACAGCTACGCAACCTGGACCAGCCGGTCCGTTCGCTGCCCGCGTGAGGCCAGAGAATCTCGTATTCGACGGCGCAAGAAAGCACGGTCTATTGAACGCTGTGACGCTTGCGCCGCTGGCCCCCCCGCATCCAGGTTGTGCCGCATTCTATCGCGATCAGAACGACTTCGAGCTGGTGGCCAACGGTCGAACCGGATTGCGCGGATACAAGGTGTATCGAACCACGCGTGAACGTGGAGATGATGCTCCCTGGCACTTTGCGCAGCAGGCTGTGTACGATGATCAGGGTAGTCCAAAGCCCCCGCGGCAGAAAGTCAACAAGACGGTCGATCTACTCAACGAAGGCATGAAGGGGACGCTGAGGATTGCATGCCGGTCGTTGACACGCCGAGAGCTGGCGCTGCTGTTGGCCGCGTGCAGCGTCGATTGGCGACTTGGCGGAGGGAAGCCACTTGGTCTAGGTCATTGCAGGATAACGAGATTGCGCGTCCTTGACGAAGAGGGTGCTGAGCGATACAGCATGACAAGGACCAGCGCGGCGCCGACTCAATTGCCAAGCGAGATTGCCTCCGAAGTGGACGCTGACCTGGCTGAACGCATCCTGCTGTGGCAGACAAGCCAGGATCCCGTATCGTTCATGCGCTACCCGAGGGCTGTTATCGAGAATCGCAACAAGAAGAACCGCGGCGGACACGTCTGGTTCGGGCGCCACGCCAACCCGCGCAAGACGATGGCGGCCGACAACTTGCCCAATGGGCTCGAGGTCATGTACGTAAGCGATGACCTGGCGCTCAAGGCTGGCAGTAACAACATTGCCCCGCAGGTACTTCCAAGGTTCGATCCCAATCTGCCTGGGGACGATGTGTTGTTCGGCTATGACCTATTTATCGGTGATGGAGTCGAGTGGACTGAACAGGCGCCTAACCGTCAGACGTTTGTGAAGAAGGCGGAGGCCTTTGATCCAGCTGGACACGCGCGGGCTTCGGACAGGTCGGGCGGCAATCAGGGTCAAAGCCGTGACAGCCGCCTAGCAGAGAGAGGGGGACGGAAGACGAATGACCCCGAATGATCGCGCGGCGGGAAGAGCCTCCAAGATTGCGGTGCTGAACGTCAACCAGAAGCGGGCATCAGGAGCGCCGCAGCCCTTGGCTGGACCAGCAGCGGGAAGGCCATCACGATTACCAAGATCTTCCTTGAAGCCCCCGTTCTCCGGCTTGACCAGCCACGTGACGTCGTCGTCGCGCAGCCGGCTCTGCCAGTCCACGTAGCGCGCGTCGTCGTCTGCGTCCACGGGCTCGTGCGGGTTCAGCTATTGGTTGAGGGCGGTGCGAGGTTCAAGGCTCATCGGTGATCCCTGCGGCGCCAGTGGGTCAAGTTGAGATCGGATCGGCCGTGTGGACAGCGATAGCCGGGCACCGGTTGGCTTGCAACGGCCTGGCGACGCCCCTGGAGCGGGCTGGCCTTGGGCGGCGGCGGTCAACTCAGCGGCTCCCGCGCGTGCGAATGCACCTGCTCGCAACAGCCTGGCGGGCCAAGCACGGCCGTACGACGCCATAACCCCGTTAGGTTTGGGCCAGAACGGCATGCCGATCGTGTCCACACCATACTTAGGTTTTGTCCAGAACGGCATGCCGAGTAGGGCAAAGTCAGCATGCTGATTGGCCAAATACCTCGTGGGTAATCTGGGCAGCATGGCCTGCGGAGCGAGCACGGGGCACTTGCCGGGTGAGACGCGTGGGTGGGCCGGGTGAGGGGATGGTGGCGGACGGGGAGACAACTCTAATATGCGCACGCGTCACGCGCCGTCGGCGCCGAGGGGTGCCTCCCCCGGCCCGTTCAAGACGACCTAGCCCGCCATGGAACCTCAAAGGCCCGAGCTTCGTTCCTTGGACAGTTTCGAGCCAAGCCATGCGACCCAACGAGAGGAGAACCCCATGGCAACCCTGATCCAAGTGATGGCGATCCACGGACCCCGCCTGACCTACAACCGCACTGTGGAGCTGGACGACGTGGCCCAGTGGCTGTCCCTGCGCACGGGCTTCCCGGTCTACCCCATCGCCCTCACGCTGCACGAGCTGGGCGCCGCCGTCCAGCACTTGTGCCGCACCGGCACGCCCATCCGCCTCCCCGGCTTCGGGCGCCTGCGCCCCACCATGGACCGCAGCGGTACGATCCACCTTTGCTGCGCCGCCGACCCGGCCGTGGTGCGCGCGCTCAACACGTCGGGCGCCTACACGGCCCCCATCGTCAACTCGGCCAACATCGGCTTGGACGATGCTGGGTACAAGGCCATGTGGGACGCGGAGCACCCGGAAGATCCGTTGACGCTGCGGCGCTGAGAACCTGAGGGGCGCGCCGTGGTTCTCAGCGGCGCGCCCCTCACAGCGCCAAACGGCGCGGCGCCGAGTATCTGGCTGTTGCGCTGGCACGGTCGCGCTGACTCACGTACTCACCGCGTCACAACCTTGTCGCCATCACGGCGCGCTGGGCCTTCCAGACCGCGCCCGCATCCGCGACACTGTGCGCGGAGGTCTCAGCCCATGCAGCAGCGAATCGCCAACCCCCACGACCGGTTCTTCCGCGAGGTCTTCGGCCAACCCGAGATCGCCGCCGACTTCCAGACGCTACCTCCCGGCACCCATCGCCGCCAGCCTCGACCTGAGCACGGTCGCCCCGCAGCCCGACACGTTCATTGACCCCGATCTCAGCGCATACCACAGCGATCTGCTGCTGCGCGTCGGCCTGCGCGATGGCGGCGAAGCCTGGATCTACATCGTCATAGAGCACAAGAGCTACAAGGACCGGCTGGTGACCGTCCAGCTGCTGCGCTACCTCGTCCGCGTGTGGGATCGCGACGCGCGCGCCCGTGCGTCGCATGCGCGGGCCGGACGCACCGCCGTCGATGCGATCGATAGCGACCATGCCGCCGACGCCTCCGACACCGAATCTCGCGCACCGCGCCCGGTCATTCCGATCCTCCTGTACCACGGCCAACAGTCATGGAAGGCGCCGACGCGCCTCGGCGAGCTGTTCGAAGGTCCCGAGGAGCTGCGCCCGTACTGGCCCGACCTCCAGGTCCTGCTCGTCGACCTGACGGCCTACCCCGACGAGGCCATCGTGGGCGAGGTGCGCCTGCGCGTGGTGCTGCTGGTCATGCGCGCCATCCGGAGCCCCGACCTGGGCCAGCGGCTGCCAGGCATCTTGGCTTTGCTCCGCAACGTGGTGGGGCAAACGACGGCGATGGGGACGCTGCAGGTCGTGCTACGCTATGTGGCGCACCTGCGGAGAGATCACGGAGGCGGAGATGCGGCACGCCGTGGACGCGGCGCTGCCGGAACCAGGAGGTGAAAGCATGACGACGTTGGTCGAGCAGTGGCTCGAGCAGGGACGGCAGGAAGGTCGGCAAGAGGGCCAGCAGGAAGGCTTGCGCAAGGGCCTCCACCAGGGCCTTCACGAGGCCATCGAGCTTGGCCTCGCTCAACGGTTCGGTGACGCCGGGCACGACGTTACCGCCTTGGCCGCGCGGATCCGCGCCGTCGAGGACGGTGATGCGCTGCG
>Ga0326597_10004553_pt1 | contig 19481 bp, 17 predicted proteins | sample RVTome_12_FD_203789 | JGI IMG/M metagenome (GOLD analysis project Ga0326597, IMG submission 203789) | Soil microbial communities from uranium-contaminated site in the Upper Colorado River Basin, Wyoming, United States - RVT100D185 | ecosystem: Environmental > Terrestrial > Soil > Contaminated >... | reverse complement strand
TATATAATGCTTCAAAGGGTTCAACGCAGGTGCCGCCGCACACCAGTAGAGAACTAAACACAGACTTATAAAAACTTGGTATGATTGAAAGATTGCACCTGTTAGGACTATAATGCCGATAATTCTCGGCTGAAAAAGAAGTGAGGTGAATTGCAAATTGCATGACTGAATTTCGGGCTCAGCAAAACCCTGCTGGAGTATAAAATTTGTTTTTGATATTGAATCAGCCATTCTTTAAAAATTAATAATTTTACAAAAAATTTTCTTTTTCTTCTTCCGTTGGGACTCTGCATTTATCACGTTTGCCGAACCATTTGTAACGGTATTTTGCAATAACGTTGTAAGCGATGTTTCTAATAAACGGGGGAATGACGATAAAGATATATGAAAGATTCCACGGGAAATTGAGCTCTTTGACAGTTCTTAAGGCTGCTGTAGTTTTAGTATAATACTTATCATCCTCAACAAGTATAAATGTTTTTAAATCGTTCGGGTCTAAGCCGAATTTTTTTTGAAGTTCCATACCTGCATTCGATTGCAGTGCTGCAAATTTAAATTTGTTTTTCTTGTCGCGGGCCAGAATGAAGTTTACCGATGCATTGCAGAAATTGCATACTCCGTCAAATAATACAATTTTATAATTCTCGGTTTTCACAGAACCATACGGTAATAAATCCAGTCTTTTAGTGGCTTAGCGCCGAATTTATCATAGAAATCTATTGCATTTTTATTCCAGTCAAGCACGCACCATTCCATCCTTCCGCATTTTTGCTTTTTGGCAATTTTAACAAGTTCATTCAGAAAAAACTTGCCAACACCAAGATTGCGTTTTGATTCAGTGATAAAAATGTCTTCTAAGTACAGAGTTTTCCTTGCAAGAAATGATGAGTAAGTAAAAAAGTAGAAAGCATATCCGATAATTTCCTTTTCAGTCTGTGCAACAAGTATCCTGAATGCGGGTTTTTTGCCGAACGCATCCTTATATAATCTTTTTATAGCTTTGTCTTTCGGCGGTTCTAATTTTTCGAATTTAGCAAGCTCAATAATTAGATTTATCACGCTTTCAAAATCCTTTTTTTTAGCTTTTCTGATTTTAACTCTCATATTTACAGTTAACTACACTACGTTATTTCCGTAATATTATTTACTTAATATTTAAATTGAAATTCATTTATATTTATTATGCAAATAATTACAAAGAAGTAATATGAAAATAATTTTATCGTTTACACTTTTATTTTTTTCTTCAATTGGGATGTATGCTCAGGAAAGCTTGATAGAGGCTACCGCTAAGGTTCCGTTTTCGGAAACATCAAAATTTTACGAGCCGGCTTATTATGAGAGCTTGCTTTTTCCAAACCAGAATTTGTCTGTTAACAGCGCACCTCAAAACGAGCCGTCGGTTAGAATAAGCCGTGTTAATCCTAATATAGTAGTTGCAGCGTGGCGTGATTTTAGGCTCGGTTTTACTAATCCCATTATAAGAAGAATAGGTTATACTTATTCTACCAACGGAGGTTTGACATGGTCGGTTTCTCAACTGCTTCCTGACCCTAATCCCGACCATATTTCACAAAGCGATCCTGTTCTAACAAGCGACAACCAGGGGAATTTTTATCTGTCAAGCACTTCCAGACAGCCTGTTACGGGGTATAACAGGCAGATGCTTATGTATAAATCCACCAGCAACGGACAGACTTTTTTCCTCCATTCAATTGCTGTTCCCGGAAGCGGCGGCTCAGGCGAGGATAAAGAATGGATTTTCTGCGACCTTGTTCCCACTAACTCAACATTCAATAACGTATTTATAACATGGACAAGCTTTGGTCCCTCCCAAGGAATAAAGTTCAGGAAGTCAACCAATGGGGGACTTAACTGGTCATCAACTGCTAATGTAGGCGATAATACTTCGGGACAGGGTTCAAATGTTTGTTCAGGCACAAGCAGCCAGATTTATGTTGTTTGGGCGGCTAACGGTATCAGGTTTGATAAATCAACAAACGGGGGCGTAAGCTTTGGAACTGATTTTCAGCTTAGCAGTGTAACAAGCACAAACGGCTTCCCGTTTATAAGCTGTGATTATTCAAATCGACCCTCAAGGGGCAATGTTTATGTTATCTGGTCGGATAACAGAGGAGGCAATTTCGATGTTTATTTCCAGCGCTCAACAAACGCTGGGACAAACTGGCTTGCAACGCCTGTAAGAGTAAATGATGTTACAACCTTAAACCAGTACTGGCCGGCTATTCAGTGCGACACCAGCGGTAATTTATATGTAATTTATTACGATACGAGGTTTGGCTCGACACAGATTAATTCCTGGATTGCATATTCAACGGACCAGGGTACTAACTGGGTTAACCAGAGGCTTAGCGATACATCGTTTACGAATTCTTCTCCTAACGGAGATGTTAGGTTCGGCGACTACATTGGTATAGATGCTTTCAGCGGGAAGGTAATTCCGGTGTGGACTGACCAGAGAGCTGGCACGCCGAATCAGGAGATTTATACTGCCATACTGGGTGGATTAATCAGCATTGCTCCCGTTTCTGGAGAAGTTCCAGTCGAATTTAGTCTGCACCAGAATTACCCGAACCCGTTCAATCCTTTAACAAAAATAAAGTTTGACATTCCTAAACAATCTTTTGTTAAAATTACTGTGTTTGATATTCTTGGAAAGGAAATCGCTGTAATAGTCAATCAAAACTTGAATTCCGGAAGCTACGAAGCCGATTTCGATGCATCGTACCTCACAAGCGGAATTTATTTTTACAAGATGGAAGTCCGTCAGGCCGAATCTTTGACGGGAGAGTTTACTGATACTAAAAAGATGATTTTGGTGAAGTAATATATTGTTGGAAATCTAAGCATTTAAAATAGGCATTACATTTTGTATTGTTTTTATATCAGTGTAAGGCTATATTATAACAACTCTTTAATAAAAAATGAAAGCAAGAATTGCTTTTATAGCCCTTCTGAATCTAATTCTGATTACAAGTAATTTATTTACACAAAAGAGATGGGTATGGTTAAATCCACTTCCTCACGGGTATTCACATTATGATGTTGAGTTTGCCGACCAAAACACGGGCTATGCGACTACTGTATACGGAGTAATTATGAAAACTACAAACGGCGGACTAAGCTGGGCATTACTGCTGACCCCTGCATATTTTCAATTTTTCAATTTATCTGTTGTAAATGCGAATACTTTTTATGCAACTGCGAATGCCTCTGCCTATTTAAAATCAACAGACGGGGGGATTACTTGGATTTTTTTGGAAACTGGCTATGATTTTTTATATAGTATAGATTTCATTGATATTAATACAGGATATATGACAGCCGGGAATGTTATTTTGAAAACTACAAATGGCGGTCAAAATCATACGACTTTATTTCCACAAGGGACTTTGCCCAATATTCTCGATATTGATTTCTTAAATTCACAAACCGGATATTTGGTTAATGATGAGGGATTAGGTGCATATATTATCCAGAAAACAACTAACGGGGGTTTGAACTGGTTTTACTTATACAATGTGACTGCCTATCAGGAAAATTTTTCGGGCATCTATTTTATAAATGAAAATACCGGCTTTGCTTATACCCTTGAAGGATTTAGAAATGTTAAAACAACAAATGGCGGAACTAATTGGTCAGTTGTAAATGATTTATATCAGTCTGGTATATATTCGATTTCTTTTTTTGACAGTTTTACAGGTTATGCAAGCGGCTATATGAAATTATTCAAAAGCACTGATGGGGGCAACAGCTGGAAAAGTAACCAAGCTCCTTATTTAGGAAAAATTTCTGTTTTATCGGCCGGCAAAGTGGTAACTCCAATAGTTTATACAACTAACTCTGGAGTCAATTGGGTGAATTTAATCAATTCCTTTACAAAAAAAAATTTAAAGGACTTGTTTTTTATAAACTCTGCTACAGGTTATATAATTGGAGATGGTCAATACAATGAAATGGCTAAGATTTATAAAACAACAAACTGCGGTGTGAACTGGGATAGCAACAATATTGATTATACAAATGTATATAAGCTTCGGTTTGTAAATGAAAGTACTGGTTTTGTTTCAACAGGCGGAACCAGTTTTTTTAGAACAACAAATGGGGGCGCAAACTGGATTCAATACAATTTTGGGGCAAACAATATTGTATATTATTTTCATTTTATAAATGCAAGTTCGGGTTATTCAGTAACTTCAGCAAGGCAGATTTATAAAACTACTAATTCGGGCATAAATTGGTTTTATTTGAGTACAGCGACCGGGGGAGTTGGAACACCTCAGGCAATTTATTTTGTGAATGAGCAGACAGGGTTTTTAACAAGGCTCAGAACTGTTCACAGAACTACAAATTCAGGCTTGAACTGGGAAATTGTTCACTCTGCGCCAGCGTCTGAGATTTTGAAAAATATCTATTTTCCTGAGGAAAATATTGGATATCTCCCTTTAAGGAACAACAAAGTAATGAAAACTACGGATTACGGAAATACATGGGCCGTTTATACTGTTGATAATTTAGATACTAATGTCACCCTAGAAGGAGCAAATATCCATTTTATTAATATTAATACGGGGTATATTGGCAGGCATAATAATGTTTACAAGACAACCAACGGTGGTTTGAACTGGGTTAGGAATTTTCCACGAACAGGCTCCCTAAACGGTTTGTTTATGACTTCCGAGGATACATGTTACATCGTAGGTGATAACGGAGCTATTCTGAGAACCACAGCCAATGTATTTGGAATTAGGCAATTAGGGAATGTAATTCCGGAAAAATACAATTTGTACCAAAGTTATCCTAATCCGTTCAATCCTAAGGTAACAATTAAATTTGATATTGCCGAAAATTCTGATGTGAAGCTCGTAATTTACGATTTACTTGGAAGAGAAATTACAACACTTGTAAGTGATAAATTGAACAGTGGTATATATCAAATAGAATGGAATGCTTCAAATTATACCAGCGGAATATACTTTTACAGGCTAAAAGCTGGCGACTACTCTTCTGCCAAAAAGATGGTTTTGGTTAAGTAACGTTCAATAATTTTAGTTATTTCCAAGGCGTTCATAATGGACGCCTTTTTTTATTTTAGTGATTAAGACTCAGCTCTTTATCCTTGTAAATGCTTGAAAATATTTAATTTAAAATTAGAATTAACTGATAAGGTTTCTGGTAAGGAACTAATTTAAGTTTGTACTATTAATTAATTCATTAATTAAATAAAGAAAGAAAATTATGAGAAAGAAAAAAATTGTTGCAGTTGTTACTGATTAATTCTCAAAAAACACTTATAATAACTAAATACTAATATATATGCTAACTCCAAAAATTTCAATGTATGTCTTAAACATTATCAGAGTTTTTGAAAAAGAAAAAGATAAAGATAAAGAAAACAAGAGAAAATAATTACAATTTTCCCGCTATTACCTGAGTTTCATATTCAATACTAACTCTCCCGTTTTTATTGTGTAGTTCGAAAATCCTTCTGAGTTCATCAAGCATCGGCTTGAAGTTTGAGTCCGATTCAGCAGGAATGTATGAGGATGAAAGAAGGCGCCCTTTAACTCCATTATAATCAAACAGCTGGCGGTTTTGGAAAGTCTTTATTGAATATTTACCTTCAAAAAAATCTTCAGATACAACTTTCCCGAAGTTGTCGTGTCTGACTTCCAGGTAATCTGTTCCGTAGTCAACCAGCATTTTTTCGTAATCCTTTAAAAAGGGTGTGGTGTCCGTAAGCCGTGCATTCCATAGCAGTACAACATTCCTTTGGGTTTTAGAATTCGTTTAAACTCTGCTTTTGTTTTGTCCAAATCAAACCAGTGAAATGCCTGGGCTGCGACAATTAAATCAATGCTATGAATACCCAGAGAAGTAACTTCGGCTGTTCCGTTAACACTTATAAAATTTTTGTAATTACTCATCAGGCGTTCAGCAGCTTCACGCATTTCTTTATTAGGCTCAACTCCGTAAACTGTGCTGCCGTTTTTCAAAAACATTTCTGCCGATATTCCCGTGCCTGAGCCGATATCAGCAATAACGGAATCGTTCTTTAAAATATTTTCCGATTTAAGATAATCAATTACGGCTTTTGGATAATGCGGTCGGTATTTTATGTAATTTTCTACCTTATTGGAAAATCGGGTTGTGGAGTTGTGCGACAAAATGAATTTCCTGTTATTTATCGTTTAATACTGCAATATTTGTAAATATTTTATGAAAATAAATGGATAATAATTCAAAAGTTAGAGTACGTTTTGCGCCGTCACCTACTGGGTATTTGCATCTAGGGAGCCTTAGAACAGCTTTATTCAACTACCTGTTTGCGCGCCATAATAACGGAAAGCTTATCTTAAGGATAGAAGATACCGACCAAACGAGGAAAGTCAAAGGCGCTGTTGAGAATCTAATTAATGTGCTCAATACAATGGGTTTGGATTACGATGAAGGCCCCCAAGTAGGAGGTGATTATGGTCCATACTTTCAATCACAAAGACTTGATATTTACAAAAAATACTGTGATGAGCTTCTCGATAATGGTTACGCATATTACGCATTTGAGACCGAGGAAGAACTTGAGGAAATGCGCCGCGTTCAGCAGATGCAGGGCAGGCAGACAATGTATGACCGCAGAGCGAGAAATTTAACTGAAAATGAGGTCAAGGGAAAACTCGCTTCGGGTATTCCGTATGTTGTCAGATTAAAAGTCCCTTTAGACAGTGAAATAAAGTTTAACGATATAATCCGCGGTAATGTGAAGATTGAAACAAACCTGATTGATGACCAGGTCCTGCTTAAAAGCGACGGCTATCCTACTTACCACCTTGCTAATGTTATTGACGACCACTTAATGAGAATCACCCATATAATCAGGGGAGAAGAATGGCTTACATCTGTCCCTAAGCATATTATTTTATATAATGCATTTGGCTGGGAGATTCCTCATATGGCACACGTGCCGTTAATACTTAATCCCGATAAAACCAAGCTCAGCAAACGGCAGGGCGACGTTGCAACGGAAGATTATCTGAAAAAAGGATACTTAAAAGAAGCACTATTGAATTTTATAGCGTTGCTTGGGTGGAATCCGGGTGAAGGCGAGAGCAGGGAGATTTTTTCAAAAGAGGAATTGATAAGGATGTTTAAGATTGAAAGAGTTAACTCAGCCGGAGCGGTTTTTAACATTGAAAAACTTAACTGGATGAACGGCGAATACATTAAAGCTTATGATTTGCATAAGCTGGTTGATTTGGTTATTCCTTACTTAAATGCAGGGGGGATAAATACAAGCGATTTGGCTAAAGCTAAAAGAGTGGTTTTTGGCATAAGAAATTACATCAACAGGCTCGATGAAGCTGCCCGACAGGCAAAGATTTATTATAAAGATGTTAATTTAAGCACTGAACAGAAGAAAATCATTGGAAGTGAAACCTCAACAAAAGTACTATCGTTATTAATTTCAAAGCTTGATGCAATTTTAGAAGTTACATCGGGTAATTTTAAACCGCTGCTTGGTGAAATTCAAAAAGAATCAGGCATTAAAGGCAAAGATTTATTTATGCCTGTTAGACTTGCATTAACAGGTGAAGAGCATGGTCCTGAGTTAGGATTGATAGCTTATGTTTTGGGTAAGGAAGAAGTTTTGAAAAGATTGGAAAATTTTTAGAACAACAAACAACTGAGGAAATGAAATTTGTATTATTAATTTTATCTTCTATTTCACCAGCACCATTTTCCTTATTTCGGTAAAATTCGGTGTTGTAAGCTTATAAAAATAAATACCGCTGCTTAAAATGCTTCCGTTTAAATTTGCGTTAAATAAAACTTCATAAGAACCCGGATTAAGATGCTGGTTTACAAGAACAGCTACTTCCTGTCCCAGTATATCATACACAGCAATTTTAATTTCGCCTGCTTTAGAAATACGGTATTTGATTTTTGTTTCGGGATTGAAAGGGTTTGGGTAATTCGGGTAAAGATAAGGCTTCGTTAATTCTGTTGTTTTTCTGGTTACGTTTTTAGCAGCGCTTAAGTCCCATTCAAATATGCCCCTGCCGAATGTTGCAGCTCTCAGCTTTGTATTGTGGATTTCAATGTCCATCACAATAGAATTTGGCAAACCGCCTTCAAGCTCCAGCCAAACGCCGTTCCCCGTGCTTCTGAATACACCGATATCTGTAGCAGCAAAATATTCCCTTTGCTGTGAAAGAGGATCGTAGTAGATTTCAAAGTCATTAACAGGGACATCCGGTAGCCGCGGCTCGGCTCCGTCGAGGTAATCCATGTACATCCATTGCTGTCCATCGTCCAATGTTCGGTAAATATGATATGAACCAAAGCCTGCATATGCAGCTATAACATCATTTGAATTATCCTTGTCAATCTTAATAGCCGAAACATACCTGTTCGGAAGAGGCATAGACATTGGGAAGTTTGACCCCATTGCATCAAGCCAGCTTACTCCTTTATCAGTGCTTTTAAATAATTTATGCTGGGTAAGGTTAGGCATATATTCAAAAGGACCTGTTGCGGCATACATTATATTAGCATTGCTGGGGCTGATTGCTATCTCAATTATCTTTTCGCTTATGCCCGTACTATTTAAGGAGGTCCAATTAAAGCCATAATCGGTCGATACATATATATTATTAGAATATGGTGTAAAATATACGCCTTGTCTGTCAGGTTCTTTTACGATTGGTCTTATCCAAGCGTAGTCACCCTGTCTTGGCAAGCCCCTGGCTTCAAACCAAAAACGGCCTCTGTTCGTTGAAACGTGAATTCCAATTTGGCTTGCCGAGAGCTGAACTATATAGCGGTTAGGTTCATCCGGGTCAATAACCCCGTTTGTAGCATCGTATCCAGCAATAACATTCCATTCATTGTTAGGGGGAGGACTGTTCGCCCTGTCAAATAACCCGTTATCCTGTGTGCCTGCAATTAAGTGATAGGATTCACTTGGGTCAGAGCAAAGTGAGTAACATTCCATTGCTGATAAGCTGTAATTAAGGTTAATAAAATTACTTCCGTTATCTGTAGTTTTAACGACTCCGCCGTCGCATGCTACTATGAATTCATTTGGATTTTCAGGGTTGAAAGCTAAATTGTGGATATCGGCATGGAAAATATTCAGTGCTTCTTCGAATGAAACACCGCTTGTTGTTGACCTGTATAGAGCAACGGTCCCTGCATACACTATAGTATGGTTAACAGGATTAACATTTATGGTCATATTATAGCCGCATTGGTTGCTTGCAAAAGAAGAGCTCATCAGAAGCCATGTTTTACCGCTATCGATTGATCTGTAGAGGTTTGACGCAAAGCAGTCAACTGCCGTAAAAGCGTATAATACGTGAGGGTCGCGTTCAGAAATGCTTAAGTACCCTGTTCCCGACAGGTTAGTTGAAATTTTTGTGAAAGTTTTACCGCTGTCGTTTGAAATGCAATAACCCGTTCCGTTTTCCCACCAGTTAGGGCTTCCCGTTGCATTGGGTCCTAATATGTATGCTTTGGAACCGTCCGGGGAAAAGATAACATCATTGCATACTAAGCCGTTTTCACCGATTGATGAAGGGACTATCCTCGTCCAGCTTTCTCCGTAATCCACGCTGCGGTACAACCCCCCGGTGTTCACAGGATTTGCATAGTTTGTTCCCAGCGCTGCCAGTAAAACATTAGGTGACTTGGGATTGATTGCAATTTTAAAAAAGTATGTGATTGGAGGCAGCCCGTTTGTTATCTGTCTCCATGTATCTCCACCGTCTGTAGATTTTAACAGCCCCCGTCCGTAATAGCTGTAAACGAATCCAAAACCTCCTTCACCTGTGCCGTAATATATAATTCTTTGAGGCGGAGTGGTGTTCCAGTCATTGTAAACTGCAAGCGCTCCGGAGGACAATGAAATTTCATTATCTGTCTTCTGCGCCCAGTTCAATCCGCCGTCGATTGACTTCCACAAGCCGCCGCTTGAAGTTCCAATATAAATTATGCTGGTAGAATCAGGGTCGTAAACCACTTCTTTGACTCTTGAGGCAGTATATACTTCTGTTCCGTAATTTGCAGGTAACGGGCCAAGGCTGACCCATGATGAACTGTTATCGGTCAATTCTGAGCGGCGAAGTGAATTCCTTTCATTTAAAGCCGTTCCAAGAAGTTCATAATTTTCATAAGGGAAGAGCCTTTCCTTATAAAACCAATGGTTTCTTTTTTTAACGTCTTCTTTAAACTCTGCGGAAAATCCTGAAGCTGTGAACTGGGAAAAAACCTGAGGTGATATGAATAAAAGAAAAAGAAATATTAAAAGGTTTTTTGTATTTTTCAGCAGCATGTTTTAACTATTCAAAAAATAAATAAATACAAATATATTTATAACTTTCACAAACAACAAAACCCCTTTTAAGTGATAATTTCAGAAGTTTCAATTAATTTACTACCTGTTTGTGGCTAACTGAATCATTAAAAAAAGCGTTTATGGGGAACTCCGGTAAATTTCCTTTTTAATATTCGAAGTATTTTGATTAGCCGATTATCTTGCCGGCTTTAATTTTCTTCCGAAAACATATTTAAACAAGCTCCAGTGAATGTATGTATGAAAAGTAAATGAGCAGATAAAAAATATTCCCCCTGTTCTTGGAGTATCGGATTATACATCCAGACTTACAAATATAAAAAAAACTTCCCCGAAGTGAGGGAAAAATTTTTACATTTCAGGAAAATTCAGTTTAAGCGGTTTAAATGAAGCTCAGGGGTTACGAGTTGTAAATCGGAAGCTGTTTGCCCAATTTATCGTTGTTCCTGAAGTTTTCCCCGCCCTCCAAAAATAAACTTTGCTGGGCAAGAGCGGGGGGGCAGGTAGTACGTATTGTGTTCCGCTAACGTTTGAAGAACGCTCAGGGTTTTCAAAGTTCGGATTTGTTGATATTTCCAATCTATCCGCCTCACCGCTCCACTTGAAAGTTGGATTCAATGAAACATTGGTAGCGTTATTAACCGGCTCAAGAAGTGTCGGAGGACCGGTTACCGTAGTTGCTTTGCTATCGGTTGCCGAATCGCAGCCTCCAAATATACTAACTGCTATAGAAAGAATTATTATCAGAAATCCGATTTTTTTCATTTGAGTAGATGATTTATTCGAGCAAACTAATTTAATTAAATTACATTTTAAAACAAGTCCACATAGTTATGATTTATATAATGAAAACAGGTATTTATAGGAACAATTTCAGCTAACTGAATTTGTTATCAGTTCTATTCCTTAGAGATTTTTCAAAAAACAAATAAATTTTAAGCAGTAATAATTGAAAGAAACTGTTATGAAGCTTATAATATAAAATTTGTGATTTTTTAGAAATTTTACATGATTCCTTTTTAAATTCCGGCCTTAGATATTCGCTCTTATGATGAATTATTTTCGAACGAGGATAATAGTAGTTTTTATATCCGGCTTTATGCAAGCGGCAGCATAAGTCTATATCCTCGTAGAAAAGAAAGAACCTTTCATTGAACCCTTTAATTTTATCGAAAGTGCTTTTCTTAATGAACAATGCTGCGCCTGTGACCCAATCGACTTCTTTAACTTCTGAATATTTCTCCTCTCGCTCTTTGATATACTTTAAATTGTTTTTTTTGAATGCAAGTTCTGCTTTTTTATTTTTGTATTCGTTTAAAATGGTGGGAAAGAACCCGAATGAATTTTGAAACCGTCCGTCTTCATATTGAAGTTTCAGCCCCGCAGCCCCGAAATCAAAGTTTCGAAATTTGCTTACAAGGTCTTCGGTAAAATCATTCAGTATCTCCGTATCTGCGTTTAAAAAAAGAAGATACTCTCCCTTGGCGCGCTTTGCGGCAAGGTTGTTTGCTTTTGAATATCCTGTATTTTCATTTTCTATTATTGTCAGCAAAGGATAGAACTCTTTTAAATCCGATAAATTTTCTTCTTTCGAATTATTGACTATGATAACTTCAACATTTTTATTGAAGTTTTTGTAAATGGATTGAACACATTTTGCAAGGAAATCCTTCTGCAGGTAATTTATAATTATAATGGAAATCATTAATCAGCAGCGCATACGGGGATCGAACCCGTACTTTCCGCCTTGAGAGGGCGGCGTGTTAACCAATTACACCAATGCGCCGAATATTTCAATTAAGAATTACGAATAATCAATTACGAATTAAAAGCGCTTTAGAGTCGCCCGTGGGCGAGCGTGCGACCCCCGATTATCGGGGGAAGTCCCGCTTTGCGGGATTGACCAATGGAATTAATCCGCCACTGGCGAACCAATGCGCCAAATTCAATTGAAAATAAAGAATTAAAAATTATCAATTAAAGAACAAATAAATCGCCGAATTTCAGAAAACTTTCAAAATTACGAGTTTGAAGCCATAAGTTCAAAGTAAAAAAGTTTGCTATTCTACCAGCACCCTCATTCTTGCGTCGAGGATTTTGCATTCTTCTTTCTTATCTGTAAATACGAAAGGATTTAAGTCGATTTCCTTAAATACAGGGAAATCCTCAATTAATTGGGAAAGCCGAAGAAGATTCTCCTCAATGTAATCAGTATCAACAGCTTTTCTTCCTCTTATCCCTGTTAACAGCTTATAGCTGTTTATGGAGCGAACCAAAGATTTGGCTTCTGTATTTCTTATCGGCAGGAGCTTAAATTTAACATCATTTAGTACTTCGACAAAAATTCCCCCAAGCCCGAACATAATTAAATAGCCCGCGTTTTCATCTTGAGTGACGCCAATAATTGTTTCAACCCCGCCCCTAATATACGGCTGTATTAAAAAATACTCAAACTGCTTTAGCTTTTTATGCCTGCTTAAGTTTTCTAAAATATTTCGCGCTGACTTTATTAAATCGTCTTCAGTATGGATATCGGTTTTAACTCCTCCGACATCTGATTTGTGAACAAGGCTCTTGCCCATTGCCTTAATTACAACGGGGTATTTTATTTTCTTAGCAGTCTTAGCCAATTCTTCAATATTTTTTGAATTAAATGATTGAATAATTGGCATCCCATAAGCTACCAATATTTTGCTTACATCCTCAAAGTTTAGATAAACCTCACTGTTGCCTTTATATTTGTTTAAGATTCGCCTGACCGTGCTTTTATCTGCGTCAAAATGTATTATTTCACCTTTTTTAGCTTCCCGCCATTTCTTATAGTCAAGCATTTTCCCGATTGCTCTCACGGCGTTTTCAGGAAAGCGGTATACAGGCGGATGGAACGGCGCTTCATCGCGAAGGCGGGGAATTACATCATCCTGCGACATCAGAACTAACATGCAGGTTTTAGGTGAGTCTTTTGATGCATTACAAACAGCTTTCGCAATTTCAAGTGTATTTAGTGAGAGCGGGGGACCCAGGATTACTATTAATGAGTCAATATTCGGGTCTTTTAGCATAATCTCCGTTGCACCTGCATAAAGCTCAGCTGAAGCAGGCGGAAGCAAATCGACAGGGTTAAATACCGGCGCCTCGGCTGGGGCGATTGCCTTTAGTTTTTTCTGAGCTGCTTTGGAAAGCTGAGGAACAGTCAACCCGGCGCCTGTAGATTCATCTATGGCGAGTATAGCGGGACCTCCCGCGTTGGTCAGAATCCCAAGCCTGTTGCCTTTGGGAAGCTTGGCTTTATCAAACGCTTTCGCTATATCAAACATTTCATCAATTGTATTTACCCTGATAACCCCACCCTGCTCGAACAGAGCGTTTGTAACTGTATCAGAGCTTGCCAATGCGCCAGTGTGAGAGGAAGCCGCTTTTATTCCCTGTGCAGTGCGGGCGGATTTAATTGCAATAATCGGTTTTGTTTTCGTTATCTCCCTCGCAAGCTCCATAAATCTGCGCGGCTTGCCAAACGATTCAAGGTAAACGGTAATGACTTTAATGTCCGGATTATTCCGCCAGTATTCAATAACAACATTGCCTGAAATATCAGCTTTGTTTCCAATGCTGATAAATTGCGAAAGACCGATGTCATTTTGCTGAAGTGTTTTTAAAACGGCTGCTCCCAGTGCCCCGCTTTGGGATACGAATCCTATTCCACCCGGAATTGGTGTTCCCTGCACAAATGTTGCGTTTAATCGGATATCATTATGGGTATTTATAATTCCCATACAGTTGGGTCCTAGAAGCCTAATACCATACTTTTTAATTTTCTTAACCAGCTCTTCTTCGAGAATCGCTCCCTCACCGCCGGATTCTTTGAATCCTGCGGTAATTACCACTGCCGAACTGATTTTCTTTTTATGGCAGTCGTCAATCGCGTTCAATACCAGCTTGCGGAATACCATAATTATTGCAAGGTCTATATTATCTTCGATTTCTGTTACGCAGCTGTAAGATTTTATGCTGTGAATTGACTCCGCATTGGGATTCACTGGAAACAGCTTGCCTTTGTAGCCGAATTTTATAAGGTTATTCAGAAGCTCCCAGCTTAAAGTTCCCTCTTTTGCTGATGCTCCGATTATTGCAATGGATTTTGGATAAAACAGTTTATTTAATGAATCCTGCATTAAGGTAAATTAGTGATTGAAAACAGTCCTATGACTTTTTAAACTCACTTCACCAGCTCGGCTTCATATCCCGCTTCTGCTATAGCATATAATATGGCATCGGCACTTGTTTTTGAGTCGTCAAACGTCACTGTTATTATTTTTGAATCCAGATTAATATCTAATTCTGTTATTCCGCTTAAATTGTTAATCGATTTTGTAATACTTCTTTTGCATCCCTCGCATGTCATCTCTGTGCATTTTATTTTTATAGTCGTAAGTTTATAGCAATTATCAGCTTTTGGCTGAATTGATGTTTGAAACGATAATGTTATAAAAGTTAATATTAATAAAATAATTTTCACGACTTAATTTTTGTTTAAATCTGAGAAATAATATGTCAAATTCAGGTTAAATGTTGTTGAACCCGGCGCATTTTTTCCGAAATTATCCGTTGGGAATGTCCACTTAATTGATGGTGTTATTCTAAATGGTATAGAAGGATAATATGTATATGCTAAAACAAAATTTGTTGTTCGCTCAGCAGAATTCTGTCCAGAAACATCATTTATAGTATAATTGCTTTGTGCAAAACCCGATGCGGACACAGCCAGTGCATGCCAGCTGTTGAAAATGTAATTCATGGAAACCGAATAGTTAAATTTATCTCCGGGACATTTTCTGAAATCCGAGCTAAGCGGAACCCCGAAATAAGATTTATAATTTTTTTCAAAGCTGTGCTGCCAGTTAAAATCAGTCGTTAGCTGAAGCCTTGACCTTATTATGCTTTTGGTTAAGGATATCCCAAGAGATGTCGTATAATAGCCCTTGCCAGTTATATCAACGTCGTTTTCTGCCGTTTCCTCTGACTTTCCCGTGGGTAAAGTTAATCCAAAGGTTAAGGCGAGATAAGGAAGAGTCCTGTCAATACGCGGTTTGCCTCCTTTTTTTGAAACCTGGAATTCATGAAAGAATTCATACCTGCCGCCGATTATAAAATCTCCTATTCCGGCTCCGGAATTTTTTAAGCGCGGAATGCTGCTGTAATTGTAAATAAAAGGCAATGAAACAGCGAACTGAAGGTGAGTGCTGATTCTGTATGCGGCGCTAAGTGATATCTTATATTGTGTCTGTGTGTATTGATTGCTTCTCCACAACCCGTCTTTATCCCAAACTCCGTTATAATGGTCGTAAGAAAACCCGAGATTGAAAAGCGCTCTTCCGTCAAGCGATAATATGGCTAAATCGCTAGTTCCTCCTCCGCAGCTGTTGCAAGGGAATAAATTGTCAGCACAGAGAAAAAATATTATTAATGTTAATATTTTTATTTTCATTTTTAGTAAACGTCAAATATAAATTTCGGAGGCGGAGTTTTTGTTATAAATTGTCCGTTGTATTTTATTGAGTCATATAGAAACCATTCGCCTGCCATAGTAAAGTTCGCCGTTCCTTTGTACATCCCTCCGCCAAGGTTAACCGGATTAACGTTATTGCCTGAACCGTGCCCCATTGATTCCATCCATGGTTTTATAAACATTTCGGCTGAATCAAGCTCCCTGTATGTCACTAAACCATTCGATTCATGCAGCATTAGCTCAATATCGTTTAATCCTACTCTTGGCGATAAAGGCGAAACCAGGCTTAAAATATAAATTCTTTCAGTTATTATATTATCCCACACCTTAATCTGGCTTAAATCATTCATATATAACGGGAATACCGATGAATCTATCTGCGCTTCATTATTATAATTGTAATCTGCTGCCCAGAAAGCGGCGGTATCATACATAATAAAAACTATGTAACCTTTGAATAGCTGGGTTTGGCTGTCATAATAAAAATTATCCTTAGAAGGTACAGTATGACTTGGACCGTTGATTCCATGATACATTGTTGCCTTAAATTTTACAAACCCTGTTGTTTTTTCATTATTGTTTATGAAAACCTTAAAGCCGATGTTATTATACCCGTAAATGAAGTTTGAGCTTGATGAGCTCCAGACTTCAAATTTGGTTCCGTTTGACTCAACCGTATGAATTTTTGAGTAACCTCCTGTTTGGTTTGCACCGGGGTCGGTAGGGGTATCTGACTGGCATCCAAAATAAAGGGTTATTACTACTAAAGTGAAATAAGTTAAATATTTCATAAATAATATTTTAATTTGTTACAATAATAACTTTAATGATGCCTTTGTCAAATGACTTTTGTCAGATTTTGCACTTTTCCTGATATTCCAAAATGCATTAAAACCTCAATTTAATAAACAACAGCCCGCCTGAGGCGGGCTGCCGAAGGATAAGGTATATGATTCAGAGCTTCCTGATAAGGGTCATTTTATAGGGGTCCGAAAACCCGTAATATTTAAAAGAGCTCACAGGCGTCAATCATTTTTTTTTTCACAAGCTCGGCTCCTTTTTCCAATGCCTGCCTGTTTATATCGAGCATGTGATGATATCTTTCAGGCAATACCTCCGTCAATGCCTGCATAATGGATTCGGTTCTAACAATAGGTTTGAGCTCAAGATAAGCGCCAAGCATAATCATATTCAGCACTTTTGAGCTTTCCAGCTTCAATGCCTCCTCAACCGCGGGAATTCCGATTATCTCAATATCTTTTCGATTCGAGGTCTTTAAGATGTTTGTTGACTCGTATAACAGCAGTCCCCCTGGTTTTACTTTAGATTCGAACTTCTCCATCGAAGGCTGGTTAAGTATTATTGCAGAGTCAAATGCGGAAATTATCGGTGAACTTATTTTTTTATCTGATATAATAGCTATGCAGTTTGCAGTTCCGCCGCGCATTTCTGGCCCGTATGATGGCATCCATGAAATTTCCTTGTTTTCAATCATGCCTGCATAAGCAAGGGTCATTCCCATCGAAAGCACTCCCTGTCCGCCAAAACCCGCTACGATTAATTCTTCAATCATTTTAGTGTTTCTCCTGTGTTAATAACTTTAAATCCTCCCCTTTGGGAAGCTTAATATCTCCAAGCGGAAATGTTTTAATCATTGCGTCATCGATGAACTTATTTGCTTCAATAGGTGTCATTTTCCAGTTGGATGGGCAGTTCCCGATGATTTCTATAAAGCATGTTCCCTTTTTCAGTTTTTGATAACTGAATGCGTTTTGAATCGCTTTTTTTGTTTTCCTGACACCAGTATGGTTATTAACCACCTGGCGGGTAACATAAAATGCACCCGGTAATGAGGCAATTAATTCCGAAACTTTAATCGGATAGCCGCAGATGTCAGTGTTTCTTCCGTATGGCGATGTTGTTGTTTTCATTCCGACAAGCGTTGTCGGAGCCATCTGTCCGCTCGTCATCCCGTAAACTGCATTGTTAATAAACACAATTAAAAAATTCTCACCCCTGTTTATAGAGTGTATTGTTTCAGCAATTCCGATAGCAGCTAAATCCCCGTCACCCTGGTATGTAAAAACGTATTTATCGGGCATAAGACGTTTAATTCCGGTTGCAACTGCCGTTGCCCTGCCGTGTGCTGCTTCCTGCATGTCAATATCCATATAATCATATGCAAAAACTGCACAGCCAACCGGTGCAACCCCTATGGTCTTGTCCTGGATGTCCATTTCCTCAACTACCTCCATAATCAGCTTATGCACAAGCGAATGTGCGCAGCCGGGGCAGTAATGCATGCTTACATCAAGAAGCGTATGCGGCTTTTTGTAAATTAGCTCATAATCCTCTTCAATGCATCTTGCTTTTTCTTCTGATAATAGTTCAGTTTGTAATTCTTCTGTTTTAATCTCTGATATTGTGTCTTCAGATGACATGGCTAATTTGAAATTAAATTTTCTAATTTGTTAAGAATTTCATCCGGAGTTGGAACCATCCCGCCCTGCCTTCCGTAAAATTCAACGGGTGTTTTTCCGCTGACGGCAAGCTTAACATCTTCGACCATCTGCCCCATATTAAGCTCGACTGTCAGAAACAACTTTGATTGTTCGGCAAGCTCGGCAATTCTTTTTGACGGGAACGGGAAAAGAGTAATCGGTCTGATTAGTCCCGCTTTAATGCCTTGTTCTCGGGCAAGGTTTACAGCTTTGTGGCATATTCTTGCCGAAAGCCCGAATGCAACGAACAAGTATTCAGCGTCCTCGGTTTGGATTTCTTCAAACCGCACTTCTTTTCGCTCAACTTCTTTGTATTTATCACCTAATTTACGGTTGTGTTCTTCCATCCTCTCAGGCTTTATATACAAAGAAGTAATAATATTTCTTTCCCTGTCCTTTGGCTTGCCGACTGTTGCCCATGGTTTTTCAATTTTTTTAACCTTGCTGTAACTGAATGTAACTTTTTCCATCATTTGCCCGATAGCACCGTCGGATAAAATCATAACTGGATTTCTGTACTTATCAGCAAGCTCAAAGCCAAGAAATACGAAATCTGCCATTTCCTGAACTGAATTTGGCGCAAGAACGATAAGCTTATAGTCTCCGTGTCCGCCTCCTTTTACAGCCTGGAAATAATCTCCTTGTGCGGGCTGAATTGCTCCAAGTCCTGGCCCGGCACGATTTACGTTTACAATCAGACACGGAAGTTCGGCACTTGCGATATAGGAAATTCCTTCCTGCATCAGGCTGATTCCCGGAGACGATGAGCTTGTCATAACTCGGAAGCCTGCCCCCGCTCCGCCGTAAATCATATTGATTGCGGCAACTTCGCTTTCTGCCTGTAGAACAATTCCTCTTCTTTTCGGCATTTCTCTTGAAAGATATTCCAATACTTCGGATTGTGGAGTAATCGGGTAGCCGAAATACGCGTCGCAGCCGGCGAGGATTGCCGCCTCTGCAAGGGCTTCATTACCCTTCATCAGTTTTGTAACACTTTTATTTTCCGCAGATATATTTTCCATTGTGATTTATATATAATCCATATTCTGTAAATCGGAGTAAACAGGCGAGCTGATAATTTGCCTCACATCCGGTCTGACGT
>Ga0326597_10004552_pt1 | contig 19484 bp, 19 predicted proteins | sample RVTome_12_FD_203789 | JGI IMG/M metagenome (GOLD analysis project Ga0326597, IMG submission 203789) | Soil microbial communities from uranium-contaminated site in the Upper Colorado River Basin, Wyoming, United States - RVT100D185 | ecosystem: Environmental > Terrestrial > Soil > Contaminated >... | reverse complement strand
GGCCTCGAGGTCGGGGAGGCCGGCGGCCCGGACGAAACGCGCCAGGCGGCTGTCTTCGAGCTGCTCCGGGGCCGGGCGCCAGGCGGCGTCGGGGACGTCGCGGCCGAAAACCGGCCAGTCGGAGCGAGCCACGGCCGGATGCTAGCACGGGGTCGCAGCCGAGCCGGCGGCCCCGGGGGCCGTGACCCTGGGTGCTAGCCTCGCGGCGTGCGGACCGTCCTCTTCGCCGTCCTGCTCGCCGCTCTCGCGGCCGGCTGCTCCACGATCACGGGGACGCCGCCGGCGCCCACGCCGGCCGACTTCCCGGGGATCGCCGCCGCACTCGCCCGGCGTGGCGTCTCGATCGACCGAATCGTGTCCGGCGACCCCGGCTGCGACGATCCGAATCTCGTGCCGACGGCGATCCGGTTCGAGGCCTCCGGGCTTGACCAGCCGGCCCCCACCCGCGCCTACGTCTACATCTTCCGAAACCGGGCGGCGTTCGACCGCCTCCTCCCCGACGTTGCCACCTGCGCCGATGCCTTCGTCACGGACGAGGAGGGCGAGCCCTGGATCGCCGCGTCGCCGTTCGTGCTGACCGGGCCCGGGCCCTGGCCGCCCGCGTTCCGGCAGGCCATGGCGGACGGCCTGACCGAGGCTGCCGGAACCGGCGGATAGCCCCGCTCCGACCTCGAGGTACGGTCGGCCGGCGCAGATGACGATCGTCCGGGGGCCGACCGGGACCGCTCGACCTTCCCATGAGCGGCCGGACCTCCGGGCCAGGGTGAGGCCGGGCCCGCGAGCCGACGCTTGCGGTCATGGATCCCCGTCGCCGTCACCGGCGGTTCATCGCGCCCGCCCTCGCGCTCACGCTCGCCGTCGAGCTGTCGCTCGTCGCGCTGGCTGTCGGCCCGGCAGCCCTGGCGCGACCGGCCCAGCCCTCGGCCGCGGCTGCCACCCAATCGGAGGTCATCTCCGGCGACAGGCACAGAATTCTCCGGGGCGGCGTTCCCCGCCGTGTGGCGACGCTCGCGCCCGCGTCCCTCGCCCGGTCTATCGTCAGGACCGTTCCAACGCCTGCTTCGGCCGTGCCGAACGTCGCGGTCGCGGCGACCTCCCCGGCGGTCGCGCCGAAGCCGGCCCGAGCCACGGCTCCGGCGAAAGCGCCGGTCGCGGCGAAGGCGCCGGCCTCCTATCGGGGCCGGAACCATCTCTGGATCCCGGCCCTCGGGGTCAACCGCTCGGTGTCGTTCTACGCCTGCTCCCGGACGACGGCCCTCGCGAACGTCGTGTACCGGTGGGGTTGCGCCGGGAGCAACAACGTGTACCTGATGGGCCACGCCCACTCGGTCTTCAAACCGCTCCACGACGCGTACTACAACGGGCGTCTCCGGAAGGGGATGCAGGCCATCTACGCCGACGGCAACGGCCGGGTCACGCGCTACAAGGTGACGTTCTGGAAGGTCGTCTCACCCGTCGGCGCGGGGTGGGCGTTCGCCGCGCAGGCCCGCCCCAGCATGACGCTCCAGACATGCGTCGGCGCGCGGAGCCAGTATCGCCTCGTCGTTCGGCTCGTCGCGAGCTGACCCTGCCGTCGCGCGGATCCGCGGTCAGACGACGCGGAGGTCGAGAATCTTCCGGGCGATGACCAGACGCTGGATCTGGCTCGTCCCCTCACCGAGCTCGGTCAGCTTCGCGTCACGCAGGTACCGCTCCACCTTGTATTCCTCGACGTAGCCGTACCCGCCATGGACCTGGATCCCGGCGTTCGTCACCCGCGAGCTGACCTCCGACGCGAACAGCTTCGCCTCGGCAGCGGCGAGGCCGTAGTCACGGCCCTGGTCCTTGAGCCAGGCCGCCCTCCACACGAGCTGTCGCGCCGCCTCGATCTCCGTGGCCATGTCCGCGATCAGGAAGGCGACGCCCTGGAACGTGCCGATCGGTCGGCCGAACTGCTCCCGCGTCCGGGCGTACGGCACGGACGCATCGAGCGCCGCCTGGGCGAGCCCGAGGGCGAGGGCGCCGATCGAGATCCGGCCACCGTCGAGGATCTTGAGGAACGTCCGGAACCCGGTCCCGCGCTCGCCGAGCATGTTCGCCGCCGGGACGCGCGCGCCCTCGAACAGGAGCTCGCCGGTGGCCGACGCGTGAAGGCCCATCTTCTCCTCGAGCCGCCCCACGCTGAAGCCGGGCGTGTCCGCCGGCACGATGAACGCGCTGATCTCCGCCTCGCCCTCCTCGGTCGTGCCGGTTCGGGCGGTGACGATGTACGTGCCCGCGTGGCCGGCGTTGGTGATGAATCGCTTGCCGCCGTCGAGCACCCAGCAACCGCCGTCGGTCCCGTCCTCGAACCGCGCCGTCGTGCGCGTCCCGCCCGCGTCCGAGCCCGCGCCAGGCTCGGTCAACCCGTAGGCTCCGAGGACCCGCCCGGACGCCATCGGGACGAGGAACTGTTCCTTCTGCTCCGGCCTGCCGGCGAGATGGAGCGGCCCGCACCCAAGGCTCGTGTGAGCGGCGACGATCAGCCCGAGCGATCCCCACACCCGGCCGATCTCCTCGATCGCGATCGCGTAGGCGAGGGTGTCCATCCCCGCACCGCCCTCGTCCTCCGGGATGGGGATGCCGAGCCAGCCCATCTCGCCGAGCTGCCGGACGATCTCGACCGGGAAGCGGCGTTCGCGTTCGTGCCGGTCGACGACGGGGGCGACCTCGTTGGCGAGGAAGTCGCGAATCGTGTCGCGCAGGAGGGCGTGCTCGGTGGAGAGGTCGTAGTCCATCCCCGCGAGGGTAACCCACGCGGCTGCGCTGGTCAGCGGCGCAGCGGGTCCGGTGCTAGCCTTCGCGGGTGCCCGAGCAACACGTCACTGCCGGCGCCGACACCGCTCCGCGTCCCGGCAGATACGCGGGCACAAACGGTGGGCCCGGCGCACTCGGCGCGTCGCCGTCGTCGCTCCGCCGGGAGATCCTCCTCCGGCTCCGCCACGACGGCCCCGGCTCACCCGACCAGCTCGCCACCCGGATCGGGGCCAGCCGGACCGGCGTCCTCCAGCAGCTGAGAGCGCTCGAGGCCGCCCACCTCGTATCGCGCCAGGCCGTTCGCCACGGTGTGGGCCGGCCGCGCCACGTGTACGACGTCACTCCCGACGCCCAGGATCTCTTCCCGTCGAACTACGACGGACTGGCGGCGGGGCTGCTCGAGGCGATCGGCGTCGTCGGTGGGGAGAACCTCGTCGAGGAGGTGTTCGCGGCCCGACGCCGGCAGATCGGCGAGCGCGTTCGTCGCAAGCTTGCCGAGCGTGTCGGCCGCGACGCGCCGCTGTCGGCCCGGGTCCGCGAGCTGGCGGTGATCCAGGACGAGCAGGGCTACCTCGCCGAGACGACCCTCGAGCCCGACGGAACGATCCGGCTGCGCGAGCACAACTGCGCGATCTACCACGTCGCGCGGGGGGCCGCCGCGGCGTGCCAGGCGGAGCTCGACCTGTTTCGGGAGATCCTCGGCGCGCAGGTCGTGCGCGAGACGCACATCGCGTCGGGCGATCGCTGCTGCACCTACCGTATCGTGGAGTAGCTCAGGCCTCTTCGCGCTCGACGACCTCGCGTCGCGCCGGTAGCCGGCTGGACGTGGTGACGTCCGACACGTTTGGCACGAACGAGGCCGCGAGGGAGGTCTCCGCGACGTTCCGCTGGTCCTCCGGCGACAGGATCCCGAGCCGGCCGAGCTGGGCCAGCTCGTCGCGGATGTACGTCTTGAGCAGCTCCGGGCCGTCGGTGTTGATGGTGAACCGGACCTCGTTCCGGCGGAGCGTATCGAAGATCCAGCGGAACTCGTCCCAGCCGGACACGACCCGGGTATTGAGGTTGGAGGTCGGGCAGATCTCGAGGACGATGCCCCGCTCCCGGATCATCTCCATGGCCCGCGGATCGTAGGCCGCCTTCACCCCATGCCCGATTCGGTCGGGCTCGAGCAGCTCGACGACCCGGGCGATCTCGTCGACCGGACCCGCCTCGCCGGTATGGACGGTCAGGCCGAGCCCGAACTGGCGGGCCCGCCGGAACAGCCTCCGGTAGTCGGCAACCCGGAACGTCGCCGATTCGGGGCCCGCGATGTCGATCCCGACGACCCCTCGATCGCGCCACCCGATCGCCTTCTCCGCGATGATCTCGTTGAGCTCGTACGGAAACGCACGGTCGAGGCAGAAGATCAGGCCGGGCTTCACCGGGTATTCGAGGGTGGCCTTGTCCATCCCGCGGAGTGCCGCCGCGATGATGTGGTCGAGGTCCTGCTCGCCGCCCCGGTTCCGCTTCATCGGGTTGAACCGGAGCTCCATCGTCGTGACGTTGTTCTTCCGGTACGCCCCGCCCACGACCTCGTAGACGCTTCGCTCGACCGCGAGGGGCGAGCTCTGGATGAGCTCGGTCCAGTGGAACAGCTGGAGGTAGCCGTCGAACGACCGGGAGCGCGGGGAGACCGTGATCATGTCCCGGAACTCCCAGTAATCCTTCGTCGGGAGCTTGATCCCCTGGGCGTGGGCGATGCCCCACATGATCGCCGGGGTCACCGCGCCGCCGAGGTGGCAGTGGAGCTCCGCCAGCGGGATCTTCCGGGAGAGAGCGCGCACCATGCCCTGAGGATAGCCGAGCCGGTCCGCCTCTACGCGCAGCCCTGGAACGTCTTCGCCCCTTGGTGCCGGCGCAGCCGCAGCGTGAAGCCGGACGGTGCGCGGAACTCGGCGTCGACCGGGCCGAGCAGGCGGATCGTTCCGGAGGCGCTGTTGATCGCTTCGGGGGCATCGCCGTCGACCGGTCCGACGGGATCCCAGAAGCTGCCGTCGAAGTCGATCGGCGAGTAGAGACCGCAGTGGCCGAGCGACACCTGGACTACCGGCGCTGCCGCTGGCCCTGATGCAGGCTCGGAGCCGCCGCCAGCGGTCTCGCTCGGCAGGCTGAACGCCAGGCCCCCGCCGCCGGCCAAGGTCAGCTGCCAGGTCACGAGCCCGCTGCCGCCTGCATACTCGATCTGCACCTGGCCTTGACCACGGGTCACCACCCCAGGAGCACAGGGTCCCGATTCGCAGCCGTACGCCATGACCTGCGCCGCGACCACGGCGGGCCGGCCCCCGGGCACGCGGGCGAGCGCGGCCTCGAATATCGCTCGACACTCCTCGTCACCCACGCTCCAGCAGGAGAGCGCGACTTCGCCGGGCAGCCCCACAGTCGATCCCTCCGGCGACGCGCCGGGCGCCGCGGCGCAGGCCGCGAGGACGACCGCCAGGATCAGAGACCAGGCGCGGCCGAGCCGTCTCGTGCGTCAGCCCGCCAGCGGGACGACGTGGCCATCGGAATCCAGGGTCGCCTTGCGCCGGAGGCGCTTGAGGTCGGCGCCCGGGACCTGGTCGCGGGCGTGATAGCTCGAGCGGACGAGCGGTCCCGATTCGACGTGCCGGAAGCCGAGCGCGAGCGCCTCGGACTTCATCTCGGCGAACTCGTCCGGGTGGTAGTAGCGCTCGAGCGGCAGGTGGTTCGGCGAGGGGCGGAGATACTGGCCGATCGTCAGGACGTCGCAGTCGACCCCGCGCAGCGCGACGAATGCCGCCGAGAGCTCGTCGCGCGTCTCGCCCAGGCCCACCATCAGCGAGCTCTTCGTGTGGACGGCGTACGGGATCTCCGCGGCGTAGAACTTGGCCCGCTCCAGCACCCCGAGCGTGCGGTCCCAGCGAGCCCGCTTGCGGACCGGCTTCTGGAGCCGCTCGACGGTCTCGAGGTTGTGGTTGAGGATGTCCGGCCGCGCGTCCATGACCGCGCGGAGCGGCGCCTCCTGCCCGTTGAAGTCCGGGATGAGGACCTCGACTCCCATCCCGGGCACGGCGTCGTGCAGCCGCCGGATCGTGTCGGCGAACACGTGCGCGCCGCCGTCCGGCAGGTCGTCGCGGGCGACGCTCGTGACGACGACGTGTTCGAGGCCGAGCTGCGAGATCGCCTCGGCCACGCGCCGGGGCTCGTCCTCGTCGAACCAGGTGGGCCGGCCTGTCTTGACGTTGCAGAAGCCGCACGCCCGGGTGCACGTGTCGCCGAGGATCATGATCGTGGCGGTCCGCTGGTCCCAGCACTCACCGATGTTCGGGCAGTGGGCCTCCTCGCAGACCGTGTTGAGGTTGAGCCCGCGGAGCAGGCCCTTCAGCTCGTGATAGTTGTCGCCGGACGGGATCCGGGCGCGGATCCAGTCGGGGTGGCGGCGGAGTGCCGTGGAGCCGTCGGCGGCCGTCTGGCCGGCCGACCCGCCGCCCAGGGCGATCGTCAGCGGTTCGGCCGCCCCGTGGGAGTGGCCGCCCGGCGGCGCGTACATCGGGAGCTCGCGGGCCATGCGTTGGGAGTGTAGTCAGCGAACGGCGAAGGTGTCGCGGAGGCCGGTCTCGAGGTCGCGCGCCCTGAAGCCGAGCTCCCGCTCCGCCTTGGCGCTCGACGCCCAGTACGTGACGCCCGCCGACGCCGAGATCACCTCTCGAAGGTTGGGCTGTCCGATCAGCCCGCCCAGCGGAGCCATGAGCCGGAGCATCGTCGTCGGGATGCGCAGGGCCGGCAGGCGGCGGCCGGCAAGCCTCGCGGAGAGGGCCACGGCCTCGTGCAGCGTCGTCCGGGGCCCGGACAGGACAAACGACTCCCCCACCCCGCCCCGGTCGAGGGCGGCGACGATGCCGCCGGCCAGGTCGTCGACGTGAACCATGCCCAGGCCGACGTCGTCGAGGGCGCGGTAACGAAGCTGCCCCTGGCTCGCGAGCCTCATCTGCTCGCCGACGCCCGAGTGATCGCCGGGGCCGTAGACCTGGCTGGGCATGACGATGATGACGGGGGCTCCTGCTGCTGCCCGTCGCTCGGCGGCCTCGTGCGCACGAAACTTCGTCTCGTCGTACCACGACAGGAAGCCGCGGGTCGGATCACGCCTGTAGCTCTCCTCCACGACGGTGCCGCGCGAGTTGCCGAAGACATTGACCGTCGACACGTACACGACTCGGCCGAGGCCGGCGGCTTCTGCCGCTTCGAGGAAACGCTCGGTCGCCCCGACGTTCGCATCCCGCATCGCCGGCCTCTCGTCCGGGCGGATCCCGATCCGGTAGCTGCCCGCGAGATGGATCGCGCCGTCGCAGCCGCGCATCTGGGCGGCGAGCGCAGTCGCGTGGGACAGGTCGCTCTGGACGAGCTCCGCACCGGCAGCGGCGAGGGCCGCTGCGCGGGCCGGGTCGCGCACCGGGCAGACCACCGAGTCGCGTCGCTCGATCAGCCGCGCGACGACCCGTCGACCGATGAAGCCGGCCCCGCCGGTGACGAACACGCGCATCGGAGGCTTCCTGCTGCGCGGGGATCAGTAGATCGGGGTGTTCGGTCCCACCGACTCGAGCCACGCCTTGATGTCGCGCAGCAGCGCGGCTCCGCCTGCGCCGTCGTTGGCGCGGTGATCGACGCCGAGAACCATGTTCATCACCGATCGGATCGCGATGACGTCGCCGTCCGGGGTCGAGACGACGACCGGCCGCTTCGTGATCGCCTCCATCGTCACGATCCCGACCTCCGGGACGTTGAGGATCGGCATCACGAGGTTCGTGCCGAGGTAGCCGGTGTTGTCGACGGTGAACGTGCCGCCGCCGAAGTCGTCGACCTTGAACTTGCCGATCTTCGCGCGCGAGGCGACGTCCGCGATCGCGGCGTTGAGCCCGTGGATCGACAGCTGGTCGGCGTCGCGGATGACCGGCACGATCAGACCCTCGTCCACGGCGACCGCGACGCCGACGTTGATCCGGCGCTTCGCGAGCAGGCCCCCCTCGGTCCAGTGCGCGTTGAACGTCGGGTTGCGCTTGAGCGCCTCGGCGACGGCCTTGACGACGAACGGCACGAAGCTGAGGGACGTGCCCTCCTTCGCCTGGTACTCGCGCTTCGCCCGATCGCGGAACGCGACGAGATGCGTCGCGTCGACCTCCATCTGGACGTAGGCGTGGGGCGCCAGGAGCGCCTTCGTCATCTGCGCGGCGATGCCCTTGCGCATCTGGGTCATCGGCACGAGGACTTCGTCGGCGCCTCCCGGGAATTCGATTCGCTGGCCCGCCGGGGCCGCGGGCCGGCCCGCGGTGGGCGGCGGAGCGGTTGACGGAGCAGACGGCGCCTGCTGCGCGGCGGGCGCCGCGGCAGAGGCCGGCGCCGATGCGGCCGCGGCCGACTGGCCGTTCACCGGCTGGCCCATGCGCTGCGACTCGACGAAGTTCGTGACGTCGTCGCGGGTGATCCGGCCGCCACCGCCCGTCCCGACGATCTGTGCTGCGGTGAGCCCATGCTCTCGCAGGAGACGCCGCACCGCGGGTGTCATGCGGGCGTCTGCGCTGCCGGGCGTTTCGGTGGCCGTGGCCGTCGGTGGGGCGGCCGCCGATGCGGCGGCGCGCTCGGGGGCCGCGCGCTCGGGTCGCTCGTCCGATCCTGCCGGGCCTTGAGCCACTTCAGCCACCCTCTCGGTGGGTGCGGCTTCCTTCTCCGTCGCCACCGATTCGGCCTTCGGCGCAGCATCCGAGGCTGCCGCGCCGCCCGCCTCCTCGGACGTCTCGATGACCGCGATCTCGGCGTTGTTGGGGACCGTGGCGCCCTCCTCGACGAGGATCTCCTTGAGCACGCCCTCGAACGGCGACGGAACCTCGGCGTTGACCTTGTCGGTGATCACCTCGAGGAGCGGCTCGTACTTGGCGACCTTGTCGCCGGGCTTCTTGAGCCACTTGCCGATCGTCCCCTCGGCGACGCTCTCGCCGAGCTGGGGCATCGTCACCTTGGCCACTGTCGGGTCCTCCGGGCGCCGGGACGGTCCGTCCGCCGTCGCAGTCTCGCCGCTAGTGTCGCGCATCGTGTCGAGTCCCGCCGGTCCGCCGCCCTCGTCGACGTGGTCCGCGAGCTCGTCGGGATCCACGCCCAGGTGATGAGCGGCCTGCGTCACCTCCACCTTCTCGCCCCGGAGGATCAGCCCGACCGGTGCCGTCGCCTGGCGCGCGGAGCCACGCTCGCACAGCGACCCCGCGAACGGGTGTGGCTGACAGATACCAGCCCGGGTAGTGGTAGCCGGCCGTTGCCAGGGTCCGCGTTCCAAAGGCGTCCTAGCGGCGGACTGTGACCAGCCCGGCTGGTAGGTGGCCGGCATTCGAGCCTCCCGCTGGCACATCACTACGGGGACTGGTACGTGGCCGGAGCGGGAGACTCCGGTCCGCATATCACTACGGGTAGTGGTACATGGCCAGCAGCCTCAGCGGCGGGTGCTCTGCGGCTGGCGCGGGTAGGCGTGACTCGTGAAGTGGGCGAAGCTGCGCTTGGTCAGCGCCTCGAGCTCGGTCATCAGGCCCTCGTCGACCGTCGTGAAGTTGAAGCAGCTCTTGCCCTGCATCCGCTTGCGCAGCTCGGGCGAGATGTTCGCGACGAGGTCGGGCAGGGTGTAGATCGGCATGAGGTGGTAGCTCACGTAGCGCTTCCCGACGCGCACCCCGGCGAAGAAGTCGTGCGCTCCACCGCCGGGCCGCTTCAGGGTGTCGACGCCGTACAGGTCGTTCGGCTGGAGCCGGTCGCGGTACGGGTCGAGGATCGAGCGGAGGCGGGCCTCGACCGCCGGGAAGTCCGCCACGTCAGTACGCCGCCAGCTTGCGGATCGAGTCGGCGATCTTTTCCGGGTTCACCATGAACCAGTCCTCCAGGACGTGGTTATAGGGCACCGCCGGCACGTCCGGTCCCGCGACCCGGACGACCGGGCCGTCGAGATAGTCGAAGGCCTCCTCCGCGACGATCGCCGCGACCTCCGCCCCGTAGCCGCCGAACCGGTTGTCCTCGTAGACGACAAGGCATTTGCCGGTCTTCCGCACCGAGTCGAGGAGCGTCTCCTTGTCGAGCGGCCGGAGCGTGCGCAGGTCGACGACCTCGACGCTGATCCCCTCGTCGGCCACCCGATCCGCCGCCTCGAGCGCGTAGTGGGCCATCAGGCCGTACGCGATGACCGACAGCTGCGTGCCGGGGCGGGTCACGGCGGCCCGCCCGAGCGGCACGACGTACTCCCCGTCGGGCACGTCGCCGCGGACCGAGCGGTACATCTTCTTGTGCTCGAAGAACAGCACCGGGTCGTCGTCGCGCACCGACGCGCGGAGGAGGCCCTTCGCGTCGTACGGCGTCGAGGGCACGACGACCTTGAGGCCCGGAACGTGGGTGAAGAACGCCTCGACCGACTGCGAGTGGTAGAGCGCACCGTGGACCCCGCCGCCGTACGGCGCCCGGATCGTCATCGGCACGGCGTAGCCGTTGTTCGAGCGATACCGCATCCGGGCGGCCTCGGACACGATCTGGTTGAAGGCCGGGTGGATGAAGTCGGCGAACTGGATCTCGGCGACGGGCCGCAGACCGTTGACGGCGGCCCCGATCGAGGCACCGACGATCATCGACTCGGTCAGTGGGGTGTCGATCACCCGGTCTTCCCCGAACTCCGCCCACAGGCCGTCCGTGGCCAGGAACACGCCGCCCTTCTTGCCGACGTCCTCGCCCAGGACGATCACCGACTCGTCCCGGCGCATCTCGTCGGCGAGGCCCTCGCGGATCGCCTCGATGAACGTCTTGGCCGGCATCAGTGGGCCTCGTCCTCGTCTCCACCGCCGAAGCCCCACGGCGGCGGGCTCTCCGACGGCCAGTCCTCGGCATACACCCACTTCATCGCCGTCGAGGGCTCGGGGTCAGGCTGCGACTCGGCGTACTCCGTGGCGTCGTCGACGACCCCGATGATCTCGGTCGCGAGGCGCGACAGGATATCGTCGGTCAGGATGCCTGCCGAGGTGAGTTGCTCGCGGAACCGCGGCAACGGGTCCTGGCCCTTGCCCGCGGCCAGCTCCTCCTCCGAGCGGTACTTCGACTGCTGGTCGTCGCTCGAGTGGCCGGTGAGTCGGGTCACCTTGGCCTCGATGAGCGTCGGGCCCTTCCCCGCCCGTGCCCGGGCAACCGCCTCTTTCGACGCCTTGTAGCAGGCCAACACGTCGCTGCCGTCGACGACGACGCCCGGTATGCCGTAACCGGAGGCGCGGTCCGCGACGTCCTCGACCGACAGCTCGAGCGACGCGGGCACGCTGATCGCGTAGCCGTTGTTCTCGACGACGAACACGAACGGCAGCTTGTGGATCGCCGCGAAGTTCAGCCCCTCGTGGACGTCGCCCTGGTTCGACGACCCCTCGCCCATGATCGTGAGCGCGACCTCGCCGGTCTTGCGGATCTTCGCCGCGAGCGCGATTCCGACCGCGTGGAGTAGCTGCGTCGCGACGGGCGACGAGACCGACACGAGGTTGTGCTCGTGACTGCCGTAATGGCCGGGCATCTGCCGCCCGCCGGACGACGGATCGCCGGCCGTGGCGTACTGGGCGGTCATGATGTCGCGGGCGGACATCCCGAACGTCAGGCAGGTCGCGATCGACCGGTAGAACGGGGCGATCCAGTCCTTGCCTTTCTCGAGCGCCCAGGCGACCCCGACCTGCGCCCCCTCGTGGCCCTGGCCGCTGATGACGAAGGGGATCCGGCCGGCCCGGTTGAGGACCCACATTCGCTCGTCCACGGCCCGGGCGAGGGCCACGAGCCGGTACATCTCGACGAGCTGCTCGTCGGACAGCCCGACCGCCTCCCCGAGGTGGGTGACCTTCCTGTCGCTCACGGCCATCGGGCGGATCGTGCCTCCTGTGTGGAGTCCGGCGTCCGGCTCAGAAGTTGATCGACCTGCCGTCGACTGCCATGGCCGCCTCGCCGAGCGACTCGGACAGGGTCGGATGCGGGTGGGTCGCGGCACCGATCTCCCACGCCGTCGCATCGAGCTCGAACGCGAGAGAGGCCTCGGACACGAGATCGGTCACGTGCGGCCCGATGAGGTGGACGCCCAGCGTGTCGTCCTTCTCGGCGTGGGCGATGACCTTGACGAACCCCTCGTACTCGCCGCCGATGATCGCCTTGGCGATCGCCTGGAACGGGACCTTCCCGATCTTCACGGGCAGCCCCTGGTCCTGGCACTGCTGCTCGGTCAGGCCGATCGAGGCGATCTCCGGCCGGCAGTATGTCGCCCGGGGCTGCTTGACGTAATCGATCTCCGGCACGTCCTTCTCGCCGGCGATCGTGTGAGCGGCGACGATGCCCTCGTGGGCTGCCGTGTGGGCGAGCCACAGCCCGCCGACGACGTCACCGACCGCGTACACGTGCGGCTCCTTCGTCCGCATCCGGCCGTTGACCTTGACGATCCCCTTGTCGGTCTCGACCTTGGTCGTCTCCAGCCCGATCTCCTCGAGGTTCGCCGCCCGGCCGGTGGCGACCAGCAGCATCTCCGCCCGGACTTCCTGGGGGTCCTTCCCGTCCGGCCCGACCATCAGGCAGATCCCGTTCTTCTCGACGCTCACCTTCGCCGGGTCGAACCGGGCGCTGGTCATGACCGTCATCCCGCGCCGGGTGAAGCTCCGCTCGAGTGCCTGGCTGATGTCCTTGTCCTCAAGCGGCACGATCGCCGGGGCGTACTCGAGCAGCGTCACCTTGACGCCGACGTCGTGGAAGAACGAGGCGAACTCGACCCCGACCGCGCCCGCGCCGACGACGACGATGTCCTTCGGCAGCGCGGTCATCGTCAGGACGTCGTCGCTGCTCACGATCCGCTTGCCGTCGGGCTCGAGGCCGGGCAGTGATTTGACCCGCGACCCCGTGGCGATGATGACGTCCGTGGCCTGGAGGACGCGCTCCCCTCCCTTGCCCGCCTTGCCGTCCTCGCCCGCCTGGGCGACACGCACCTTCGTCGGCCCGTCCAGCCGGCCGCGGCCCTGGACCCAGGCGACCTTGTTCTTGTCGACCAGGGTCTTGAGGCCGGTCCACATCCGCTTCACGACCTGGTCGCGGCGGGCCGCCATCTGCGGGTAGTCGACCTGCGGCTCGCCGGGGAGGGTCAGGCCGTAGTCGGAGGCGTGCCGGACGCGGTCGACGAAGGCGGCCGATTCGAGCAGGGCCTTCGTCGGGATGCAGCCCCGGTGGAGGCAGGTCCCGCCGATCTTGTCCTCGTCGACGAGCGCGACCCGGAGGCCCAGCTGGGCCGCCCGGAACGCCGCCGTATAGCCGCCCGTACCGGCACCGAGCACCACGAGGTCGAAGTCGTTGGAGGAGCCGACGGCCATCGTCGAGGCGCCTCAGCGCGCTCGCCGACCGGCGACGACGCGGGCGTCGTGCGACCGGCTGGGCAGGTGGATCATCGGCCGGATGGTAGCGCGTTCTCCCCTGCGATGGGAGCGGCGTGGCCGGCTCGGGGGCTTCCGGGCGGTGCTAGATTGACCGCCACGATGGATGTGCCGACCGCCCTGCGGGTTCTCCTCCTGGTCGGGCTGGCGTACGTGTCCGGCTCGACGCCGATGAGCGTGATCGTGGCCCGCCTGTCGGGCGGAGTCGACCCGCGGACCGTAGGCTCGGGGCGGACGGGCGGGACGAACGCGCTGCGGGCCCTGGGTCGGGGCCGCGCGGTCGTGGTGGTCGCCGGCGATGTGCTCAAGGGGGCCCTGCCGGTGCTTCTCGCTCGCTGGCTGGGGGCCGGGCCGGTCGTCGAGGTCCTCTGTGCCCTGGCCGCGGTCCTCGGGGCGTCCAGGTCGATCTTCCTCGGGTTCGGGGGCGGCCGGGGCGTCGGGACCGGGGTCGGGACGATGCTCGTCATCCAGCCGGTCGCCGTGTTCCTCGCCGCGCCCGTATTCATCGCCGTGATCCTCGTCACGCGGTACGTCTCGCTCGGCTCCCTGCTCGCGGCGGTGGCGATCGTGTTCTGGATGGTCGTCCTGTGGGTGGCGACGAACGGAGCGTTCCCGATCGTCTACCCCGTCTACGCGGCCGTCGGGGCGGGGCTCATCTGGCTCGCCCACGCGGACAACATCGAACGGCTGCTCCACGGCAAGGAGCGCAAGTTCGACCTCACGCTGCTCGGCGGAGGGCGGGGCCAGGGCGGCTGACGGCCGCGGAGCGGGCGAGCGGCTGCGCTTCGCCTTGCCGTATTCCAACAAGGCTTACCGGACCGCGAAACCAGGTCCGAACCCGACGAATCCGCACGATTGGGTGCGCGCTCCAGCATGTCCGATCGGCGTGCCGGAGCCCTCGGGTCCCGGAATCGGCGGAATAGTCCTTCTCTGAATATCGAGCGAGCCGCCTGCGGCCGACGCGGGCCGGGAATCGAACGACCCGGGCCGGCTGACGGCCCGGGTCGGGGTATCGCGCTGTATCCCGCGGGTCCCCATGGACCCGCACCGAGAGGAGTTCAGCCGCCGCGCATGCTCCGGAAGCAGTCGCTGCAATAGACGGGCTTGCCGCTCGTCGGGCGGAAGGGCACCTGGGCCTCGCGGCCGCAGTTCGAGCAGGTGGCCGAGAACATCTCGCGAGGACCGCGATCGCGGGCGCCGTAGCCCCCGCCACCACCGCCACCGCCGCCGCCACTATAGCCACCGGCGCTGTATCCGCCGCCGGCCCCGTAGCTGCCATATCCACCACCGGCGCCGGCACCGCCGCCGTCACCGCCCCGAGCGGCCTTGCGGCTCGCCCGGCACGACGGGCAGCGGCGCGGCTCGGTGAAGCCACGCTGCGCGTAGAAGTCCTGCTCAGACGCGGTGAAGACGAACTCCTGTCCGCAATCCGCACAGGTCAGGTTCTTGTCGTTGTACACGAATCGAAACTCCTCTCGGTAGCCGCGCGATCCCTGCGGGTTCTCGCGTCAGCCGTGAGAGGAGTCCGAGTCATCGTCGTGCTACTGAATTCTGTAGTCACGGGAACCTTCCCGCAACATTGCCGCCGAGAGTTTACGCGGTCGGATGACCCGTGTACAGCCCCAGCATTCGGTACCGGACCGCACAAGGCAACACGGCGCCCAGCGAGGCGCCCAGCGGTCAGCCCGGCTCGGCCCAGCCGAGCGACCGCTCGACCGCCCGCCGCCAGCCTCGCAGGAGGCGCTCACGCCGGGCCGGGTCCATGGCCGGCTCGAACCGACGGTCGATCGCCCAGTTCGCCGCGAGGTCGGCCGGGTCGCGCCAGAAGCCGACCGCGAGGCCTGCCAGGTAGGCGGCCCCGAGCGCCGTCGTCTCGGCCACCACGGGCCGCTCGACCGGGACGTCGAGGATGTCCGCCTGGAACTGGAGGAGCGTGTCGTTGACCGCCGCGCCGCCGTCGACACGGAGCGCCCGGAGCGGGCCGCCCGCGTCGGCGTCCATCGCGTCGAGCACGTCGCGGACCTGGTAGGCGATCGATTCGATCGTCGCCCGGGCGATCTCCGGCAGGCCGGTCCCACGGGTCAGGCCCAGCAGCGCGCCGCGGGCGTCGGGATCCCAGTGGGGCGCGCCGAGGCCCACGAACGCAGGGACGAGGTAGACGCCGCCCGTGTCCTCCACGCCTGCGGCCAGGCGCTCGACCTCCCCTGAAGCCCCGATGGCCCGGAGACCGTCGCGGAGCCACTGGACCGCCGCCCCGGCCACGAAGACCGAGCCCTCGAGCGCGTAGGCCGGGGGCTCGTCCGGCCCGAGCTGCCACAGGACCGTGGTCAGGAGCCCGTGCTCGGAGGCAACCGGGACGGCACCCGTGTTGAGCAGCAGGAAGGCGCCAGTGCCGTACGTGTTCTTCGCCTCACCCGCGGCGAAGCACGCCTGGCCGAATGTGGCCGCCTGCTGGTCGCCGGCGATCCCGCCGATCGGGATCGGCGCCCCGAACAGCGACTGGTCGGTCTCGCCGAACAGCCCGGAGCTGGGGCGGACCTGCGGGAGCATCGCCCGGGGCACGCCGACGAGGTCGAGCAGCTCGTCGTCCCAGGCGAGGCGGTGAATGTCGAACAGGAGCGTTCGGCTCGCGTTGGACACGTCGGTCGCATGGACCCGGCCACCGGTCAGCCGCCACAGGAGGAACGAGTCCACGGTGCCGAAGGCGAGCTCGCCGCGCTCCGCCCGGGGCCGGAGGCCCGGGTCGGCGTCGAGGATGTGGCGGATCTTCGGGCCGGAGAAGTACGCATCGAGCGGGAGCCCCGTGCGGGCCCGGAAGAGCGGCTCGTGGCCGGCGTCCCGGAGCGCCGCGCAGAACGGAGCGGTGATCCGGCTCTGCCAGACGATCGCGTCGGCCACCGGGCGGCCGGTGTCGCGCTCCCAGACGACGGTCGTCTCGCGCTGGTTCGTGAGCCCGATGGCGGCGAGCCGGCCGGGACCGCCGGCTCGTTCGACGACCTCGCGGGCGACGGCGAGCTGACTCTCCCAGATCGCCTCGGGGTCGTGGGTGACGTGCCCCGGTGCCGGGTAGCGCTGCTCGAACTCGCGGGAGGCGCTCGCGACGGCCCGGCCGGTCCGGTCGAACGCGATCGCCCGCGACGATGTCGTCCCCTGGTCGAGCGCCAGGACGAGATCGGGGGCGGCCAACGCGAGGCGCCCGCCGTCAGGCGGGCTCGGCGGCCGGGGCGTTTGCCACGGCTCGCTCCGTCGCCGGCGGCACGTCGAACTCGCGCCGCGCCGCCGCGAGGTACCCGGTGACCTCGCGCGCCTGCCGGGCCCCTTTCCAGCCGAGCTCGCCGCCGAGGATCTCCGCGGCGCGCAGGGCGATCGAAGCAGCCCGATCCGGGCGCTCCTGGGCGAGGCGGGTCCGGCGGGCAAGCACGTCGTCGAGCGAGAGCGCCAGCTCGTGGCGTGCGGCCCATGCGACCTCGGCCTCGATGTGCTCGACGTCCGGAGCCAACCGGCTCAGCAAGCCCTGCTCCCTGCCGAGCGCCACGACTTCCCGCGCCTCAGACCCGTGGCGGGCGACGAGCCTCGTCGCGACCGCACCGTCGATCCCCTGCTCCACGACCAGGCGAGACGAGAGCGTGTCGAGGTCGAGGCGTGGCAGCGCTCCCACGAGCCGCAGCTCCGCCGTCGTGCTCGGCCGCCGCCGCGCCTCGTCCCGGCCCAGCGCCGCGTCGATGGCGTCCTGGGCCATCACCCGGTACGTCGTGTACTTGCCACCGGTCACGCGGACTAGGCCGTTCGGCTCGGTCGTCACCCGGTGCTCCCGCGACGCCTTCACGGTCGACCCCGGCGAGCCGCTGACCGCGAGCGGCCGGAGGCCCGCGTATGTCCCGAGGACGTCGCTCCGGGCCAGGTCGACGTCGAGCGTCCGGTTCACGTCGTCGAGCAGCTCGTCGACGTCGTCGGCCGTCGCCGAGGGCCGGTCGATCGGGCCGTCATACGCGGCGTCGGTCGTGCCGATCAGCCAGTGACCGGGCCACGGGACGAGGAACACGATCCTGCCCGGGACACGGATCGTGAGCCCGGTCCGGCTAGGGATCCTGTCGCGCCGGACCACGAGGTGGGCACCCTTGCTCGGCAGGACCCGGGCGCCGCCCCCGAGCGGGGCGTCGGGCCGGGCCGTCCAGACCCCGGTGGCGTCGACGACCCGGTCGGCCTCGATCTCGATGTCGGTGTCGTCGACGCGGTCGCGCGCCCGCACACCGACGACGCGGCGCGCACGCTCGAGTGGGCCCGTGGCGCGGATCCGCGTCGCGGCCGTCGCCCCCTCCCGGATCGCGGTTCGCAGGACGGCCAGGGTGTAGCGCGCGTCGTCCTCGACCCCGTCGTGGTAGACGATCGACCCGCGCAGCCGGTCCCGGCGCAGGACCGGCGTCCATTCGAGCGTCTCGTCCCGCCCCAGGTGGCGGGCGAAACCGCCCTCGCGCCGCGAGCCGAGCAGGTCGTACAGCAGGATCCCCGACCCGTAGAACGTCCGGTGGACGAACGGCAGCCCGTAGACCGGGAACAGCAGTGGCTCGAGCCGGACGAGGTGGGGCGCCAGGCGAAGAAGCCTGGCTCGCTCGGCGAGCGCCTCGAAGACGAGCCCGAAGCGGAACTGCTCCAGGTAGCGCAGCCCGCCGTGGATGAGCCGCGAGGACCGGCTCGACGTGCCACTTGCGATGTCATCCTGCTCGATCAGCCCCGCCCGAAGCCCGCGGCTGGCGGCGTCGAGCAGCGCCCCGCTGCCGACGATCCCGCCGCCCACGATGAGCACATCGAGCCGCTCCGAGGTGAGCCTCCCGACTGCGGCTCGCCGGTCGTCGAGCGCGGTCACGGCGAGCCGGGCCGCCGGGTGATCCGCCAGAGCACCCAGGCGGTGCCCCCGATCAGCACGATGATCGCAATGGGCAACCGGTCGAACAGGTCCTCGACCGGAGGCACGAACGTCGCGAGCGCGGCGACGCCGAGCACGCCGCCGACGACGAGGACGGCGAGCAGCCCGACCTCGCGGATCTCGTCGCGCCAGCGCGACTCACCCGCCGCGCGGGGCTCGCCGGCGGCGCGGGGCTCGCCGGCGGCGCGGGGCTCGCCGGCGGCGCGGGGCTCGCTCCCCGGTCCAGGCTCAGCCACGGTCGGCCGCCGGCGGGATGCCGATCGGGGCGATGAGCACGCGGCCGGCGAGGGCCTTGCCGCGCCGGGCGAGGAGCCCGGTCTTCGGTCGGTGGAAGGTCACGGTGAGGTCGGCCCGGACGACCGGATCGGACGGCTCGCCGGACGACAGGTCGATCGCGGTCGGCGTGTCGACCGCGACGACCGGGATCCCCGCCTCGCGGGCGCGCCGGATTGCCTCGACGGCGCTCCGGATCGGCTCCCGGAGCGCGCCCCGCACGCCCGTGCCGAGCAGCGCGTCGACGACGACCGATGCCTTCTCGATCCCCTGGCCGAGGATCGCCACGTCCCGGGCGACCGGGGCATGGACGCGGGTGACCCGATGATCCCCGTCGAGGCGATCCCAGTTCCGCGCGGCATCGAGGCCCTTCGGCCGCGCCTCCGGCGCGACGAACGCGACGACGACGTTCGCGCCGGCCCGCGCGAGACGCCGCGCGGCAACGAACCCGTCGCCCCCGTTGTTGCCGGGCCCCGCGAGGATGAGGATGGGTCCGCGGCCCCAGCGCTCCTGGTCGACGGCCAGCGCCTTGACCGCGGCCGCGACCGCCGTCCCGGCATGCTCCATCAGGCGCGCACCGGGCACGCCGAGGGCCTGCGCCCGCCGGTCGGCGCCGCGCATCGCCTCCGCTCCGATCGGCGCGCGGGCGGCGGCCTCTGCCCAGCGTTCGCGGAGGCCGCGGAGGTCGAGGTCGAACAGCGCCGGATCGTCGGCCGGCAGCGGCGGGCCAACGGTGTCGCCGGTCCGGTCCTCGGTGGCGGATCGAGGCGTTCCCATTGCGCGACCAGCGTAGCCGAGGCGGTTCGCCGGGGCGACCCTCAGGCCAGCGGCAATCGCGCGATCTTCCGGTCGGCCGGGTCGAGCTCGACCAGCCCCTCGCTGGCGAGCGCCGCGAGGGCGGCCCGGATCGCCTCGGCGCCGTGCGTGCCGAGCGGGACGGTGATCGTCGTCCAGGCCCCATCCGAAGCCGACCTCAGCTGCTCCAAGATCCGGCCGCGCAGCCAGCGCGAGGTGCCCTGGAAAGGGAGCTCCGGCCGGCGCGGGTCCCCGCTGGGTGTGCGATCCGG
>Ga0326597_10004551_pt1 | contig 19489 bp, 17 predicted proteins | sample RVTome_12_FD_203789 | JGI IMG/M metagenome (GOLD analysis project Ga0326597, IMG submission 203789) | Soil microbial communities from uranium-contaminated site in the Upper Colorado River Basin, Wyoming, United States - RVT100D185 | ecosystem: Environmental > Terrestrial > Soil > Contaminated >... | reverse complement strand
CAAGCCTAGATCCTGCTCGGCTCAAAAATTGACAATTTACCGGTTACGTTTGAAAAAGCGAAGGGGTGGGGTGCTGGAGTGAGACTCTACAATCTTGCCCAGTGGTGGCAGCCGATGCATTTCGTCGTGTCGAACAATATGCTCCGCGGCTTGCCGTCCCTCAGCCGGGCCGTGGGAACGAGATTGCCGTATTGCTGTCTCAGAGTCTCAGTTGGATTTGTGGCCATGCGGCGTCCTTTCCAGAATCACGCTTGCTGACAGCGAACCTGTATCACTTCCGTTTTGTGGGTGTCAATCAGGTTGTGAGGGAAACGTGCCCATATTTTTGCCCCAACCTGACTGGTTTGCGAGGTTAGCCTACGGTGCCTTCACTTATTCCTCCTCAAAGTTGCACTTGTCTAGAAGCCAAATGCCACGTCAACGGTGGGATCACCGTTCCAAACAATAGGATGCATCTTTACCATAGCGCGGCCTTCTTGGATATTGAGACCTTAAAGTTGTGCGGCCTTCGTCTGTGGGGTTTCAATCGCTTTACGCAACTCTGGAGGCCCTTTGGGTAGAAATGTCACGACTGTCCTGCGGGTTTGCGTGGGGTCATAATCAATGAAGAAGTTTATTTGAAGAAAACTATTTCGAGGTACGTCAGGTATCTCCAGTTGACAGACTCGGGAAGCAGCACCTCTCTCCCGAAAAACCCTCAGGCGACGCTTGCCGTCTGACACTGGGCAGTCGGCGGTAAACCATAATTTACCTGGAACACTATCAAGGGAAATCAGCGAGCGTAGAGTAATACCAAACCAAGCCCGCATTCTAGAATCCACTTCCGCACGCTGAGTCAGCTTGAGAGCCACACTCCTTTCGCCGGTAGAAAGCACCTGCGTTATGTGACATCCGCAATTGTGGGGTTCGAGAGTTATGTGGTCGACTACTCCTTCTAAGGATGACGAAATCTCCGATTCACGATCAAAACGGTTACTTAGTTTTCGGCCCTTGCAGCCAGGAAAGAAAAGGAGCCTTCCTCCCGGGGTTTCGCAGAATGACCCCAAAACATGGGTCGCTTGGTTTGGAGTTCGAATCAGCACATAAGAAATTGTTCCAGGGTCGGTACCATCTTGAAACAAACGAGGCCAAGGGCGAGCGATCGCACTTTCGGAAGCCTCAAACTCGCCTAAGCCGTATCCGTCGAGATTTATGAACAACTTTAGTGGTGTTTGGGCTTGCCTACTTTCATCTGGCGGCATTTTATCCTCCACTGATGCATGAGAAGATCGCCGGCACGTTCTTAGGATTGATTACGACGGGTTCCGAGGGGGAGTAGCGAAGCACGATTTAATAACCTGGCTAGGATGGTAGGGCCAATATCTCATATGGCGAAGCCCCCTCAAAAGCCAATCGTTCGGCTGCGGCTATAGCCTCTTCCTCGCTGATAAAAAACTTATCGAACTTAGAGATGAAATCCACCGGATAGTTGCCCGCTACTATTCGGGTGGTGGCACCACCAAAACCATCAGCTTCGACGATAACACTCTCGTTATCACCTGCGTCCCACTGGGCCGAGAAGATAACCATTCCCGGCGGGTTAATTACAAGCTCCTTACGAATCGCAGCGGCCTTTGTCTCGAGATTTCTGAGATCAGCAAGTTTCTCGTCTCTATTCATTTCAAAGTTCTCCCGTGAAAACTGTACCCGTAGATCATATCCGGCAACCATTCCACGATGGTGAATCTCTCATATTTGCAGTTGGGAATGGGCTCCAGGAACCTCGGGGCGATGTTTTCCCAGTCGAAGTCGGCGATCCAGGTTCTCCGTAGGGGGAGAAGCTCCTAGCGTTTTCAGTCCGGCTTTCCTGCAAGACGCAAATCTGCCGTTATCGGCAGTTCGAACGTGTTGCTACGGAGGAGCCGCGTCGAAAAGAATAGAACTTCAAGATTTTCAATCTCTTTGGTTTTCGGATTTAGTCTGGCGATGACTTCGTCGGTCAATTCTTCGGACTCTTGTTCCGGATAGGGCGGTCTTTTGTTGATGTAAAGAATGTCCCCCTCGCGGTCATATTGAAACGTTAGTTTCGCTTCCATTCCGAGTCTCCTTCCGGAATCTTACTCGTAAGGTAGGCTGTCACGATCCAGTGTCGCCTCTTCGGCTCGGCCTCATTGACAACGACAACTACCACGAATTTCCCTTTCGACACATCATCATACCATTTCGAGAACAGGCGTGCATTCCCAAACCGTTTGCTTCGGCGGACCTGATCCGGGTCGGCCAGCGTGCCTCCGAGTCGATCCTTGTGATCCGGCAGAAGGTCCGGGTGATGTTCCGCGATGTGACGCTCGCGCTCATCTGAGAGATCGACCTCATCACCCAAGTAGGGGCATATGAATCTTGTCATCGAAATTTCTCACCCTGCCTACGTTCACGCTCACAGCCGGCTTGTTTCCTGACTCCACCGCGTGAACTCTTCCAGTTCGAGCTGATCCAGAGTTTCCTTGAACGGCCGGCCGGCCCGTTCGTGCTTTCCTGATAGCCGATAGTATTCGTACACCAGGTCCGGCAGCCACTTTGCGATGGTGAAGCCTTTGTATTTTCCATCGGGAATCGGCTCCAAGAATCTTGGCCCCACGTCTTGCCAATCTAAGTCGGCGATCCGGTGGCGCTGGGTGCCGAAAAAACTTTGCAGAATCATGTTGCGGCGGCCGGCTTTGATCGGTTCGTCCATCAAGTTCCTTTCGGTCACGCCTGACGAACTCGCCTGCCGCCGGGTCGGGGGGAATGCAGTTCCAGATAATTGCCTTCGGAGTCGAACATGTAGATCGTATGGCCGCTGTCGCGTTCGACACTGCGGTGATACTTGCCCAACTCTTTTGCGGTTTTCAGCGCGTCGTCATAGTCTTCCCAGTTCATGTCGAAGGCCTGGTGGGTGATCCCGTCTTGATCGAGCGCGTCGCGGTGGATCGGCCTAGGCCGTTCAAACAGGACGATGTCATCGCTGCCACACTTGAAACGGTCGAGCTTCTGCGCCACGCCGTGAACCGGAAACGAGTCCGGATTGTTCGGGTTGCCACCGGCACGGCCCAAATACTCCATGCCCAATACTTGGGTGTAAAAGTCTTTCGCGCGATCCAGGTTATCCACCGGTATGCCCATGTGATAGACCTTTCGTAGCTTCATGCGAAATACCTCCCTTGATCGGTTGCGGACGTGATTTTCATCCTTAGCCGTGAAGCGGTGAAACTGTCAAGCGGCACACGCCGCCTTTCACGGTTTGATTCCTTCGGTTTGTTCTGCCTATGATCCGAGGCGTATGGCACAAACATTTTTTAAGGTTTTAGCGCCGCAGGACGCGCTTCGGTTATTGCTGGCGGTGGAATCCATAGGCACGGAGCGGGTTCCAACGATAAAGGCGCGCGCGCGGGTGTTGGCGGAAGATCTCTATTCCGCGGTCGATTTGCCGCACTTTCACCGCGCCGCCATGGACGGCTATGCGGTGAAAGCCAAGGACACCTTCGGCGCGAGCCAGAGCCTGCCGGCTTATCTGAAACTCGCCGGCGTGGTCGAGATGGGCAAAGAGGCGACCCAAGCGGTCAATTCAGGTGAGGCGATTCGCATCTCGACTGGCGGAATGATGCCGCCGCAGGCCGACTCCGTCGTCATGGTCGAGTACACCGACGAAACCGACGCCGGCTTGGTCGAAATTCATCGGGGCGTGTCGCCGTGGCAAAACGTCATTCAAATCGGCGACGATATCAAGCAAGGCGAACTGGTATTCCGACGCGGCCGGCGCCTCAAGGCGCACGACTTGGGAGCGCTGACGGGGGTCGGCATCTCATCAGTTCCGGTCTACAAGCGGCCGCGCGTAGGCTTGATCTCGACGGGCGATGAAATCGTCGACGCCGACACCGAGCCGCGTCCCGGCCAGGTGCGTAACATCAATCAACACTCGCTGGTCGGGCTGATCGAAGAATGCGGCGGGGATCTCAAGGATTGGGGCGTGATTCGCGACGATCGTGGCGATTTATCGAAGGCGATCGGTGAGGCGTTGGAATGGGGCGATCTCGTTCTGCTCTCCGGCGGCAGCTCCATGGGCGCCAAAGATATCGCCTTGGAAACTATTCTGTCGTTTCCCAATTCAGAGTTTATCTTTCACGGCATCTCCATCGCGCCGGGAAAACCGACGATCTTCGCCCGCGCATGCGGCAAGCCGATCATGGGGCTCCCGGGCTATCCCGTGTCGGCGCTGGTGATCTTCGATCTGTTTGGCGCCCCGCTGATTCGCCGATTGGGCGGTGAAAGTGCCGACGCCTTGCAACGCTTCTCCCGAACCGTGCGCGCAAGGTTGAAAACCAACATCGCCTCCCAACTCGGCCGCGAGGATTATGTTCGAGTGACGTTGGAGCGCCAATCGGATTGCCTGATTGCGACACCTTTGCCCAGCAAGTCGGGTGCGATCTTCACCCTGGTCAAAGCCGACGGCATGGTACGCATCGAGATGAATCAGGACGGGTTGGAGCAAGGGGAAGAGATCGAAGTCATATTATTTTAGTTCCGAGTTCCGGGTTGGGGGGAAGGGAACTCGAAACTCGAAACTAAAACAAACGTCTTTATCGATGTTACCTTTGGATTTTAGCGAGGGGAAGGAAGACTGAGGAACCGGGAGCGTAGGAACGTGAAAATCATCCCGGGCCCAGACCGTCGGAATAAGCAGCCTAAGGGGTTGGCGCGGGTGGCCTTCGAGGTAGAGGCCCATCGCTCCCGGTCCGAAGGCTTTCTTCCCCGAGCAGGTAACGTTACTTGATGCGTTTGTATTAAAAACTGGGAACTGCCAAAGTCCATGGCCCGCAAACGCTATCTCAAGAAGACCCCCCTGACCGAGGCGCGAGCGCTTTTTCTGTCGACGGTAGATCCGGCGCGGCTGGCCGCGGAGGAAATTCCCGTCGAAGACGCCCTCGACCGGATCACCGCCGGGCCCGTCTTCGCGAAAATCTCCTCGCCGCACTATCATGCTTCCGCCATGGATGGCATCTGCGTGCGCGCCGAGGATACCTTCGGCGCCACGGAGTTCGTCGGGAAAAAACTCACGCGGGCGTCGAGCGATGCGCCGGGGGCGAACGTCTTTGCGTACGTCGATACCGGGAACTCATTGCCGGCCTGGGCGAACGCGGTGATCATGATCGAAAGGGTCCATCAGGTCGATAGCAGCACTATTGAAATTTTTGAGGCCGTGGCGCCGTGGAACCATGTGCGCCTGGTCGGCGAAGACGTGGTCGCCACTGAATTGCTCCTGCCGCGTTTCCACCGCTTGCGTCCTTACGATCTTGGCGCATTGCTGGCTGCGGGACACACGACGGTGCGCGTCAAAGCGCGTCCCATAGTGGGAATCATTCCCACTGGGGACGAGTTGATCCAACCGGGCGAAGAGGCAAAGCCCGGCGCGGTGATCGAATTCAATTCCACGGTGCTGGCGGCCTTTGTGCGCGAATGGGGTGGCACGCCGGTTAAATATCCGCGGGCCAGAGATGACTTGACTCTGCTCATACGGGCGGTTCGGCAAGCAGCCGATGACTGCGACCTGGTAACGATCATTGCGGGATCCTCGGCGGGCGAACATGATTTGACCTCCGATGTTGTAACCGAAACGGGAAAGTTGTTGGCGCACGGCATCGACGTCATGCCCGGAAAGCCGGCGGTGCTGGGGCAAGTCGCCGGCAAACCATTGATCGGTGTGCCGGGATATCCGGTCTCAGCGATCGTCATCGCGCGGGAGATCTTACGGCCGGCGATCGAAAAATTCCTTGGTTCCGTCGTCCCTACCTATCCCACTGTCCGCGCCATCGTGCCGAAGAAAATCGCCTCGCATCTGGGCCTGGAAGAATTTATTCGCGTGACACTCGGTCGCGTCGGTGAAAAACTAGTCGCGGTGCCGCTCGCGCGCGGCGCCGGGGTGATTACGACGATGGTGCACGCGGACGGTTTGATGCGCGTCCCCAGTCTCGTCGAAGGACTGAATGCGGGGGAAGAAGCCAACGTGGAGCTCCTGCGGCCGATCGAGGATATCGAAAACACGATCCTCTGCACCGGCAGCCACGATCTTGCCATCGGCGTTTTAGAGGATCAGTTGAAACTGCGCCATCCGGAACTCAAGATCGCCGCCACCAACGTCGGCAGCTTGGGCGGCCTGCTCGCGCTCCAGCGAGGCGAAACCCATCTCGCGGGCACGCATCTCCTCGATCCGCGAACAGGCGTCTATAATATCCCCGACATCAAGAGAACGATTCCGACGGTTTCCGTCACGCTGGTTCATCTGGCACAGCGCGAACAGGGCATTCTCGTCGCCCGCGGCAATCCGAAATCGGTTCGCGGACTAAAGGACCTGGCGCGACCGGGTATTCGCTTCGTCAACCGTCAATCAGGTTCAGGCACGCGCGTGTTGTTGGATTACGAGTTGAAAAGAATCGGTATCGATCCCGCATCGATCAGCGGCTACGAGAGGGAAGAGTTCACCCATATGGCCATCGGTGTCGCCGTGGCGAGCGGCTTAGCGGATGCCGGTCTCGGCGTGCGCGCGGCTGCCAACGCACTTGGCCTCGACTTCTTACCGGTCGCCGCCGAGCAGTATGATCTTTTGTTTCACCGCTCGTTCTTGGAATCCGCGCCGGGAGAGTTCCTGATGGAGGTCCTGAATTCGGCGGCACTCAAAAGTGCGGTGACTTCCCTCGGCGGCTACGACACGGAGCGATGCGGTGAGATTCTTTACCGCCAATAGGGTCTGCGCCACGCGCCAATTTCTCATCGGCTGACCGGCGTTTCAGTATCCCGTCTGTCCAAAAAACCGCGTTCATTGCAGATCCATACCGGACCGCAATCATCCCGGATTCCGCAGTGGGAAAGTGACACTGCGAGCGAGGGGCAAACCTTGCGCAACGAAGACAATGCTTTTCTACCCCTGAGCTCAGGACAGATCTCGCTGCTGTGCGAATTTTGTCAGAGTAATAAGGCGTTGTGCCAAGCGGCATAAAAGACTTTGAAACAGCACACCTGGGTGTCTTCGCCGCTCCAGGTTCGCCCCTCGCTCATGTTCAACTGCGGAATTCGGGATCATATCCGTTGTCCGGGATTTACCAGATTGGGGATGAGTTGCACAGTAACGCCCCGTGTTGTCCAGACTTGTCCAGGACGGTCATTCAAGGGCCCGCCCGCGTTTATACCTTGCTTGTCAAAACAATGACTTAACCATCCTCCGTTGCTGGCATTGGCATTGCGTAATCGGCAAACGGGGTAACTTCTCATGAACGAAAATATCGACAACATTCGGTTGCTGACACTGAACGAGGCCGCGGAGCTCCTGCAGGTCTCCACGCGCACGCTCCAGAGAATGATCCATAGCGGCGAGATGCCGGCGTTAAAAGTCGGCGGCCAATGGCGCGTGCGTGAGGCGCAACTGCGCCAGTGGGTGGAAAATCGCGAAGGCTCGGCGCGGACACTGGGAACGCCCGAAGGAGAATAGGACTTATCAGGCGCCGTGCTCGCTTATCCTGCGGTGTCGCATGGCCTGTTTCGCTAAGCCAGTGATCGTCGAACATGCGGCAGATTTATTCATGCTAGCGCGGACTCGATGGGTCAACGAGAGTCTAGAGACTTGAGATGGCATTCGATGCTTTCTATGGAGTCGGCGGTGGGATCAGGCGCGTTGTGGCGAGGATGCGCACAATGGCCGACTACCTGATTTACCAACGGACGATCATCGTTTTGACGGTCATGTTCTGCGGCGCAGGAGTCGCCATGTTGTGGCATATGTCCCGCCTGTCGTCCAAGCTCGTCGAGTCGGGGGCGTTACAAGGAACTATGTTGTACTCCGACTCGCTTACGGAGCTGCGCACTTTTTATGTCCCGGAGATACTTGATCGGATCAGGTCTTACGGCATCGAGGTGACCCACGACTACGCGGGGAAAAAAAGGGCCATACCGGATCCTGCGACGTTCACTATCGAATTCGGCACCCATATTGGCAAGCAGATCCCCGGAATGCAAATTCGGTTGTACAGTGATTACCCTTTTTCCTTCCGAAAAGACGGCGGTCCAAGAGACAGTTTTGAGAAAGAAGCTCTCGTTCAGTTAAGGCAACAGCCCAACAAGCCATTTTACCGCTTCGAAGATTTCCAAGGGCGGCCCTCCTTGCGCTACGCGACAGCGGTTCTCCTGCAAACGAGTTGCGTGGCTTGTCACAACACGCTTCCGGAGGGTCCCAAGACCAACTGGAAGGTGGGTGACACCTGGGGAGTACAAGAGATTATCCGCCCGCTTGATAGCGCCTTAGCCGAGACGCAGAGTGGTCTGCGGGCCACTTTTTTTCTCCTTGCCGCGATGGGTTTACTTGGGGTGAGCGGTCTGGCTTTGGTGATTGGCAGGATGCGGCGAGACTCAGCCGAGTTGGAACAAAGAGTGGCCAAGGTTTCGGCCGCCGAGGCGCGACTTGGGGCGCTTCACGAAATCAACCAAACGATCTTGGAGTCGACTGATCTAAACTCCATGATGAACCGAATCCTGGAGAAAACTTTCGAAATCATGGGATTCGAGATCGGGATGATCCGGTTGCTGCAGCCGGATCGAAAAACCTTGGAGCCAGTGGCGAATCGCGGGTACCGTGACCCTGAAAACGTTAGCCGGCAACGTCGCCGCGCGGAAGATCCAGTTTCGCTGCGAGTCACTGCCCAGGTCCTCGCCACCCGGGTGACCAAAGTGGAAGATCTCACTCAAAAAGACGGTATGCGCACTTTTAAACGCGAGGGCGTGCGCACCATGGTTACAGTACCGTTACGTACGCAAGAGGATGTGCTAGGCGTGATTCATCTTGGTCATCGCACCGAACGACACATCGAACCCGAGGAGATACGCTTACTCGAAGCGATCGGAACTCAGGCGGGAATCGGGGTGCAAAAGATTCAACTGTTCGAAGCGGCCGAGCGGCGCGCCAGAGAACAGGAAGCGCTGAACGTCATCGCTGCCGCCGCCAGCCGATCGCTGGATCTCAACGAACTTTTTGAAATCCTCGCGGACAAGATGGTGGAAGTAGCGAACCGACGGCGGATTAACTTCAGGCTTAAAGACACCCTCACCGGCAAGGTTGCCATCGTCGCCTATCGGGGGTTTACGGAGGAAGAAATAGCGAAGCTTCGTCGTATTACACCGCATCCCATGAGTGAAAAGGTCTTTGCATCAGGGGATCCACTGGTGATCAATGATCGACCGGGAGACGGTTCGGCGGGGTTGTTAGCCAGAACTCAGTCAGTGGCATGGATCCCGGTCAAAGCCGGTGCCAAAATTATTGGAGTTTTGGGAATTTCCGACGATGAGTCGAGACCCTTTTCCCCGACCGAAGTGGAGTTTCTCCAAGCGACCGCCAATGTCATTGGCGTGGCGATCGAAAATGCCCGTCTGTTCGGCCAGACCAAGGGCAATTTGGAACAGATCCGAGCGCTTCACGAAATCGGTACCGCCATTACCTCGACTTTAGATCTTCACGATATACTGAAAATATTTTTAGAGGAAATTGGCGACGTCCTGCCTTATTCCGCGAGCAGCGTAAGGTTGTTCAATCCGCAGAGTCGGCTCTTGGAACCGATTGCCTGCGTCAATCTCGATGAGGACGAATGGAGGGCAGAGCAGTGGCGGGGTGGGCGCGGCCTTCCTAATGTCGTATTCGAAACGAAGGCGCCCGTGATGGTTCGTAAGGTTCAAAGTGACCCGCGACTGCGCGACTCTCAGTTTTTCCGAAAACATGGATTACTTTCGTATCTGGGCGTGCCATTGATGGTTCGAGATGAAATTTTAGGGGTGCTCTCTTTTTATACTAAGGAAGAACGTGACTTTAGCATTGAAGAGATCGAGTTTCTTTCCACCCTGGCCAACCACGGCGCCGTGGCAATTCATAACTCCCAACTTCATGAAGAAACGACGAAGCAAGCGGCCGAACTGGAGAAGTCAAACGCGGCGAAGGACGAGTTTTTGGAGGTGCTGGCGCGACAGAAAGAAGAATTATCGCGCCTCAATGCCGGATTGGAATGCGAAATTGCCGAGAGAGGGCGGGCACGGGCGGAACTCGCGGCCAAGAACCGCGATCTCGAAACACTCCTTTACGTGACCTCGCACGACCTGCGCGAGCCGCTGCGCGCCATCGAGAACTTCTCGCGGATGATCAATGAACGATACAGAGATCGCCTCGATGACAAAGGTCAGGATTTTTTACGGCGCGTCATCCTGGGCTCCCAGCGATTGAATCGCCTGCTCGACGATATTCTTATGCTCTCCCGGTCGCAGCGCATGGGCGCGCCCACCGAGGAAGTCGACGGCGAAAGCATCGTGCTCGAAACAGTCAAACGTCTTGAGGGAAAGATCAACGCCACCGATGCCCAGATCCATGTGGCGAAAGACTTTGGCGGTCTGCGGGTAGACAAGGTTTGGGCGACCCAAGCGGTCTTCAACCTCATCGCCAATGCCCTCAAGTTCACCCGCGACGGCGAGCCACCGGAAGTGGAAATTGCACCCTATCGGCCGAACGGGCCGGATTCGGGTGTCATTGGCATCGTGGTCCGCGACCGGGGCCCCGGCATCGCGCCGGAGCACGCGGAGCGCATCTTCCAGCTTTTTCAACGAGCCGTAGGACGAGAGGTCGAAGGAACCGGGGCTGGGCTTGCCATCGTGCGTCAAATTGCCGAGCGTCACGGCGGTAACGCTTGGGTCGAGCCTCGCCAGGGTGGGGGCTCGAAATTTATCGTCACGTTCGGTCAGAGCAAAGATTTGGAAGGAGGAGCATATAGTGGAGACTCAACCGATGGAGATCCTCTTAGTGGAGGATAACGAAGACGATATCTTGCTCGAGCAAGAGGCTCTGGCCGAGGCCAAGCTCGTCAACTTGATGTCCGTGGTGCGGGATGGAGAAGAGGCCATGGCCTTCCTGCGGCGCCAAGGGCAATACCAAGACGCTCAGATGCCCGGCCTCATTCTTCTCGACATCAACATGCCCAAGAAGAATGGTTTCGAGGTGCTCAATGAACTCAAGGCCGATCCCGCGCTGATGCACATCCCGGTGGTGATGCTTACCACGAGCGACAACGAAGCGGACATTGTCAAGTCTTATGCCAAAGGCGCTTGCTCTTACATCACCAAACCGATGGACTTTGACAAGTTCCGAGACGTGATCAAGCAATTTGCTCTTTATTGGGCGCTGGTCGCCAGGATACCTTCTCGGGCGAGGTAAAAGAGATGCAAGTCCTACTCGTCGAAGACAACGACGACGATGTGCTATTGATTCAGGAATCGCTGTCTGAGACGAAGATATCGATTGCGCGCGCTGAGCGGCTGTCATCGGCGCTGGAACAGCTGGCCAAAGGCGGCTTCGACGCGGTCCTGCTGGATCTTTCTCTTCCAGACTCGCAAGGATTGGACACAATCGGCCGGGTGCACCGCCAGGCCCCGGATGTTCCAATTGTCGTTTTGACCGGTCTCAACGACGAGGTGGCTGCGGTCAAAGCCCTCGAGCGGGGCGCGCAAGATTATTTGATCAAAGGTCAGGTCGACGGCCATTTGTTGGCGCGAGCGTTGCGCTACGCCGTCCAGCGGCACAAAGCCGAGGAAAGCTTGAAAAAGCGCAACCGGGAACTTCTGGTGCTGCGAAAAATCAGCGAGACGATTTTGGGCTGTCTAGACCTGAAGATGGTGCTCGAGCAGATTCTAGAGCAAGCGATGCTCAGCGGTTCCTTCGATCTCGGCAATATTCGCCTGCTCGACTCAAGCGGTGACTCGCTTGAGGTGGCGGTTGCCAGGGGCTATCGAGACCTGAACAACGTCCTGAGCCACCGCAGGCTATACCGGACTACGGAGGCCGCGCAGTCATCTCATTTTAGCAGCCTGGTTTTCGAGCAGCCTTGTATCGAAGAGCATGTGCAAGCCTGTTCGGGGTTGAGAACAATGAAAAAGGAGGGAGTCGAATCGTTCGTCCAAGTTCCGGTTTGCGCGGAGGGCAAGGTCTTGGGCATCATTCAGGTAGCGAGCCGCACGCCGCGCAGATTTAACAACGAGGAAGTGCGCCTGTTGGAGACCATCGGCAACCAGATGGGGATTGCGGTTCAAAGGGCGCAGCTTTATGAGGAGACCCGCAGGCAAGCGAGCGAACTGGAACAAGCCAACAAGCTGCAGGCGGATTTCACCGCGATGATCGCCCACGATCTGCGTTCTCCGCTGATGAACATCGTGGGGGTGGCGGAGGTCATGATCGAGGGAATGTTCGGCAGCGTAAACGAGGAGCAAAAGAAATGGCTTTCAAGGATGCAAGCCAACGGTCAGAGTCTTATCGATTTGGTGAGCGATTTTCTCGATGTTTCCAAACTGGAGTCCGGATATGTCGAAGTTAAGAGAGAAAGGGTCGATCTCTCCGATCTCATTCAAAGGACAATCGAAAATTTCCGGGTTTTAGCTCACGAGAAAGGAATCTCAATCAGCGACGCAGTGGATCTGTCGCTTCCCACCGTGAGCGTCGATCCGAGGCGCATGGACCAGGTCCTAAGCAACTTGATCAGCAACGCCATCAAATTCACCGGAGAAGGTGGAGAGACGGAAGTGGGCGCCGCGCTGGCCGATGCGACTGAGATCAAAGTGTGGGTGAGAGACAACGGAGCGGGCATTCCGGCCGATGAGATGCACGAGCTTTTCCAAAAATACCGCCAGGGCGGCAACGCAAAATGCTCAAGCCAGAAAGGAACCGGTCTGGGCCTCGTCATCTGTAAGATGATCGTCGAAGCCCACGGCGGAAAGATTTGGGTTAAAAGCGAGCCGGGACATGGCAGCACCTTCTTTTTCTCGTTGCCCGTTACCCCCGCGGGAGCAGCCGACGCTACACCGGCATGAGGCCGTGTTTTTTTCTCGGCCGCACTTCTCTCTTGTTACGGAGAATCTCCAGAGATTGAATGAGCCGGTGGCGTGTCTCACGGGGCCGAATCGCCGCTTGGGCAAACTGTTTTGACAGCGCTTCGAACGGGCCGTTGAATCGTTCGTGGTATTCAGCGAGTTTTTCCGCGCGCGTCTTGGCCGGATCCGGCGACCGGTCGATTTCACGCCGGTAAAGGACATTCACCGCGCCGCCCCCGCCCATCACCGCCAGCTCTACCCCCGGCCACACCAGCAATTGATCGGCTCCCATCTCCCGGGTGCACAGCGCCTGTTTGGCGCCGCCATAACCTTTGCGCAGGACAATCGTAATCTTCGGCACGGTCGCCTCGGCGTAAGCGTAGAGCATTTTGGCGCCGTGGCGGATGATCCCTTTCTCTTCCTGCTGTTTGCCCGGGAAAAATCCGGGAACGTCCATTAAGGTGATCACCGGAATATTGAAAGCATCACAGAAGCGGATGAAGCGCGCCGCCTTGTCCGAAGCGTCGACGTCCAAACTGCCGGCGAGAAACATCGGCTGATTGGCGACAAAACCGACGGGGTGACCGTCGAGGCGGCCAAAGCCGATCACCAGGTTGCGCGCGAACTTCGCCTTCAACTCGAAAAATTCCCCGTCGTCGGCGATCGCTCTGATGACCTGAAGAACATTGTAGGCGCGCTTCATGTCCTGCGGGACGATATTTTCGAGCGCATCGACGGCGCGCGCCGGATCGTCATCAGTGTCCGTCCTCGGCGGCGGTTGTTCGAAGTTCGACGGCAAGAATCCGAGCAACCGCCGAATCATGGCAAGGCATTCATCGTCATTTTGGGCGACTAAGTCCGTGACGCCGGAAACTTCCGAGTGAATCTTCGCCCCGCCCAGCTCCTCCATCGTGACCGTCTCGCCGAGGACTTCTTTGATGACCGCCGGCCCGGTGATGAACATCTGGCTCGTATTCTGCACCTGAAGGATGAAATCCGTGAGCGCCGGCGAATAGGATCCCACACCGATGCAAGGCCCCATAATGGCGGAGATTTGCGGGATAGAGCCGGAGGTGATGCTGTTCTCGTAGAAAATTTTCCCGATCGCCGAAGTAACCGAAAGCCCTTCCTGAATGCGCGCGCCGGCAGAGTCGTTCAAGCCGATCACCGGCACACCGAGCTTGCGCGCGGTCTGAATCACATAGGCGATTTTTTCGGCGTGGGCGCTGCCTACGGAGCCAGCGAGGACCGCGCGGTCTTGAGAGTAGACATAAACCGGCCGCCCTTCGACCTTGCCGAAGCCCGTAACCACGCCGTCGGAAGGAAGTCGCTTCTCGGCCATGCCGAAGTCGGCGCACTGGGTTTCGGCGAGCATGAACTCTTCCACGAAGGTGCCGGAGTCGAGAAGCTTATCGATGCGCTCACGGGCGGTGAGCTTGCCTTCGGCGTGCTGTTTGGCGGCGGCTTTCGGATCGGCGTCGAGGGCGACCTTTTCTAGAGCCGCGAGCTTCTTCTCCAGATCTTCCCTGGATTGCGCCATAGGAGAGTTGGTTTATCCGCCGACGATGCCCATTCCCTGGAGCACCGAGAGCATCACCGACGCAGCGATGACCGAACCGATTTGCCCGCCCGCGTTGGCGCTCATGGCGTGCATCAGCAGATAATTTTTTTTGTTATACTTTTGTCCTTCTGCTTGCACGACGCGCGCCGACATGGGGAAGGCGGAAATGCCTGCGGCGCCGATCAACGGATTGATTTTGCCGCCGGTCAGCAGGCACATGAGTTTACCGAAAAGAATGCCGACGGCGGTGTCGAGGCAAATGGCGACAAAACCGAGACCCAAGATCAAGAGGGTCTGTGCGCGCAAGAATTTATCGGCTTCCATCGTCGCCCCGATGCATAATCCGAGCAGCAGCGTCACGATGTTGGTAATCTCGTTCTCCGACGCACTTTTCAAACGGTCAACGCAGCCGCTTTCTCTCATCAAGTTGCCGAGCATGATGGTGCCGATCAAAGGGGCGCCTTTGGGCGCCAGGATCGAAGCGAAGATGGTCACGACGATGGGGAAAACAATCTTGGTGGTTTTCGAGATCGGCTGTCTTTTCGCCGCTCCCATGATGATTTGTCTTTCTTTGTCAGTGGTTAGAGCGCGCATGATCGGCGGTTGGATCAGCGGCACCAAAGACATGTAGGAATAGGCCGCCACCGATACGGCGCCGAGCATATGCGGGGCAAATTTCGAGCTGACGTAGATGGCCGTGGGCCCGTCGCAAGCCCCAATCACCGAGACCGCCACGGCGTCCAGCTTGTCGAAGCCAAGCGCCAAGGCGAGCAGTAAAGTGAGAAAGATGCCGAATTGGCCCGCCGCGCCAAGCAGGATGATCTTGGGGTTTTCAAGAAGCGGTTGAAAGTCGGTCATGGCGCCGATGCCGACGAAAATCAGTAACGGAAAGATCTCGGTGAGAACCCCGGTGTCGTAGAAGAAGCGCAGAAATCCTTCCTTGCCCATGAGGTCCGCCAGGGGAATATTCACCAGGATAGCGCCGAAGCCGATGGGAACCAGGAGCAACGGTTCGTAGCCTTTCTTGATACCGAGATAAAGAAGTAAGCAGGCGATCCCGAGCATGATCACATGCCCGGGACTCAGATTCATAATCCCCGCGAAGAGGCCTTGCAGGCCGGAGACCAATGCGGTTTCCATCCAAAGACACTAACCTTTCTTAGTTGCTGAGTCGTCGGCTTGGTAGGGGAAAATTTTTCTGATCAGCAAGATGAGCAAGCTCATGATCCAGAGAACCAGCATGGTTCCGCCCATGCCGATCAACGCCAACGTCCAACCGAACGTCCAGGTATCCATGAGAAGTCAAACTGCAGTAACGGAGTTTGGAGTCCTGGGGTGGGAGATCTTCACGCCATCACTCCGTCACCCCTTTCTCGCTTGCGGCTAGTCGATGACGGCGAGCGCTTGCTCCGCTTCAACCGCTTGGCCGGGTGAAACTTTAATCTCCTTGAGAGTTCCACCGGCCGGCGCGACGATGGGAATCTCCATCTTCATCGCTTCCATGACCATCACGACGTCGTCTTCTTCGACGTGATCGCCGACCTGTTTTTCGATCTTGAGAATCTTTCCCACCATAGGTGCTTCGACTGTCGTTGCCAAGGGCCTCTCCTCCTGGTTAAGCTAGCTATTAGCGGCCAGCATTCAACATCGAGCCGGCTGACTTCCGGATGCTCGGTGCTTAAGTGGTCATATAGTAGGGTTTTCTTTTCAAAGTCAATGCTGTAGCGAATTTTCTCGTCAAATTACGCGCGAGAGACGACGTTCTGATCTGATTTTAACTCGGTCGGATCACCTTGCTTTTGCGGCATCGATGCGATATTAAGCCTCATTAGTTTTTACGGAGGGGAGTTATGGCCAAACCGGCGACCGAAGTCGACAATGCAATGGATAATATTCCATTTTATGACAAATGGCAGCTCGGCGAAGGGATACCGATTATAAGGACTTTTTTCGTCCAGGATTTGAAAAAAGTCGAACTAAAGCCATGGGCTAGGACCGGAGGAAACGGCGCTTTCATCAACATGGAAGGCGCGGAAGGGGCCACCGGCGCCTACGTTCTGGAGATCGCTGCCGGTAAACACACTAACCCGCAAAAACATCTCTACGAAGACCTGATCTTTGTTCTCAAAGGCAGAGGCGCGACGACCATCTCGAACGATAAAGGCGCCAAGCAGACATTCGAATGGCAAGACGGCAGCTTGTTCGCGTTGCCGCTGAACTCCCACTACCAACACTTTAATGGCTCGGGCGATGAGCCAGCGCGGTTTTTCTCGGTCAACAGCATGCCGATCGTTTTTAACCTGTTCCACAACGCCGATTTCGTTTTTAATACGCCGCGCGACTTCACTGACCGCTTCGACGGCGATCCGGAGTATTTCAGCGGCAAAGGCAAGGCATATCCCGGACGCGTATGGGACACTAATTTCATCGCCGATGCTCGCAATTTCCAGCTCGAAGAATGGAAAGAGCGCGGCGCGGCGGGAAAGAACGTCATGCTGGAACTGGCCAACGGCTCGATGGCAGCACATATCTCGGAATTTCCCGTCGGAACCTACAAGAAAGCCCACCGCCATGGACCGGGGTTCAACGTCATCATTATTAAAGGCACGGGCTTCTCCATGTTTTGGCGCGAAGGCGAGGAGCCGAAACGCTACGACTGGCAGGATGGCAGCGTTTTCACTCCACCGGCCATGATGTTTCACCAACATTTTAACACCGGCGCCACCGGCGCGCGCTATCTGCCGCCGCGTCTGGGCGGAATCAAATATAGCTTGGGCGAGGGTTTCGGCGACATCACCAAGGTGGATAAGGACGTCAAACGGGGCGGCAACCAGATCGAGTATTATGACGAGGATCCGAATATTCGAAAGATGTTCGAGGAAGAGCTGGCCAAGTCCGGAACCACGACCCGGATGAATCCGGATTTTTACAAAAGACCCGCGTAACAAGAACTTCACTGCCGGTCGCTGCTCGCGCTTCAAAACCCCGCATGAGGGAAACCCGTGCGGGGTTTTTTTTCACCTCGGAGTCTGTCGGAAACACGGGTATATAGTCCAAGTTGATGTGGAACTCATCCCGGATTCCGCAGTTGAAAGTTAAGACACGGAGCGAGGCGCGAGCCTTCCGTAGCAAAGGCAATGGAGTTCTGCCTCTAACGGCGTTGAGACCACCGGTGCCGTGAGTGGCATCCGTAAACCGCTTACAACAGTTTGCCAAGCATCAAAAAAGGACTTTGATCCTGCGCATCTGGGTGCCTTCGCTACTCCAGTCTCACACCTCGCTCAGTATAGATTGTAACTTCAACTGCGGAATCCAGGCTCATTGAAACTGATGAGGGGTGGTCGCCATACTGGTCGCAGGAAGATGCCTACAAGTTGGACGATGTCCGTGATGCACTACGTTGCGGAGATCTCGCCTATGTCGATCACTGCGCGCAAAATCCTACTTATCGAGGGCACACCACCGGCTGGAGAAGTTGGCTAGATTATGTCCTGCGGTGGTGGTAGAAATTTAACATCGCGCGAGCAAAGTCGCGCAATTTCGAGGATGGATGATCGAAGATGGAGGATGGCGATCCTCGATCTTCCATCCTCGATCCTCGATTATTGCAATAGACGCCATGCCCAACGGTGATAAGAACTATTTCGACCCAAAAGTGCTCGCCGGCATTTCCAATCTCTACCTGCGCGCGCGTTGGGTGGTGGAAGGCATCATGTCCGGTATTCACCGCAGCCGCGCCAAGGGGTTCAGCGTGGAGTTCGAGGAGCACCGCGAATATTCGCCCGGCGATGAGATCCGGCGCATCGACTGGAAGGCGCTGGGGAAATTCGACCGGTATTTCATCAAGGAATACGAAGACGAGACCAACCTGCGCGCTTATCTCGTTCTCGACGCGAGCGCTTCCATGGACTACGCCTCCGACGGCGTGACCAAATTCGACTACGGCTGCACGCTGGTCGCATCCCTCGCCTATTTGATTCTCAAGCAACAGGACGCCGCCGGCGTGGTGACGTTCTCCAATCGCGTGGAGGCATTCGTCCCGCCTAAGGCCAAGCGCGACTATTTAGCGCAGATCCTTCACCCCCTGGAGAACCGCGGCCCTGCCGGCGAAACCAACGTCGGCAAGATCCTCGAAGAAATCGCCGGCCAGGTCAGGCGGCGCGGTCTGATCATTTTGGTCTCGGATCTCTTGGACGAGCCCGAGGCGATCCTCAAAGGTCTGCGTCTGTTTCGCTTCAAGGGCAACGACGTGATCGTATTCCATCTTCTGGACCCGGCGGAGCTGGAACTGCCCTTCGACGGCAATATCCTGTTCGAAGATCTGGAAGAGACGAATCTGCGCATCGTCGCCGATCCCAAAGCGATTCGGAAAACCTACCGCGAGGTGGTCGGGGAATTCGTCACCGAAATGCGCAAGCAGTGCCACGACAGCGCCATCGACTATCAATTGATCTCCACGTCCACGCCGTTGGATCAGGCTCTGGCGAGTTACCTGAGTTGGAGAGGCTGAGCCATGTCAGTCTCTTTTCTCTATCCGGTTTTTCTCTACGGTCTTGTCGCCGCGTCCCTGCCGGTCCTCATCCATTTGTTAAACCGGCGCAAACTAAAACGTATACGCTTCCCCGCCGTGCGCTTCATTCTGCTCTCGCAAAAGCGCATCTCGCGGAGCTACCGCCTGCGCCACTGGCTGCTCCTGGCGCTGCGGACCCTGGCGGTTGTATTTCTCGCGCTTCTCCTTGCCAATCCGATTTTTCAGGTCGGTGCCGGCTTGTTCGCCGGCGGCGGCCCGGTCAATCTCGTTGTGCTGCTGGATAATTCGCTGAGCATGACCTGGAGTGGCGACGGCGACGGCTTCAAGCAAGCCAAGGAGGCGGCGCGCCTGCTGATCTCCGGATTGAACGACGGCGACCGCGCCGCGTTGATCCCGACCAATATTTCCGGCAAGGAGCCGTTTCGTCTCAAAGGCCAGAAGGAAATACTGCGCAAAGAGCTCGACGCCGTCGAGATCGCCGATGGCACGGCGAATTTCGCCGC
>Ga0326597_10004550_pt1 | contig 19498 bp, 17 predicted proteins | sample RVTome_12_FD_203789 | JGI IMG/M metagenome (GOLD analysis project Ga0326597, IMG submission 203789) | Soil microbial communities from uranium-contaminated site in the Upper Colorado River Basin, Wyoming, United States - RVT100D185 | ecosystem: Environmental > Terrestrial > Soil > Contaminated >... | reverse complement strand
TCCGTGGCGTTCCGGGCTCCGCTCGTGAAGGCACCGGGGGGAGCGCGGCCTGGTCGGCCTCAGAGGGATCCGTGACCACCACCGGCCGCCGCCCCATGGAGATCGGCAGGCTGGCAGGGCGTCACGCCCTGGCGGATCCAGGGGAAGATGGCGCCGGGCGTTTTCACGCGGAAAGGGATTCCTTTTCTCCTGAAGTCGGGCTATGATCCCGTGGCTGCGAGTCCTGCCGAGTCAGATCCCGGATGGTTCAGGGGTTCGCTTGGCGCCCTGTCGCGAGCACGTACCGTGGACCGCCGTTCAATCAGGAGGGGGACAATGGCGACAAAAAGGTGTGGGCAGATCGGACGGGTGGTGATCCTGCTGGCGCTCACCGGCATCCTGGGAAGTTGCGCCGCACTCGGCCTGGGACCTCCCGAGGTGGCGGGACCACGGCTCTTTACGTTCCCGGGCGACTGGAGCAAGATGCCGTCCAAGACGGTCACCCTCTTTTACCCCGGCCAGGCCTCCTGGGAGTTCCTGACAGGGTCGGGACATCCCGGCGCCGAACCCGTCAAGGCCGGGACGCCCTGTGCCGCGTGTCACGCCGGACAGCAGGAGAAGCTTGGAGCCAGCCTCGCGAAGCATGCCACCCTGGAGCCCGATCCGATCCCAGGGAAGCGGGCGACCGTACCCCTTACCGTCCTCGCCGCCTTCGATGGTCAGTACATCTATCTCCGACTCCAGTGGGATGCGCCGGATCCAAGTGTGACCCACACCTTGTGGCGGTACGACGGGAGGAAATGGGTCCGGGCTGGCGGGCCCAAGCCGGATGTGCTCAAGAAGGGCATCGCCCCGAGCTATGAGGATCGCGTGGCCGTACTCATCGGGGACAGAAACGGCATCCCGGCCTACGACGGCGCGAAGGTTACCTTCTCGCAGGCCGGGTGTTTCATCACGTGCCACAACAGCATGCGCGCCATGCCCAAGGAGCCCAACAAGGCTGAGCTCAAGGCGCACCCCTATTGGGGCGACGCCGGAAAGAAACGCGACGACATCCGCAAGTATCTGCTGATCACGCGGACGGCTCAGGACGAGGCTGGAGCGTGGGACAAGGTGAAGAGCCCGGCCGAACTGGAGCGGCTCCGGCAGGCCGGCCGGTTCCTGGACCTGTGGCAGTGGCGGGCCGCTCGATCGAATCCCCTCGGCCACGCCGGGGACGACTGGGTCTTCGACTACCGCTGGTTCGATAAAGGGAAGAACCTGTTCACGTCGCCGGGGGAACCGAAATGGATGTACGACAGAGGAAAGATGGGCTTTGTGGCCATCCCCGAGGCCAAGCTGAAGGACATGCTTGACAAATTCCCCCTCATCATCGGCCGGAATGCAGTGCCCTTCGATCCGACGGCGCCTTTTAAAGAGGGCGACCTCCTGCCACACCCGGTCCTCCAGGAGCCGACAGAGAGTGTCAGCGATGTGATGGCCAGCGGCACCTGGGCGGCAGGGCGATGGACGGTGGACCTTCGCAGGAAGCTCAACACGGGAAAACCCGACGACAAGATGTTGGCCCCCGGCAAGGTATACGACATCGCGTTTTCCGTGTTCGAGGACCGGGTGTCCAACCGGCGGCACCATGTGACCTTGCCGCCCCTCACGCTGGGGCTCGGGGTAGACGCGGATGTGAAGGCGGTGAAGGTCGGACAGTGATGTCGGCATCGATCCCTGGTGATCTTATCGGGTGAAGAGTCCGGGAGAGTGTCATGGCGTGGAATAGGCGTGACTTTCTGAAGGCGTCAGTCACCGTCGGGGCGGCATCGGCCCTCGGGCTTGATCTCATCGTACCGCCGGAGGCGCAAGCGCAAGCCGTCGTCGTGGACAAGTGGAGCAAGGCCCCGTGCCGCTTCTGCGGAACGGGCTGCGGTGTCTTGGTCGGGGTCCGCAACAAGAGGATCGTTGCCGTCAAAGGCGATCCGGAATCCCCGGTGAACCGGGGGTTGCTGTGCATCAAGGGCTACTCCCTGCCCAAGATCCTCTACGGCGAGGACCGGTTCTCCGTCCCGCTGCTCCGGAAGAACGGGAAGTTTGTCAAGATCTCCTGGGATGAGGCGCTGAATCTGGTGGCCAAGAAGTTCGGCGAGGCCGTCCAGAAATACGGTCCGGAGTCGGTCGCCTTCTACGGCTCGGGCCAGTGGACCATGGCGGAGGGCTATGCCGCCCTCAAGTTCATGAAAGCCGGGTTGGGCAGCGACAACATCGAGGCTAATGCCCGCCTCTGCATGGCCTCGGCCGTGGCCGGGTTCATGACGACCTTCGGCGGCGACGAGCCCATGGGCTGCTACGACGACATCGAGTACGCGGACACGTTCTTTCTCTGGGGCAGCAACATGGCGGAGATGCACCCGGTGCTCTTCTCCCGGATCACGGACCGACGCCAGAAGCACCCCCATGTCCGCCTCGTGGACCTCACCACGATGTCCACTCGCACCTCCGAGGCGGCGGACCTCCGGATCGTCTTCAAGCCGCAGACCGACCTCGCCATCGCCAACGGCATGGCCCACGTGATCGTGAAGGAGGGGCTGGTCAACGAGGCCTTCGTCCGCGAGCACACGGTGTGCAAAAAGGGGCTGGAGAACATCGGCTACGGCGTCATGGACACCGACGAGTTCGGCGGGCAGGAGCCGCGCTGGGCCACCTACAAGCCTTTCACCGACCGGCCGCAGAAGATCACCCTCGACGAGTACAGGACGTTCCTCGAGAAGTACACGCCAGAGTACGCTGAGCAGGTCTCGGGCGTCCCGGCCCAGACCATCCGGGAGATTGCGCGGCTCTTCGCCGATCCGAAGCGGAAGAGCATGTCCTTCTGGACGATGGGGTTCAACCAGCATAGCCGGGGGACCTGGATAAACAACCTGGTGTACAACCTCCACCTCCTCACCGGAAAGATCTCCGAACCGGGCAACAGCCCCATGTCGCTGACCGGCCAGCCCAGCGCCTGCGGCACCGTGCGCGAGGTGGGAACACTGGCAGGTCGCCTACCGGCCGACATGGTGATCACCAATCCGGAGCACCGGGCCATCGCCACCAAGATCTGGAATGTCCCGGACGAGAAGATCCCGAAGAAACCAGGCTATCACACGGTGGAGATGTTCCGGGCGCTGGAGCGGGGGGACATCAAGGTCATCTGGATCCAGGTCACCAACCCGTTCCAGACCATGCCCCAGGTGGACCGGTACCGCAAGGGAGCGCGGAAGGGCGACGGCCGGTTCATCATCGTCTCGGATATCTATCCCACGCGCACCACAGAACTGGCGGACCTGATCCTGCCGTCGGCCTGCTGGGTGGAGAAGGAAGGGTTCTTCGGCAACACCGAGCGGCGGACGCAGCACTGGTTCCCCGCGGTCCCGCCGCCGGGCGAGGCCAAGCCCGACGTCTGGCAGATCGTGGAGGTGGCCAGGCGGATGAAGCTCGGGCATCTCTTCGAGTACAACGAGGGGATGGAGAAGGGCCTGTTCGAGGAGCTGCGGAAGTGGCGGGAGGGAAAAGGCAAGGACCTGGCCCCGTATGATCTGTACACCAAAGTGCGGGGCATGCGCTGGCCGGTGGTGGACGGGAGGGAAACCCTCTGGCGCTACCGGGAAGGGTACGATCCCTACGTGAAGAAGGGCGAGGGGGTGAAGTTCTACCTGAACAAGGCCGACGATGGACGCGCCGTCATCTGGGCCCGCCCCTACGAGCCGCCGGCCGAGGTCCCCGACAGGGAGTATCCCTTCTGGCTCTGCACGGGCCGGGTGCTGGAGCACTGGCACACCGGGAGCATGACGCGGCGGGTGCCGGAACTGCACCGGGCGGTGCCGCGAGCCACCGTCCAGCTGCACCCCGAGGATGCGAAGACCCTGGGGATCGCCGCGGGAGACCGGGTGAAAGTCAGCTCGCGCCGCGGCTCCATCACGGGCGTGGCGGAGATCGAAGGGCGGACGGTTCCCCAGAAGGGATTGGTCTACGTGCCGTTCTTCGACCAGGAGGTCTTGATCAACCTGGTCACCCTGGATTCGTTCTGTCCCATCTCCAAGCAGCCGGACTACAAGAAGTGCGCTGTCCGGGTCGAGAAGGCCTAGGGGGCGGGCGATGCGCATGAAGACAAGAGCACATGTGGCTCGATGGATCCTCGGACTGCTCGTGGCCAGTGCGATTACGAGTCCGCCCCTCTGGCCCCTGACCCCCGGTCCCTGGCCCCCAAGAGTGGAGGGTGCAGAAAATCCCCCGCCGGGGAGTTCCAAGCGGCTGCCCCGCATGTATGATGGGGCGCCACCCCAGATCCCCCACAGCATCGCGGGCCTCCAGGGTCTGTGCCTGGGCTGCCATCTCGAGGGGGTGCAGGGGGCGACACTCGTACCGCATCCGGACCGGCCGAACTGCCTGCAGTGTCACATCCCGCAGGACCCGTCGGCGAAGCCGTTCGTGCGAAACACGTTCGGCGATCCCGGCCCTGGCCGGCGGAGGTAGCCTGGCGGCTGGTCGTCCGCCGGACCTGCCGGGCTGGCAGCGTCGCGGTTTCTTGTGCCGAAACAGAAACGGCGACCCCCGGATGGGGTCGCCGTTTCGTGTCGCGATGACGTGGCTAGGGAAATTAGCTCTGCGGCAGGGGCTTCGTGGGCGCGGGCTGGGCTGTGTCGGTGTGCCCGGAGCCGCACTCGGCCATGGCTGTTCCGGCAATCGCCAACAGAAGGCTAACAGCGATCAACAAACCTAGCATCTTTTGCATGGGTCGCCTCCCTTCACAGGTCATTTTCCCGGTAAGAGAATCGGAGGGAGGATACCGGAGTCATTTCGTCCTGTCAAGTTTCTTCGCACGGCGGCGCATGGCAACGAGGGGGCTTGCCGAAACCTCTTGACGCGTTTCACGCCGCTCGTTAGTGTCCATCGTGTCCTCGACGGAGACGCCCATGCCCGGGGAGACGGTCCTGATCGTGGAGGACGATGATTCCCTGAGAGTGGCGCTGGCGGATGCCCTGGCCAGCCTGGGCTACGAGACTATCGAGGCGGGCACGGGCGGGGAGGCCTACGCCCTGGCCTCCCGGCAGGTGCCGGATCTGATCCTGCTGGACCTCGGGCTTCCGGATGTGGATGGGTTGTCGCTCGCCAGAAAACTCCGGGAAAGGCCCGAGACCGCCAGGATCGTGGTGGCCGCCCTCACCGCAGAGGAGATCTCGGGGTGGCGAGCGGAGGAGGTCTATCAGCACTGCATCGGCTACATTCCCAAGCCCGTGGGCCTGGACCGCCTGGCGCAAAGTGTGGACCTCTTCCTCCGGATCGGCCGACCCCACACGAAGGGTGTGGAAGCGCGGGTCGTGCCCGACGATCATCCGAAGCGACGGCACCCCCGGTTCAACGTGGAGATCGGTGCCGTGTGTCGGTTCCGTGGCAGTGCGCGGCAGGGAGGAGAGCTGAAGGTGACCGGGCTGATCCGGAATCTGAGTGAAGGCGGGCTCATGATGGAGTTGCCACATCCGCACACCAAGGGGACATTCCTCGACGTCAGCCTGCGCACCGGCGATACCCGGATCCACGTCGTGGCTGAGGTGGTGTGGGCTGGCCCGGCCGAGATCGTGAAAGGGGTCGGGCAGGTTCATCGCCATGGCCTGCAGTTCGTCCGCATGAGCCAGGATCAGCGGAATGCGATCCGGCGCTTCATCATCAAGCGTCTCACCAGATAACCTGCACCCAGGGCGTTTCACCCCCCGGCTTCCCACCGCCCGCGATTGCCATATGGAGGGCAACAAGAGAATTGGCCGCATGACCGAAAACAGGGAGGTGTGCTATGTCTGTCGGGTCCAAGCGGACGACGATTGGTCGCATCGGTGCTGCCCTCGGGTTTGTCTGCGGGGTGATTGGCTTGCTCGCCGGGCTGACTGAGCACATATGGAAGCTGTGGCCAGTCGGGTGGTTCACCGGAGGCACCTTGCTGACGCTTCTGGCGTTGTTCCTACTCCTTGACGGCGCCATTGCGCCCCAGAGGTCCCGCTCGTAAACGTCCCCTCGCCGGAGTCGGGGGCGGTTGGGGGGATGGTGCCGGTCGGTCACCCAGTGGCTCTCCTGGCCTGCATGGCGCGCGTGCCCCGTGTGGGGAGGCAAGGCGCAAACGATCCGGCACGCTCAGGCCCGGGCGGCGTCCCGCGCCGCCAGGATCAGGGGTGGGAAGCTGTAGGTGGGCACCGAGCACCCGGGGGCCAGGATGAACTTGGTGTTGCCTGCTTGGCTGCGGGCGGATCGCACCTGGGTGCGGATCAGTGCAGCCGACAGGTCGGGAAACTTGAGGTGGTCCAGGCCGGCCATCAGGGTCAGCGGGGTCCGGCGGTGCGCCTGGCTGATGCTCGGGCCGCCATTCAGGTCCGCCCAGGACAGGACGTGCACCGGGTAATCCAGCACCTGGTCCAGGTAGAGCTTCTCGCCGTGGGCGTGGAGGATATGGCACTCCCCCTTGCCGCGGACCGCATTGAGAAGCTGCAGGTCGAAAGGACGCATGAAGCGAGCGTACTGCTCGGGCGTGACGTTCTCGGCCGAGGCCGGCACTGAAAGGAATATGCCGGCCGCCCCGCGCTCCAGCGTCGCCAACGCATACTGGATCAGGTTGTCGTTCACCACCTGGAGGGCGGCCTCCAGCGCGTTGGGATGGTTCGCCATCAAGGGCTCCATCGCCTCCTTGACCAGGTTCCGCCGCAGGGTATTCCAGGCGTTGAACACGGTATCCACGAAGAGGGCCTTTCCCTTCAGCGCCTTGGCGATCAATTCAATCGCCTGAAGCTGCTTCCCCATCGGGGTCCGCACCAGGTCAAGGCGGGTGAGGCGGACGAGATCCCCCGGTGAGGCCATGCTGTCCATCCCGTCGGGCATCGGGAAGTCATAGTCATTCATCACCTTCAGGAGGTCCAGGTCGTAGAACTCGAAGAACTCCAGGTGGGCCCGGGCCGTCCACTCAGGCGCGGCGTGCTGGTTTCCAAAGTGATACCAGACGGAGAAGGGCGGCCGGTCCACCGGCTCCCCCGCTAGGGTCGCCCGCATCCTTTCGATCTTGGTCATGAGATTCCTCCAGTGTTATGCAGAGGGGCAGAGGTGCAACCGAGCAGAGGAGCAGAGGAACTCCTCTGCGATTAGAGTTCCAAGTAGGCCTTTCGCATCATGGGATGATTCACCAGATTCTGGGCCGTGTCCGCCAGGACGATCCGTCCGGTCTGGAGGACGTATCCCCGATGGGCGATGGCCAGGGCCATGTTGGCGTTCTGCTCCACCAGCAGGATGGCGATCCCCTGCCGGTTGAGATCCTGGATGATCTCGAAGGTCTTCTCCACGTACAGGGGAGAGAGGCCCATGGAGGGCTCGTCCATGATGAGCATGCGCGGGCGGGCCAAGAGGGCCCGGGCGATGGCCAGCATCTGCTGCTCCCCGCCCGACAGGGTCCCGCCCAGTTGGGCGCGTCGCTCGCGGAGAACGGGAAAGCGCCGGTACACCGCCTCGATGTCCTGCCGGATGCCCGCCGCGTCGGTCCGCGTGTAGGCCCCCATCAGCAGGTTCTCGTACACCGTGAGCTCGGGGAAGATGCGGCGGCTCTCCAGCACGGGGGCGATCCCCGACTGGACGACCTGGGCCGGCGTGGACCGATGGATGGGCTCGCCACGGAAGCGGATCTCCCCCTGGAAGGGATGGACCAGACCCAGGATCGTCTTCATGGTGGTGGACTTGCCGGAGGCATTGCCCCCCAGCAGACAGACCAGCTCCCCCTCGCGAACCGTAAGGGAGAGATCCCACAGGACCTGCACTGGGCCGTAGCGCGTGGAAACACCCCGCAGCTCAAGCATGGCCGCGCCGCCCTCCCATGTAGGCCTGGATGACCTCTTCGTTCCGCCGGATGTCCTCGGGGAGACCCTCGGCGATCTTCTCCCCGTGGTCCAGGACCACGATCCGGTCCGAGACGCCCATGATGACCTTCATGTCATGCTCGATCAGGAGGACCGTGATGCCGAGGTCCTGGATCTTCTTGATCAACTGGACGATGCCCTGGCTCTCGTGCGGGTTCATGCCGGCGGTCGGCTCGTCCAGGAGCAGAAGCCTTGGCTCGGCCACCAGGGCGCGGGCGATCTCGAGCCGGCGCCGGTTCGCATACGAGAGGCTGTCGGCCGAAGCGTGGATGCGCGGCAGCAGACGGTCTTCGAAGAGCGCGAGGGTCTTGAGCCCGCGCTCCCGGACCGCGGCCTCCTCGCGGCCCACCCAGGCCGGGCGCCCGATCGCCGCCCACAGCCCCGCCCGCTGGTGAAGGTGCTGCCCGACCATGAGGTGTTCCAGGACCGTCATGCGTTTGAAGATCCGGCTCGTCTGGAAGGTGCGGGCGAGACCCAGCGCGGCCACCTGGTGAGGAGCCAGGGTTTCGAGCGCGATGCCATGGAAGCGCATGTGCCCCTCGGAGACGGGCTGAAACGCGGTCAGGCAGTTGAACAGGGTGGTCTTGCCAGCGCCGTTGGGGCCGATCAAGCCCACGATCTCTCCCGTTTCGATGGTGAAACTCACCCGCCTCACTGCCGCCAGCCCGCCGAAGCTCACGCTGACCGACTCGATCTCGAGGAGGCTCATGTGACCGGTTCCTCGACGGCGCTGGGCTTCTGAGCGCGGGACAGCGCGCCCCACGTCTGGATGATCCCCGGGACGCCGGCGATGCCCTCGGGGCGGAAGAGGATGACGGCGATCAGGATGAGGCCGTACACGACCCCGCGGTACTCGGCGAGAAAGCGGGACGCCTCGGGCAGGACCACCAGGAAGACGGCGCCGATGACCGGCCCCAGCAGGCTTCCCATCCCGCCGACGATGAGCATGGTCAGTATGGCGAAGGTCTCGTCCAGGCGGAAGGAATCCGCGCTGACGAACCGGGCGTGGTGAGCGAAGAACGCCCCCGCCACCCCCGCGAAGAAGGTGGCGATGATGAAGGACAGGACCTTGTACCGGAAGGTGGCGACCCCGCTGGCCTGGGCGGCAACTTCGTCCTCACGGATGGAGACGAAGGCGCGTCCCACCCGCGAGGTGACGATCCGGGACAGGAGGAACAGCACGAAGACATCCAAGGCCAAGACGAGGTAGTAATACCCTCGGTTCCCGGCGAGCGGGGTGCCCCAGATGGCGGGCGGCGGGATCCCCGGGATTCCCATCGGGCCCCGGGTGAGGCCGATCCAATTCAAGGTCACGAGGTAGGCGATCTCCTGGAAGCCGATGGTGACCAGGGCCAGGAAGATGCCCGTGAGGCGAAGGGTGGGCAGGGCGATGACGGCGCCAAAGGCGCCGGCCACGATCCCGGCCAGGGGCAGGGTGAACCAGAAGGAGAGACCCAATCGGGTTGCCAGGATCGCCGCGGTATAGGCACCGATGCCGTAGAACGCGGCGTGGCCGAAGGAGAAGAGGCCGGTATAGCCGTTGGTGATGTTGAGGCTCGACGTGAGGATGATGTAGATTCCCGCAAGGACGGCGATGCGGAGGAGGTATTCGCTCCTCACCAGCAGGGGAAAGACGAGGAGCGCCGCCAGCACGGGGAGCCACCGCCAGACGTTTTCGCGGCGCGGAACGAAGTCGTACAGGGGCACGGGCTAGACCGTCCGCAGCTTCCTGCCCAGGAGTCCCTGGGGGCGGAGCACCAGGACCAGGACCATGACCAGGAAGGCGACGACGTCGCGGTATCCCGAGGCCAGGAACTGCACCGTGAGGTTTTCCACCACGCCGATGATGAGGCCTCCCAGGATGGCCCCCGGGATACTGGTGAGGCCGCCGAGGATGCACGCCGCGAATCCCTTCAGTCCCGCCGTCGCCCCCATGGAGGGGTAGACGGCATTGTAGTAGATCCCGATCAGGACGCCCGCGGCCCCCCCTAGGGCGGAGGCCAGGGCGAAGGCGATGCTGAAGATCCGGTTCACGTTAACGCCCATGGCGTAAGCGGCTTCGTGATCCTGGGCCGTGGCGCGCATCGCCCGGCCGATCTTGGTCCCCTGGATCAGGAACCGCAGCACGAGGATCAGGAACGCGGCCAGGCCCAGGATGACCAGTTGGAGGACTGAGACCTGGACCCCGGCCACGTGCATGGTCTGATCGTAGATGGAGGGAACGGGGCGGTTTTCGGCGCCGAAGAGGATCACGGCCAGGTCCTTGAGCATGATGGACAGCCCGATGGTGATGAGCAGGGGCGGCATGTGCCCCGCGGTGCGGAGCGGCCGGAAAGCCACCTTCTCGATCAGGAAGCCCAGCACCCAGGCGGCCGCCATGCCGAGCAGGAGGGCGACAAACCAGGGCAGGTGCCACAGCGTCAGGGCGAAGGCGCCCACGAAGGCCCCCACCATGTACACCTCGCCATGGGCGAAGGTGACTAAGTTCATGGTGCCGAAGATGATGACGAAGCCGATGGCGATCAGGGCGTAGAGGCTGCCCTGGGTGAGGCCATTAATGAGTTGGGGAACCAGCATCGGCAAGTTCCTCGGGTGCGGAAAAATAGCCGGCCGCCAGGACGGGCACCGCATGCGTCCACCGTCCGGGCGGCCGACTCGTCAGGTCCCCGTGCTTACTTGTCGAATAGGGCGAAGTGGCCGTCCCTGACCATCAGGTGCCGGTAGTCCTTGATCACGTCCCGCCGCTCGGTGAAGGTAATCTTCCCCGTCACGCCTGGCCAGTTCTTGGTCTTGGTCAGCTCGTCGCGGATGGCCTTCCGGTCCGTTCCGACCTTCCGGATCGTCTCGGCCATCAGGTTGATCGCATCGTAGGCCACGGCGGCGAACATGTTGGGCGTCGCCTTGTACTTGGCCTCGAAGCCCTTGACAAATTTCTGCACCTCTGGCCGCGGGTCGCTCGGGAAGAAGACGGCGCTGGTGTACAGGCTGTTCACCGAGTCCCCTCCGATCTCGAGCAACTTGGGGGAGTAGAGGGAACCGGGACCCATCACGGCCACATCGGTCCACCCCAGCTTCTCCCGCTGCTTGCTCATCAGCGCCATCTCGTTGTAGAAAGACGGCACGTAGATCAGCTCCGGCCTGAGGCCGCGGAGCTTGGTGAGGACGGCGGTGAAGTCCTTCTCCGTCTCGAAGTAGGACTCCACGCCGAGGATCTGCCCCCCCAGCTCCTGGGCGCCCTTGATGAAGTACTCCGTACTGGCGATCCCCCAGTCGTTGTTGATGTGGAGCACGGCGATCCGCTTCTTGCCGAGCTTCTCGATCGCATAGCGGGCCATAAAGGGGCCTTCCCCTGCCTGGGTGCCGACGATGCCGAAGCTCCAGGGACTCCCGGGCGCCCACTTGGGATGAGACGTGGTGGGCGAGAGCTGGACCATCCCCGCCTTATCGTAGATCGGCTGGGCCGCCATGCTGGCGGTGCTGCTGAAGTCGCCGATCTCTGCTACGATCCGGCTGTCGGACGTGAACTTCTGGGCCAAGGCGGCGGAATCCTTCGGATCGCTCTTGCTGTCCCCATAGATGATCTCGATGGGGCGACCGTTGACCCCCCCGGTGGCATTGATCCATTCTACGGCCAGGTTGATGGCCTTCTGCCAGTTCTGCCCGTACTCGGCGAAGTTCCCGGTGAGCGGCCCGCTCACCGCGATGTGTATGGGCTCGCCGCTCCAGGCCGGGGACATGGCTGCGAGCGGGAGCATGACAACGAACAGCAGCGTGATGAGCAGTCTCGTCTTCATAACCCCTCCTCTGTCATCGCCAGTCCAGTTCGTCGAATAGGTCCGTGGAAAGATACCGGAGGCCGGTGTGCGGGATCAGGGGGACGACGGCCTTTCCCGGCAAGAGCTGAGTCGCCACCTGCCGCGCCGCGACGAGGTTGGCGCCGGCCGACAAGCCGCCGAGGATCCCCTCCTCCCAGGCCAGCCGCCGGGCCATGGCGACGGCCTCATTGTCGCCCACAACGATCACCTCGTCAATCAAGTCCTGGCGGAGGAGGTCGAGAATAATGCCCTGCGGTTTCTTATGAGGCCTTCTGGCGGAGGACTAGGAGGAAGATCCCGGGATCTGGAGTTCCTGCCCCGGCCGGATGACCGCGTCCCGGGACAGGTTGTTCACGCGGCGAAGGTCCTCGGGGGAAACGGCATGGGCCCGGGCAATATCCCAGAGAGTGTCCCCGCGCCTGACCACGTACCGCTGGACGGAGCGTAGGCGCGTTTCGGATGCCTGCGGGAGCCGAGCGGTCGGGGACACTCCAGCCTCCGCCGGCCGGGGGATCGTCAGCGACTGCCCCGGCCGGATGACCGCGTCCCGGGACAGGTTGTTCACGCGGCGAAGGTCCTCGGGGGAAACGGCATGGGCCCGGGCAATATCCCAGAGAGTGTCCCCCTTCTTCACCGTATACCAGCCCTCCGTGCCTGCACGCGCGACCACCCGGACGGGTCGCGGCGGTTCTGCATCGGCCACAATGCTTCGGCCCGGCATGGGGGGAATGAGCAGGAACCCGCCGGGCCTCAACAACGCCCGTCGCTTTCGAAGCCCGTTCAGGTCCAGGACCGCCTGGAGGTCCACCCCGTACCGGCGAGCAATGCTCGCGGGGGTCTCGCCCTTGCGGATGGGGTGCCGGATCCAGGTGATCCGCTCTTCGGGCGGGATCTGCTCCAGTGTCTCCAGGAACTCGTCCCGGCGGCCGGCCGGAATGCGGAGCGTGTATTGGGCCATGTCGGGTGGCGTGGCCCAGCGGATGAGTTCCGGGTTCAGCTCCCGGATCTCTTCCGCGGTGGTCGCCGCAGCTTCCGCAATGGTCTTCAGATCCGTGGGATGGTCAAGCGACACCACGTCCACCTCGTGCGGCGCGTCGGGGGGCGGCGAAAAGCCATACCGCTCGGGTTCGCGGGCGATGATCGTCATGGCCATGAAGGCGGGGACGAAGTATCGCGTTTCCCTGGGAAGACGCAACCTCCAGTAGTCCCGGGTCCGCTGGCGCCGGATGGCGGCCTGGAGCTTCCCCTCGCCGGCGTTGTAGGCAGCCAGGGCCAGCGGCCAGTCCCCGAACATGTCGTAGAGCCGCTTCAGGTACTCGGCCGCACCTCGCGTGGATTTCTCCGGGTCCCTCCGCTCGTCCAGCCAAAAGGAGCTTCGCATGCCGTATCGTCGGCCCGTGGACGGCATGAACTGCCAGATTCCCGCCGCCTTGGCTCGGGAGGTGGCCCGGGGATTGACCGCGCTCTCGATGAAGGCCAGATTCAAGAGGTCTTCCGGGAGGCCCTTCTCGCGAAAGATCCTGCGCATCATGGGAAGGTGGCGGCTTGCCCGTCCGAACGCTCGGGTGATGACGTCGGATCTGCGGGTCTGGAAATGGTGAATCAAGGTTTTGACCTTGTCGTTGAAGACGATGCGGATGTCGTGCTTCTCGGCGTCAGGCTCCGGAAGAGAGAGAGTCTCCTCCGGCTGTTCCTGGCTGAGCGTCTGAACATCCTCCGGACCAAGGAGGGCTTGAGCCTCCTGGGTGGCTTCATCAGGGTCAGGCAGTGAAGGGTTCTCCGGGACAAGGCTCTGGGTGGGGCTCGCCAGGGACACCAGCCATGAAGACGAAGAGGGCCCGCCGAGCCCGTCTGTCTCAAGCATCCGGGTCCCCGTCTGTCCGTTCAGACTGGTGTCCAGGAGGATTTCGAGGGCCGCGTCGAATTCCCGCTCGGCCTCGTTCACCTGCCCGCCGCGCATGGCCTCGATCCCCCGATCATAGTGCGATCCGGCTCGCAGCATGGCCAGCGCCAGAGGGGAGAGGGCGGGGGGTGCGACGGGCGCCGCCGGCTCAGCGGCCGCCGAGGCTGCCGTGCCGACGGTCACCGATGGGCTTTCTGAGGGCGTCGAGCCGGCGGGGAGTTCGATGCTGGCAACGCCCCGTGGCGCCAGGAAGGAGTCCCCCGGGGCCGCCGGGGCGGCCGTGAGAGCGCAGCCGGCGGGCAGCATTGCCGTCAGAGCTAAACCCAGGATGGTCAGGAGTCCAGGATGTTGCCGAAGCCCCATCAAGCTCCTCCGCCAGGATCTGCCGCCATCCGGCAGGTGCGACGGGGGGGTGATGAACTCTCTCGGGCGTCCTTGAGGGCCCCTGAACAAGCGGGCACAAAATCGCTCCCTTTGTAACTTCAGTGGCCGGCTTTGTCAAGATATTCAGGCACGTTGGCTGGGTTACGTCCGATGGGGGTTTCCGGGATGCCCAGCCGTTGGGAGACCGTGTGGCAGCCGGGCCGGAAGGTTCTCCGCGGCGGGGGGGGAGGGGTGGGTCGCTGAGAGACGAAGACCCGGAGGAACTTGCGCTCAGACGGTCGAACCCCGCACCCAGGAATGGAGGTCAGGTTCAGGACGACGTTGACGCAGGCAGCCAGCCGTTCCTGAACCAGGATGTGTCCGATCGTCTCCCCGATCTTCCGGTTAGGACAGGTGACCAGCACCACGAGGGCCCCCGTGCGGGGCGATCGGGTGGCTTTGCCAGCACTCCTTAGGCATCGGTGTTCCGGGGCGCGATCTGGCCGCGATTGCGGGTTCTTGATTGCTTAAATTCGAAATTCGAATTTCGAAATTGCGGTGGGGTGCCTAGGAGGCGGGCATCTCGCCCACCTGGACCTTCAGCGCCCGCTTCGTCTTGTCGCGCAGAACGATCACCGCGATCGTTTTCCCGATCTCGGCCTCGGCCACCAACCGTTGCATCTGTCGGGCGTCCTTGATCGGCTTCCCATCCAGGGTCAGGATGAGGTCCCCCACTTTGAGTCCCGCCGCCTCGGCGGGACTCTTCGGCATGATTTGGTTGACCAGGATCCCCTCGTCCGCACTCACCCCGAAGCTCTTGGCAAGCTCGGGGGTGAGTGGCTGTATCCCGATGCCCAGCCAGCCCCGCGTCACTTTTCCCTTCTTGACGAGATCCTCCATCACCTTGCGGGCCATGTTAACCGGGATGGCAAAGCCGATGCCCTGCCCGGAGGCCACAATGGCGGTGTTGATGCCGATGACCTCACCGCGAACATTCAGGAGCGGGCCGCCGCTGTTCCCGGGATTGATCGAGGCGTCCGTCTGGATGAAGTTCTCGTAGGCGGCTATTCCGACCTCCGAGCGGCCCGTCGCGCTGATGACGCCAACGGTGAGCGTGTGGTCCAGGCCGAAGGGGTTTCCGATGGCAATCGCCCACTCTCCCACTTGCAGGGTGTCCGAATTGCCCAACGTGGCGACCGGCAGGTCCTCCTTCGCAGAGACGCGGATCACGGCCAGGTCCGTCTTGGCATCGGTGCCGACCACTTTCCCCTTGACCTCCTGCTTGTTGGCGAACTTGACGGTGATCTCATCGGCGTCTTTGACGACGTGGTTGTTGGTCAGGATCAACCCGCTCTTCTCGATGATCACGCCCGATCCCAGGCTGGCCTGCTGTCGGCGCCGGGGCATCCCCTCGAAGAATCGGTCGAAGAAGTCCCGGAAGAACGGGTCGTTGCCGAAGGGCCGAAACTGCTCCGTCGGTGCCCGACCCTTGCCGGTGGTGACCGTGCTGATGTTCACCACCGACGGCGTCACCAGTTCCGCTACGCGGACAAAAGGATTCTCGGGGACCCCCCTGCCTTCTTTGGAGGGCATGGCTGCCAGCGGACGGACCAGGCCTTGGGCGGCGCCCAATCCCGTGGTGGTTGACTTTGTCAGGGCTCCGTGGACGTAGATACCCAGGCTGAAGAACACCAAGGCGTACAGGAGCAGGGTCAGCACCTTGAACCAGCGGCTGTTCATCATATCGGACCTTTCCTGAACATTTCTGGATGGGCGCATTAAATGACAGAAAGCCACGAGTGTCAAGAACCTCCGAAGGCTGAACTCTAGCCCCCACACGAGCAGGGCGATTTCCCGTGTTTGAGTGTATGGTCGGTCCTGGAGGAGACAACTCGATAGATTTGACGAGTAGTAGGGCCTTGACAAGCCCCGGCTCAGGTTTTATATTACCGACCGTATGAGTTCAAGCCGTTAATGGGCCGTATCGCTTCCAGCTCCAGTAACCGACCAGGAGGATAGCCGTGGGGAAAGTTATTGGCATTGACCTCGGGACAACCAACTCTGTGGTGGCAGTCATGGAAGGCGGAGACCCAGTCGTAATCACCAACCAGGAGGGGAGTCGCCTGACGCCTTCGGTGGTGGCCTTCAGCAAAGATGGGGAGCGCCTCGTGGGTCAGGTGGCCCGGCGCCAGGCCATCACGAATCCGGAGAACACCGTCTTCTCGATCAAACGGTTCATGGGCCGTCGGCATGACGAGGTGTCCCACGAGATCAAGCTCGTTCCCTACAAGGTGGCGCGGGCCGGGAACGGCGACGTCCGTGTGGAGGTTCGGGGGAAGCAGTACTCGCCGCCGGAGATCTCCGCCATGATCCTCCAGAAGCTCAAGGAGGCAGCCGAGGCCTACCTGGGGGAGAAGGTGACCCAGGCGGTTCTCACGGTGCCGGCCTACTTCAACGACAGCCAGCGCCAGGCCACCAAGGACGCCGGGAAGGTCGCCGGCCTCGAGGTGCTGCGGATCGTCAACGAGCCGACGGCGGCCGCGCTCGCCTATGGCCTGGACAAGAAGAAGGACGAGCGGATCGCGGTCTACGACCTGGGCGGAGGCACCTTCGACATCTCCATCCTGGAGCTGGGCGAGGGGGTCTTCGAGGTCAAGTCCACCAACGGAGATACCCACCTGGGGGGCGACGACTTCGACGAGCGCGTCATCCAGTGGCTGGTGGAGGAGTTCAAGAAGGACCAGGGGATCGACCTCAGCAAGGACCGCATGGCGCTCCAGCGCCTGAAAGAGGCCGCCGAGAAGGCCAAGTGCGAGCTGAGCACGACCCTGGAGACTGAGATCAATCTCCCCTTCGTCACCGCCGATGCCTCCGGCCCGAAGCACCTCAACATGAAATTGACGCGGGCCAAGCTGGAACAACTGGTGGATGACCTGATCCAGCGGACCATCGGACCCTGCCGCCAGGCCCTGAAGGATTCCGGGCTGGAGCCCCGCCAGATCGACGAGGTCATCCTGGTGGGCGGGCAGACCCGAATGCCCAAGGTGCCGCAGGTGGTCAAGGAGCTCTTCGGGAAGGAGCCGCATAAGGGCGTCAACCCGGACGAGGTGGTGGCCATCGGCGCGGCGATCCAGGCGGGGGTGCTGGTGGGCGATGTCAAGGACGTGGTCCTGCTGGACGTCACGCCGCTGAGCCTGGGGATCGAGACGCTGGGCGGGGTCCTGACCCGGTTGATCGACCGGAACACCACGATCCCCACCCGCAAGGGCGAGATCTTCACCACCGCCGCGGACAGCCAGACGAGCGTGGAGATCCACGTGCTGCAGGGCGAGCGGGAGATGGCCCGGGACAACCGCACCCTGGGCAAGTTCCACCTGGTGGGCATTTTGCCGGCGCCGCGGGGGGTCCCGCAGATCGAAGTGACCTTCGACATCGACGCCAACGGGATCGTGAACGTGTCGGCCAAGGATCTGGCCACGGGCAAGGAGCAGGCCATCACCATCACCGCCTCCTCCGGGCTGTCCAAGGACGACATCGACAAGATGGTGAAGGATGCCGACCGGCACGCGGAGGCGGACAAGAAGCGCCGCGCCGACATCGAAACGCGGAACCAGGCCGACAACCTGGTGTATAACACCGAGAAGATGCTGAACGAGAACCGCGAGAAGATCCCGGTGGCGGACATCAAGCCCATCGAGGATGCCCTGGCGGAAGCGAAAGAGGCCCTCAAGAGCGAGGAGATGGACAAGATCCGCCGGGCCATGGACACGCTGACCCGGGCCTCGCACCGGCTGGCCGAGGTGATGTACAAGCAGGCGCGGGAGAAGCAGGCCCCCGGCGGTCCGGGGGAGGGCAAGGAGCCCCAGGCCAAGGGCGAGCCGGCGGGTGAGGGCGAGGTCGTGGACGCGGAATTCGAAGACCTCGGCAAGAACAAGAAATAGGCTGGTGGTGGAGGTGGTGTGAGCGACCGGCCAGCCTCTTGTCGCCGGGAGTAGGACATGGCGAAGCGGGACTACTACGAGGTGCTGGGCCTGCGCCGGGGCGCCTCCGAGCAGGAGATCAAGCGGGCCTATCGGAAGCAGGCCCGGAAGCATCATCCGGACGTCAACCCGGGTGACAAGGCGGCGGAGACGAAATTCAAGGAGATCAGCGAGGCCTACGAGGCCCTGAGCGATCCGGAGAAGCGCCGCCGCTACGACCACTTCGGCCACGAGACCTCTACCCCGGGGGCCGGCGCGCGCGGTCCCGCCGAGGCGGGATTCGGTGGATTCGACTTCAGCGGTGTGGAGTTCGGAGCCGGCGGGTTCGGCGACCTGGGCGACGTCCTCTCGGACATTTTCGGCCAGCGGGGCCGGCCCGAAGCCCGGGGTCCGAGCCGGGGATCGGACCTCCACTACACTCTGGAGATTGACTTCGAGGACGCCATCCGGGGCCGTGCCACCGAGGTCACGATCCAGAGGCACTCGCGGTGCGACACCTGCCGGGGCTCCGGGGCTCGGCCGGGGAGCCCACTGGATGCCTGCCCCGAATGCGGCGGCAGCGGGCGGCGGGCGAGCCGGGGTCTCATGCGGACGACGCAGGCCTGTTCCCGCTGCCAGGGGAGCGGCAAGGTCAGCCGGGAGCCTTGCACCGCCTGTGGCGGTCGTGGCAAGACGTTCGGGACCGAACGGATCGCCGCCAAGATTCCCGCCGGGGTGGATACCGGGTCGCGCATCCGGCTCCAGGGCATGGGGGATCCCGGACCGAATGGTGGGCCACCCGGCGACCTGTACATCATCACCCGCGTCCGGCCGCACCCGGTGCTCGAGCGCAAAGGGGACAATCTCTACGTGGAGGTTTCGATCACGATCACCGAGGCCGCCCTGGGCGCCAGGATCGAGGTGCCGACGATCGACGGGACAACCACGATGCGTATCCCGCCGGAGACCAGCAGCGGTCAGGTCTTCCGCCTCCGGGGCAAGGGCGTCCCCCACCTCAAGGGGGGAGGACAGGGGGACCAGTTCGTGACCGTCAAGATCGTGGCGCCGAAGAACCTGGATACCCGGTCGCAGGAGTTGCTGCGGGAATTCGCCCGCCTCAATCCGGGCGACCCCCGGCGCGGACGCGGCTGAGCCTCGGGAGGGCGGGCCCCGGTCATCGGAGACACCATGCCGACGCAGAAGCGGCGCTTATACATGATCAGTGTTGTGGCGGAGATGTTCGCCATCCATCCCCAGACGCTCCGCGCCTACGAGCGCGAGGGGCTCCTCCGACCGGCCCGGACCGACGGAAACACGCGCCTGTACTCCGAGGAGGATCTGGAACGCATCGAGTTGATCCTGCGGCTGACCAAGGATCTGGGGATCAACCTGGCGGGGGTGGAGGTGATCCTCAACATGCGCGAGCGCATGAGCGAGATGCAGCGGCACGTGAACCAGATGTTTCAGGAGATGCTCCGCCGGATGGAGACGGAGTTCAAAGACCTCGAGCAGGCGCAGCAGAACCTCGAGGGCCTGGTCCCGGTGGGGAGGACGGGCATCCTCCGCCGG
>Ga0326597_10004549_pt1 | contig 19506 bp, 19 predicted proteins | sample RVTome_12_FD_203789 | JGI IMG/M metagenome (GOLD analysis project Ga0326597, IMG submission 203789) | Soil microbial communities from uranium-contaminated site in the Upper Colorado River Basin, Wyoming, United States - RVT100D185 | ecosystem: Environmental > Terrestrial > Soil > Contaminated >... | reverse complement strand
GCTTCATCTTCTATTCCTTACCATTCCTGATAAGCAAATACGCCAAAAAAACCACCTACCGCGGCTCGGCCAGGCGGTTGACGATACGATCAGCCACTTCGCCCCGTCCTTGGGATTGCCGGACCGCCGCAACGATCCCCTCGGAGGTCAGTCCGCAGTCGGCGAGGAGCTGCGCCCGGGGGCCGTGCGTGACGAAATCGTCGGGCAGGCCAAGCGTCACGACCCTGGTCGAACTCCGCATTTGCCTGGCGCAGAAGCTCGCCACGTGCGCACCGAACCCGCCCACCGTGGTTCCCTCCTCCACCGTGACGATGGTGTGGCAGCTCTGGGCCAGCTCCGACAGCCTCCGTGTGTCCAGGGGCTTTACGTAGCGCGCATTGATGACCGTCGCGTCTATTCCTTCGCTTGCGAGAATCACGGTGGCTTTCATGGCCGCCGGCACCATGGTGCCCACCGCGAGAATAGCCACGCCGGCGCCGGGCCTTAAGACTTCCCACTGTCCGATCGGCAGGAGTTCATATTGCTCCGTCGGATCGTAGGCGACGGAGTTGTCTTTCGGATACCGAATGGCGAAGGGATGTTGATCCTGTGCTATTGCGGTGTACAGCAGGTTCTTGAATTCCGTGCCGTCTTTCGGTGCCGTCACGACCATGCCCTGAATGCAGGAGAGGTAGGCCAGGTCCAGAGCGCCGTGATGGGTGGGGCCGTCCGGACCGACCACCCCCGCGCGGTCGAGCACGAAAACTACCGGGAGATGCTGCAGCGCCACGTCGTGCACAATCTGATCGTAAGCTCTCTGGAGAAACGTCGAGTAGATCGCGCAGACCGGACGCAGGCCCGAGGCGGCCATCCCGGCGGCAAAGCAGACGGCGTGCGCCTCTGCAATCCCCACGTCATAAAAGCGCTCGGGCATCAGGGCGGCGAATTCGGTGAGCCCCGTCCCTTCGGCCATGGCGGCTGTGATGGCGACGATGCGCGGGTCGCGTCGCGCCATTTTGACCAGATGTTCGCCCAGAATCTTCAAATACGGCGGCCCCGGCTGGGGCTTGTCTCTTTTCTCCTTGGCCTGCACCTGATCGACCGATTTGGGCTTTTCCGACACGCCGTGCCACTTGATGGGATCCATCTCCGCGTAGTCGCACCCCTTACCTTTCTGGGTGAGGCAGTGGAGGAGAATGGGACGCCGTTCCTCCTTGAGCCGGCGCAAGAGTTCCACCAGCTCGAGCACGTTGTGTCCGTCCACCGGTCCGAAGTACTTGAACCCCAGGTCCTCGAAGAACCCGCCCGGCACGAACATCGACTTCACGCCTTCATCCAGGCGGCGCGCCGCTTCCCGCAGGTGGTCGGAAACGGCGGGGACCTTCCCCATCCAGTCCCAGATCTCGTGCTTGAGACGGCGGTAGTTCGGGTGCGTGATCACCTTCGTTAAGTAATGGTGTACCGCCCCGACATTGGGAGAGATCGACATCTTGTTGTCATTGAGGACCACCAAGAGATCGGTCTGGAGCTGGCCCGCGTTATTGAGACCCTCGTAAGCAAGACCGCCGGTCAGCGCCCCGTCACCCACTACAGCCAGGACGCGATGGTCCCCTCCGAGACGGTCGCGCGCCGCCGCCATGCCGAGCGCGGCCGATATCGCCGTGGAGGCGTGCCCTGCCCCGAAGTCGTCGTACTCCGACTCGGAGCGCTTGAGAAAGCCGGAGATCCCGCCTGCCTGCCGAATCGTGGACAGAGCGTCGCGCCGGCCGGTCAATATCTTGTGCACATAGGCCTGGTGGCCGACGTCCCAGCAGATCTTGTCCCGGGGAGTGTCGTACACATAGTGAAGGGCCACGGAGAGCTCGACGGCACCCAGAGACGATGCAAAATGCCCACCGACCTCGGTCACGACGGAAACCAGATGCTCGCGGATCTCCTTGCAGAGCTCCGTGAGGGCGGTCTCCGGCAACAGCTTGAGATCAGACGGATTATCGATCTGAGGCAGATATTTCACTGCGTCATGTTCTCCCCTCGACCAGCCTCCCGGGGCCGCCGAACAGTTACGACCGCGGCTTGAGGTTGCAGGAGAAGATACGAGGGCAAAGCGGCGAATCCATGCGGATTTTCATCTTTTCAGGGCACGCGGCTTTGGCATCGGCTGTTTCCCGGATTCGCAATTCGAATCGGCCTGACTCTTACGGGGCGGGTTGCCGTTCGCCTTCACGCCGGCCAGCATGGTTCACCGCGACGGACTGTCAACATATTATTATATAATAAATTACGATCATTTCATCAAGTTGTACATGACGTGCCGGTCGGCCGCCTACTCCTCCGCCTCGGGGTAACTTCCGGGCGGCATCATGGGGAGCATGAAGCCGCCCGCCTTTGTCGTCAGCCTGATGAACTCCAGGACTTGCGCGTCCACCAGGGTCGCCGCCAGGTTGGGGCGGAGTCGCCCCGTGTCGAACAGCCCCAGCCGGCGCGGGTACTCCACAACCTCGAAGTCGGACTGAAACCCCAGTCCGGCGCGTTCGAGCGCGAGACTCAGCGCCGTCAGAAGACCGCCGATTTCGTCCACCAGACCGATGGCCTTTCCGTCGGTACCGGAATAGAAGTGCCCCTCGGCGATTTCGCGCACCCGCTCGAGCGGAAGCTGCCGTCCGACGGCAACCTTTGCCAGAAAGTCATCGTACATATCGCGGATCGCCGCTTCGACGCACGCCCGCTCGGTCTCGGTGAGCCTGCGCCCGGGGAGCGTTTCACCCACGAGAGGAAGGTGCACCCCCATCTGGAAATCCGCGTGCTCCCCTCTCTGCACGTGATCCGAACTCATGCCGAGCCGATCCGTGAAAGCCGAGTCGTACAGCCAGCCGCCGATGACCCCGATAGAACCTGTGACCGTGTTCGGCCCGGCGACGATGCGGTCACCGTACATGGAGATCCAGTAGCCGCCGGAGCCGGCGACCTGACCCTGACTGACGATCACAGGCTTGCTCCGATTGCAGACGCGAACGGCTTCCGCCACGATGTCCGAAGCCAAACCGTCACCACCGGGGGAGTCCACGCGGAACACCACGGCCTTTACGGCCGGGTCCCTGGCGAGGTTCAGAAATGTTCGCTCGAGCCACCGTGCCCTGATCCCGGTGTCGAGGTCGCACACTCCCAGTCCGTACACCAGAGCGATCCGCGGTCGCGTACCCCACCTCTCTGTCACCAACGAGTTGGCAAGCAGGTCTCGGCGGGCAACGACCCGCATACGCCGGCCGGCCAAGGATTCCAGCACCTTCCCCAGATCGGACCAGCGGGCCAGGGTATCCACAAGTCCCAGGTTGAGTGCCTGGGCCGCGGTGAACAGCGTGCGGTCGTCCACCAGGCTGTCGAACGACGCGGCGGTTATGTGACGGTCACGGCTCACATCGGTGCGCGTCAGCAGATACCAGTCGTCCACGTAGGCCTGATACTGCTCGCGGTCGGCGGTCGACATGGAAGATCGGCTAAACGTCTCAAGGGCGGACTTGTACTTGAAGAAGCGCCACTCGTCGAACGCCAGGCCCAGTTTGGCGAGGGTCCCCTGGAAGTACGTGCGACCGAGCGCGTACCCTTCCAGAAGCATCATGCCCTGCGGGTCCATGACGACTACATCCGCCACGCTGGCCAGGTGGTAGGTGGTCATGCGCGCCCTGTCGATGAAGACCACGATCCGCTTGCCAAGGTCGCGGGCCCGCTCCAGCTCGAGGCGCAACTCCCAGGCGTGCTCCGGTGCCACCCTGAGGCTCGAAAGATAGAGCGCGATGATCCCTACGCGGGGGTCGTCTGCGGCCGCCCTGAGGTCGCGCACGAGATCGTAAAGGCGATGCGTCTTTGAATCGAAGAAGGCATAGCTCAAATGGTCCACTCGCCCCCGCAGATTCAGCGCGAGATAGCCCCGTTTGCGGCCCAGGCGAGCGGGAAACGGACTGGCCCGCCGTCCGCCGGAGCGCACCATGTAGCTTTGACCGGCATAATCACCGTTCGAGTCGAAGTGACCCTGACCGGCCACGCCGCTCTTGCCGAGTCCGATCTCCAGCCCGAGGGTGAAAGCATCGTCGGCAAAAACCCGCCCGATCAGGTTCACACCGCCGTCGACCTGCACGATTCCGCCGAGACTCCAAGGGGCGCTTTTGAGCCTCTGACGCTTGGCCCATGCCAGATCCGCAAAAAGCGTGAGCCCGGGAGTTCCCAGCGGCCGGAGCCCGACTTCTCCCACCCACTCCTGGCGCCCGTGCTGCAGCCCGAAGCGGCCGGAAACTCCCAGAGAGAGCCTGCGATCCGGACGGAAGACATTCGAAGCCACAAGCTGGCGCTGCCGTCCGAGAGCGCCGTCGTCACCGGAAGACCAGCCGTAGGAGAGTCCCGAGGCGTGCGCAGCCGAACCAAAACCGGCCTGCAGGCTGTAGTCTGTGACCGCCAGGCTTCCCGCCTTCTGGCGCTGCAGGCCGAAACCCAAGTGCGGAAGGGCGGCATACACCCCCCAGTCCCGATAGCCGAGAACGCGCTTCTGCGTCGTGGACCAGCGGAATTGCACTTCCGGTGCCTGCAGGAAGGCCAGGTTTGCAGGATTGGCAAAGCCGAGGAGACCCTCGTGGAACACGGTGGGCCCGGAAAGGAGAAACCGATAGCGTTCGTAGTAATTCGCGTGCGGCTCGCTGGATTTGGCGGGCGATCCGAACAGCACGACCAGTGCAGCGAATAGGGCGGTTCGTCGGGACATGACTCCTCCTGGACGTCTCCTGAGGCCCGGTGCGGTTGGCCGTAAAGTAGAGGACAGGATTCCCGCGGGCAACCCCGAGGCGGCACGCGGGCTGTCCGTGAAGCGGCGCGACCAGGTCGCCGGCACCCGGCAGGTGCCGCCGCGCGGCCGATTCAAGAGCCACGCGCATCCAGGTTGCGCACTAACCCGCGAATCCCCGGCCGCGAAATGGCGGACGAGGCGAAGGTCGAGCGAAAGACCCCCGGGTCCATCTCGCGGACCTTTCCGCTTTCCACCAGTGCCACGTGGTTTGACCGCTCCAGGTCGGGGTGCGTGCGCGGCCGTTGGAACTTGTTCCAGGGGCAGACGTCCAGACAGATGTCGCAGCCGAATGCCCAGTCGCTCATGCGGGCCGCAATCTCGGGCTGTATCGCTTCGGCCTTTGATTCGATGGTCCAGTAGCTGATGCACCGCGTGGCGTCGAGTACGTACGGAGCAGGAAAGGCCGAGGTGGGGCAGGCATCCAGGCAGGCGGTGCAGCGGCCGCAGAAGTCCGGGTGAGGATCGTCGTAGTGATCGACCTCCGAGGTGACGACAAGGCTGCCCAGCAACAGCCAGCTTCCGAAATCCCTCGACACCAGGTTGGTATGTTTCCCCTGCCAGCCAAGGCCGGCCAGACGGGCCCAGTATTTGTCCATGAACGGGGCGGTGTCGACGCAGATGCGACCTTTCAGATCCGGTTGCTCACGGCGCAAAAGTGCGCGGAGGCGGCGCAGCTGGCGCCTCAGCACGCGGTGATAGTCTTCACCCCAGGCGTACGTTGCGACCCTGTAAGGCGATTCGGCCCGTGCGCGGTCGGCCTCGGTCGGGCGATAATTCAGCCCTGTGACGATGATCGAACGTGCACCGGGCAAAAGCACCGTGGGATCGAAGCGTTGGGCGGCGTGGCGCCCGAGGTACGCCATGTCGCCCCCATAGCCCGCACCAAGCCACTCCAGGAAAAGCTCGCGCGCCTCGACGCCGGCCGCCCGCACAACCCCTGCGGCATCCAGGCCGAGTCGACCCGCCGCCTCCCTGATTACGGTGTATGAGAGCACGGGCGCTCCGTTGTGATACTCCTTGGGAAGCCTTCGACTACCGTCACTTGGACCTTCGCGAATCCTACTCAGGGGGCACCGACTGTGCCCGGTAGATCGGCGTTGCGTCGACGAAGAGGAGGCCCTTTTCCTCTTTCACGGCGTACGTCTGCAGTCGGGCCCACGCCTCTCCTTCGGTCGTGCACGATCCGTCGGAGACGTCGTAGGTCCAAGAGTGCCAGGGGCAGGTTAGCCTCACGCCGTCGAGCTTGCCCAGCACCAGCTTGGCACGCATGTGCCTGCAGAGTCCGTCCACGGCCCAGAAACGACCCGCGCAGTTGAACACGGCAATGCTCCGGGCAAGCACGCGAACTTCGCACGCCCGACCATGCGGCAGATCCGCCACCGCGCCGAGACGCACCCAGCGCGCTTCAGACATCTTCCACCACCCTGACCGCGAGAGCGTCCAGGTCTACCCCGGGCTCGTAACGCGCCGCGAGCTCCTGCAGCAGGACGCGGACCTCTTCCACCTCGGGCCAGTGAACGTCCTCCCAGACGTTGCAGTTCAGCCGCATGATTTTTCGCAGGGAGCGACCGTAGAATTCCACGAGCAGACGCAGCATGAGCTTTTCGCGTGCCGTCATGGGCGCCTCCAGGCTGTGCAGATCGCCCAAGCCGGGGTCCCAGCCGCCGCGGGTGCGCATCGCATAGGCTCGCAGGTAAGGCCGCCACTTCTCCGACAACGCCGTCGACTCCTGCAGGTGGTAGCGCTCCAGTTCGTCGCGCGGGAAATAATTGCGCCCGACCTCGAGGTCCATTTTGGCGTCGCGGAGTATGTGCACCTCGTAGCATCCGATCGCGGAGGCCCTGACCGCATCGCGTATGCGTGAGAATGGAAGGGCCGGGGCAAAACCGTTTCCGGCCGGACGCATCAGAAGGAGCGCGGCGAACACTGAGGCGGGCGCCACCGTCGCCCCTTCGGCGTAGTCCAGGAAGCTCTGGTACGTGCCGAAACTGTGGTGCTGGGCATCGTAACGCATGGCCGAGGCCAGCCTGATCCAGGGCTCGCGGGATATCGCAAAGCGGCTCAGGGTGTCGGTTAACGCGGGTCCATATTCCGAGCATCCGGCGCGGCCCGCGAAGTTACCCTCGATCTCCTCTTCCCAGCCCGAGAGCTCGTCCTCGGTGTGGCGGCCTTCGTCGATCAGGTCATCCACCCAGCGCATGGAAGCATACGCGGCACAAAAAGCCATGAAGCGATCGCGTTCTTCGAACAGCCTGGCCACGCGGTACAGGTGCGGCATCCGGCGCCGCGCTAGCTGCTGAGCGGCCAGGTAGGAGTCCTTGAGGCTCAGGGCGGCAAATTCCATGGATCAGCCCCTGTGCTCGGCACCCCGCAGCGTGATGCGGCGCAGGGCGGAGCCGGTGGCGCCCCACCGGTCCGGCCGGTTCGTGATGATCCCACCGATGTTGTCCGCCAGCGGGAACGTGAGGTCCGACCTTCGGTCCGGGGTCCACACCATGATGCGCCGGAAATTACCGGCGACCCGCCAGAACCATCGCCTCTCAAGAAGTGGATACTGCACGTGAATGCCGTCGCAGTAGTCGGGATTGAAGAGTCGAACACTCAGGCGCGATGAGGCGATAAGCGCCGTGGTGAACTCCGGTGCCAGCTGCTTGATCCGGCGCAGAACCCACGGGTTGAAGGACGACACTGTTACGGTCTCGAGCAGCCCGAACTCACGCAGCAAGCGAACGGTATTCCCTTCCAAAGTCGAGGGTCGCACACTCTCCTTTTTCAGATCCAGCACGATGTGCGCGCGATCCAGGACGAGGGAGAGAACTTCCGGAAGCGTCGCCAGCGGTCGGCGCCGCCGCGATTGGGGATGAAGAAGCGGGGTTTCAAGCAGGCGCTCTATGCCGATCTTCCCCACGCGGCCGGAGGCACCGGTCAGTCGCTTCAGGTACCAGTCGTGAAAGCAGACCAGAGTGCCGTCCCCCGCGAGACGGACATCCACCTCGATTCCGTCAGACCCCATGGCCGTGGCTTCGGCGAAGGCCGCCAGAGAGTTTTCCGGTTCGCGGCGGTGATAGCCGCGATGTGCGATGACAGCCACCGCGCGACCCGAAATGGTCTTCGGCCTATCCACCGGCCACCGGAGGGATCAGGGCCACTTCATCGCCCGGCACGACGACGTCGTTGTCACGGGCGAAACGGCGATTCACCGCGATGGCGGAGCGGGCAAGCAGGCCCGCAAGTTCGGGATGGGCGGAACCAAGAAGCGCGCGCACGGCTCTGGCGGTCAGATGGCCGTCTGCCGCAAGAGTCACCCGATCTCGCCCCGCCAGTTCACGCGCCTGGGCGAATAGTCGAACGTCGATTCCCCGCTTTGTCGTTGTCATCGATCGTTGCACTGGTCGGGCGCGCTTCGCGCACCGGATCGCCGCGCGCCCGGTCCCTCCGGGCGGCCCGACGCCATCAAGAAAGCTCAGGACCGGACGGCAGTCAACACACGGTCGAACATTTCGGCCGAGATCGTCGCCGCACCCACGCCGACGCCCGGCCGGTGCGACCCGTGATAGTCCGAGCCCCCGGTTTCAAGCAGCCGGTGCCGCTTGGCCAGCCCTCGCCAGTACGCCGTGGTCTGGTTGTCCCACGACGGATAGCTGGTCTCCAGGCCGTCGAGTCCGGCGGCAAGCAGAAGGTCCAGCGGCACCTCGAAGGGATAGACGGCAGGGTGTGCCAGAACCGCCACCCCGCCGGCCTTATGCGCCAGAGCAATTCCATCTGCGGGAGTGATCTTCGTTTTCGGGAGGTAAGCGGGCCGGCCGAAAGCCAGGTAGCGGTCGAACGCCTCGCGCACCGTCGCGGCGAAACCCGCCTGAACGAGGGCCCGGGCGAGATGCGGTCGCCCTACGGCTCCGGGACCGGACGCCGCGAGAATCGCATCGATATTCAGAGTACAGCCCAGGTCCCTGAGTTTTTCCGCCATGCCCTCAGCACGGGTGACGCGCGCCAAGCGAAAGCGCTCCAGGCTCTCCAGGAGTTCGCCTGCGGTCGGATCGAAGCCATAGGCCAGAATGTGGATATCGTAATCGCCCTCCATGACGGAGAGTTCCATTCCGGTGATGTAGTCCAGTCCGAAATCGCCGGCCAGAGAACGCGCCTCGTCCTGCGAGGCCACCGTATCGTGGTCGGTGATGCTGAACCCCGCGAGCTTGCGCTCCACCACCTGAGCGACGACGTCGGCCACGGCATCGGTGCCGTCCGACCAGGTGGTGTGCATGTGCAGATCGAAGCGGCCCTCGTGACGGCTCAACGGAGGCTATCTCCGCCGTTTCAGTACCCAGCGAATCGTCTCGCCCGCGTGGGTGGTGCACGCCTCGGGCGGACGGTCGCCGGGGATGGTGTCCCGGTAATAGATCCAGTACTCGTCGCTCTCGGCATGGACCGAGTCGATCGCCAACACGATGGATCCAAACAGCAAGAGTTCCGTATCGACCACTACGGTATGCGTCTCGGTGAGCAAATCGAGCACCGTCCGGCCGTCCTCTCCCGCCATCGTGAGTTCGCGGGGCGCGCGAATTGCCATTGGCGTGTCGGCAGGGACATAAGCAGGTGGCGCAGCGAAGCGGTCTCGGACGGGGCTTGCCCCCGGCTCTACGACTTGCGGCTGGCCCGGGGGATTGAACAGAAAGTACCCTCCGAGCGCGAGGAATGTCAGTGCGAGAAGACCCAGGCCGAGGATGAGCGCCCCTTCGCGATCAAGAAACCGACCGGTCATCCGGAGCTTCTCGACGTGCGCCAGGCGCGCTCGCGACGACTGCCGTAATCCTCCTGAATCTCCAGAATCCACACGGCCAAAAGCTCCCCCTTTCCCCCCACCTCGAGGAGCAGACCCGAGCACGGCTCAAGGATGTGCACGGCCTTCAAGGGAGAGATGACGACACAGAGCAGAGTATAATCGGGCTCCGTCAAAAGTCGCACTTTGCCGAGCTGAATCGGCGCATCCAGGAATCGGACCGTGGCCGGAATGCCGATCCGCGGCGCGATCAGGTCCGCCTGGACTTCCCAGCGTTCACGGGGCGCATCCACGGTGATGCCCAGAAGCCGGCCGTCCTTGTCCAGGTCGAACGAAACGTCGTCACCGTCCGCAAACGATGCGAACTGGCCGGGTCGATCCAGGGATACGACCAAGCGCTCTTCGTCTGGATGATAGAATCCGCAGGCCCGGCAGTCCGCGGCCTTCCACTCGATGGCCAGGCGGGGCACTTACTCCCCCAGTTTGCGGCGCAGCTGCTGGTATTCCAGCGACTGCGGGAATTCTTCCTTGAGGCGTCGGTAGTAGGGGAAGGCGCTCTTCTTGTCCCCGCGCTCCTCGTAGATCGTGCCGATTTTGTATAGTGCAGCAGGCACCTTGTCGGAGTCGGAGTAGCGATCCACGACGGCCTGAAAGTGCACCAGCGCGCTGTCGCCCTGCCCCTGCGAATAGAAGCTCTCGGCAATCCAGTAGGCTGCGCTTCCGGCTTCGGGGGAGCCGTCGGCCAACGCCAGATAGGCGCGGAACCCTTCTATGGCGGCCTGGTACTCCTCTCTGCGCAGGGCGTCGAAGGCGAGCTGGTACTGCTCGCCGGCGGGGGCGGCCAGCCCGTGGGCAGAAGGGTCCGTGGAGGGCAGGCCCGCGTCGTCGAGACCGGGCCGGACACTCCGGGGAGCCGACGCGCCTTGGACCGGCTGCGCCACGCGCTGATTCAGATCGGCCAGCTGGGCATCGATCTGGTCCATCCTCAGGCGCATGTCCTCCAGGCTGTACTTGACGTCGACGACCTGCTGGCCGGTGGTCGCCGACTGAGTCAAGACGCTCGACTCCATGCTTTTAATCGCTGCCGCCAGGCCTTGCTGCTGAATGCGCAGCTCATCAACCTGAGCGCGCAGTGTGCGCAGGTCACGGGAGGACGCGCAACCTGCGACACTCAAGAGCAAAAGCGCGACTGCAACCGAAGCGTAGTTCATCGGCCCTGTTCTCCTCCGGCCTGAGGCTTGACCTCTACCTGTTGTCCGTGCGCACAAAGTCGGCGCGGCGGTTCTTCGCCCACGCACCTTCATTGTGCCCCGGATCGGCCGGGCGCTCCTCGCCGTAGCTGATCGTGCGCATGCGGCCGGCCGCTATGCCCAGATCCACCAGGTACTGGCGCGCCGAATTGGCACGGCGTTCGCCCAAAGCGAGGTTGTATTCGACCGTTCCGCGCTCGTCGCAGTGACCTTCGATCGCCACGGTTACGTCCGGATTGTCCTTCAGCGCCTGCGCGTTCACCTTGAGCAGTTCCATGGCTTCGGGGCGCAGATTGTACTTGTCGAAATCGAAGTACACTGTCTTCAGGACCATCTCCGCCGGCGGCGGAGGGGACTCTTCCTCAACGACCGGAGGCGGCGGGGGCGGCGGTTCTTCCGCGATCGGCGGCTGCTCCGCCTCCACGGGCGGCTTGCTGCCGCAACCGCCGGCGAGAAAGATCGCCAGAACGAGGAGCGTTAGTACCCTGGTTAATCTCAGCGTCATCTGTACATCCCTCCCTGCTTTGATACGTGTAGATGCAAGTTCTTGTCCCGGACACAAAAGCTAATCGAACATAGCGTGCCTTCCCCCGAGCGGTCAACACTTTCTCACGGCCGCGGGACGGGACCCCAGGCGGGTCCGGAATACCCCCCTCCGCTGGTAATCTGCCGTTCATTCGAGCCGTCGAATGTGATGGTGAAGAGATTTCGCTCGCCGTTGCGCAGTGACGAAAAGACCAGGTGGTAGCCGTCGGGCGACCAGGCAGGGTCTTCGTTGGATCCGGTCGTGGTGAGAACGGCCAGCCCGGTGCCGTCCACGTTCACGGTGCAGAGGTCGAATCCTCCCCGGTCGTTCCGGGAGACGAAAGCGATCTTATCCCCGCGGGGTGACCAGACCGGCGAGGCGTTGTACCCCCCCTGGAAGGTCACGCGACGCACATTATTGCCGTCTGCGTCCATGACGAAAACCTGCGGGTGCCCGAGTCGGTCCGAGGTGAAGGCGATGAATCGACCGTCCGGCGATACGCTCGGCTCGGACTCGATGAACGGGCTCTGAGTGAGCCTGCGGGCGATCTTTCCGGCATCCGTCAGCAGGTACAATTCCGCGTTGCCGTCCACGGACAAGGTAGCCACCAGATATCGACCGTCGGGCCAGACCGCGGGAGATGTATTCAATCCCTGGCGGGCCGAGAGTTTGTGAATGGCGTTGTTCGGCAAGAGCAGAAGCCATAGATCCGGGTTGTCGTCCCGATAGGAAGTAAAGACCAGCCGATCCCCGGCCGGGAACCACGCCGGCGAGAGGCAGAGGCTTTTGGTGTTGGTCAATGCGCGCCCGCCGAAGCCGTCGAAATCGAACAGATAAAGCTCCTTGGTCTTTTCCCCCGTCTGTCGCGCGGCTACTATTTTCGTGTCAAAGATGCGGGTTCGCCCACCCCAGAGATAATAGATCACCTCGTTGGCGATCTGGTGAGCCACTTGTCGCCGCTGCAGAGCGAGCCCTGTAAATGTCTTCTCGAAGATCAGTTCCCGGCCAAGGGTTCCGGTAAGCGAAAAAACGATCCGGAATCCGTCGCCCGTCGGGGTCACTTTGCCCAGGCCGAGATATTCGGCGCCCAGGTGCGACCAGCCCTGCAGATCGAGGACGCTGACGCCCATGTACTGAAGATAGAGCGAGTCGAAGCGGACGACTCGGAAGTAGCCCGAGAACGCCAGGTCCTGCCTGACGACTTCCGCCATTTCCCTCATCTGGCTTTGCACCTCGGGCGAGACACTGCCGCCGCCGAGGGTAAACTCATCGACGGCGACCGGCAGTCGGTACCCGCTGCGTGTCACGACCCTTCGTGTGGTAACAGAGTCCTGCGGGGTCTGGGCCCCGATTTCAGCGTGAAAAACGCACACCGAACAGAACGTCAAAAGGAGCGCAGCGAATCGATTCATGGTAGGTACTCGAAGATGATGCGCATCACGATGTAGGATTGATCCATGCTGCGCGGGAAGGGGGGATACGGAGCCGCTTCGTAAACGGCCCGCAGGGTGGCGTTGTCGAAGGCCGGCAGCCCGCTGGACCGCTCGAGGGCGATCTGCGAGGCGCGGCCGTCGGCAGCGATGCGGAACACGACGCTGCAATTTACCGCGTCCGGCGTCTTCACCGGGTTCCGCCACATGTAGTACACTTTATTGGTGACGCGGTCGGGGTAGCCGGCCGGGCGGCCACCGGGCGTTCCTCCCGGAAGCCCGAGCAGGCTTCCCTGACTTTGCGTCCCGGCGCCCGCCTGGACCCTGGACTCGATGACGTCGGACGCTTTGGCGTCGGCCGGCTTGCTGTCGGCGGGGGGGGGAGTCGCTTCGGCCCGCGAGGCCGGGGGTTTGGGTTTGACTTCCGGCTTCTTTACGGCCGGCTTGGGTGTGGGGTTGACGGGTATCGCTTCCGGCTCGGGGATGGGAACCGCGACGGCGTCCGCGGGGCTCAGGTCGGCGGCCGCCCTCGGCACGGCCGTTTCCGGTACGGCGAGCATGCCGGCGGGCAGCGCTTCCACGGGGGTTACCAGCATGATATCATCCGAAAGCATGGGCGGAGGCAGGGCTCCGGGCGTGGTGATAAAAACCAGAAACAGCGCGAGGCCGAGATGCACCAGCGTGGAACCGACGAGTTCCTGTTTCACGAACCGTCACCTGTCACCGGCGGGATTTTCCCGAACCCTTTTCCTCGTACGGCGCCGTGACGAGTCCGAGCTGTGCGAAACCGGCCTTCTTGATCCTTCCCACGACGCCCACCACCTCGCCGTACGGCACATCCTTGTCGGCCCGCAGATAGACGGCGTTGTACCCCTTCTGCTCGCCCAGCTCCTTGAGCCGTTTCTCGAAATCCGCCGGATTGACGAAATAATCGCGCCCGTCCACCGAAAAGAAAAGGCCGCCTTGCTCGTTGATCGTGACTAGCATGCCCTCCTGGAAGTCTTTCTCCTTCGTCGTGGTCTGGGGCAGATTGACTTCGATGCCCGACTGCAGAAGCGGCGCCGAGATCATGAAGATGATCAAAAGCACGAGCACCACGTCTACCAGGTTGGCGACGTTGATTTCAGACAGGCTTCGAAACGTCGGCTGTTCGCGCAGTTTCCGCACGGATGGTTTCTTTCCTGAGAGCGGTCAAGAATTCGGTAATGAACCCGGCCATGGTCGTGTCGAAGCGCCGTAATTGCGAGCCGGCGTAGTTGTAGCCCACCACCGCCGGAATGGCCGCGGCTAGGCCGACGATCGTCGCGATGAGGGCTTCGGCGATCCCGGGGGCCACAACGGCCAGCGATGCCGAGCCGGTCAGCCCGATATCCATGAACGCGTCCATGACGCCCCAGATCGTTCCCAGAAGCCCGAGAAAGGGGGCGGTGTTGGCCGTCGTGGCCAGAAAAGTGGTCGTCTCCGAAAGGCGGGAGTGCGCCTCCCCCTGTTCCCGCTCCATGGCCAGAAGGATGGTCTCGACCTCGTCATCGCCCAGCTCGACCGTGCGCCGCGCGGAGGCCGACATGCGCAGGTTGCGCAGGTCTTCATATTCCCGCGCCCCCGCTTCGAATATGGCGGCCAACGGGCTCTCCGTGAGTGCCACGAGGTCGTTGTACACTTCGCTGATGCGCGACCGGCGGCGGAAGGTTGCCAGGAATCGGGCGTTCGCGCGACCGACCTTCCGGTAGGTGCGCCAGCGCGAAACCATGATCGCCCACGAAACGACGGACATGATCGCCAGAATGGAAAGCACAATGGCCCCAAACGGCGTGGATTGCGTGACAAGCTCCCAGATCCGGCTCTGGGCCAGTGGAATGATGCTATTCAGTTTTCCCCACCTCCTGCGCTGGTTCGGGCCTAATAACCGGCAGTATGGCCCCGCAAGCAAGCCAAAATGCGCCCATGCAGCTCTTTTACCCCGAAGCGGTGCGGCCGTTTCATCCGCCGGCGCACCGGGCGCTCGGCCCCGCCTCCCGTGCTGAAAAGAGCGGTGCGCACGGGGTGCGCTTGACCGATTTTGGCCGCAGACGTAGGTTGACGCGCAACGCATGAGCAGCTCCGACAAGAAACGCCTCGAGACACTGCGAGCCCGGATTCGGCAAGCGGACTACGAGTACTACATCCTGGACCGGCCGACCCTTGCGGACGAAGAGTACGACCGCCTGTTCGACCAGCTTCTGGCCATCGAAAAAGCGCACCCGGAGTGGATTACCGGCGATTCGCCCTCCCAGCGCGTGGGCTCGCCGATCGATGAGACGTTCGCACCGGTCCGACATGCCCAGCCCCTCCTGAGCCTGGGAAAGTGCACGACGCCGGAGGAATTCGCCGAATTCGAAACGCGCGGCCGGCGCCATCTTGGTGGATACGACGAGGCGTTCCGCTACTCCTGCGAACCCAAGTTTGACGGACTCGCGGTGGAACTGACCTATCTGGACGGCGTTCTCGACGTGGGATCGACACGCGGCGACGGCACCACCGGGGAGAACGTGACCGCCAATCTGCGGACCATACGCTCCATTCCGCTAAGGCTCGCAGGGTCGCCACCGCCTCTGGTGGATGTCCGTGGCGAGGTAGTGCTGGGCAAAAGGGCCTTCGCCGAGGTCAACCGGGCCCGTGAAGAAGCAGACCTGGATCTCTTCGCCAATCCCCGCAATGCCGCGGCGGGTTCCGTACGACAGCTCGATCCCACGGTGACTGCGTCGCGGCCCCTGCAGTTTTTGGCCTATGGCATCGGCCGCCTGGCCGGGACTCCTTTGCCGGCCTCGCAGACGGAAATACTCTCCGCCCTCCGGGGCTGGGGCTTTCGCATCCACGAGGATGTACGGTCTTGCACGGGCGCAGAGGAAGTGCGGGAATACTATGAAGATGTGCTCGCCCGGCGCGACCGGTCGGACCTGGAAATGGACGGCATCGTCGCCAAGGTCGACCTTGTGAAGCTCCAGCTTGAACTGGGCGAGCTGTCGCGCACGCCGCGCTGGGCGATCGCCTGGAAATTTCCCCCGCAGGAAACGGCCACCGTCATCGAGGCTATTCAGGTGCAGGTCGGCCGCACGGGCGTGCTCACGCCGGTGGCTTATCTCCGCCCCGTGCAGGTGGGAGGCGTTGAGGTACGCCGCGCAACGCTTCACAATCAGGAGGAGATCCGTCGCAAAGACCTGAAGATCGGAGACCACGTAATCGTCCGGCGGGCAGGCGACGTGATTCCGGAGGTCGTGCGCGTTCTCAAGGAGCGGCGCAGGGGGGCGCAGAGGGAGTTTTCCATGCCCGACCGCTGCCCGGTATGCTCCACGCCGGTGGTACGGGATGATGAGGCTGTGGCCGTGCGCTGCCCGAACCTCGCGTGCCCCGCCCAGGTCCGCGAACGCATCTACCATTTTGCGGCCCGAGGCGCCATGGATATCGAAGGGCTGGGAATCAAAATGATCGATCAGCTTCTCGAGCAGCGATTGATTACGGATCCCGCCGACTTGTTCAAACTTGAGCGCGAAGATCTGCTGCCGCTCCCGCTTGTGGGCGAGAAACGGGCCGCGAATATCGTCAGTGCCATCGGACTGGCCCGCAAAAGGCCGCTCGCCCGCATCATCTTCGCTTTGGGTATTCCCAACGTGGGCCTGCACACCGCGCAAATCCTGGCCGCGGAATTCGGTTCGATCGATCGGCTGATGGCGGCCGACCTCGAGCGACTCGGAGAGGTGCGCGAAGTGGGACCCGTGGTCGCGAGCACCGTGGCGCAGTTTTTCGCGTCCCCGAAGACCAGAGCCGTGATCGCCAAAATGCGCGCGCTGGGAGTGGAATTTCCCGAAGCCCGGCGGGGCGACGGGGCTTTGCCCCTGGCCGGAAAGACCTTTGTCCTGACGGGTACGCTCGAAGGCTACACACGCCAGGAGGCCCAGGAGAAGATCGAGCGGCAGGGCGGCCGGGTCACCGGTTCGGTGAGCAGCCGCACCGACTATGTCGTCGCCGGCAGCGAGCCCGGCTCGAAACTGGTCAAGGCCCGTGAACTCGGCGTAACGATTCTGGACGAACCTCAATTCGAGGAGATGATGAAACATGCCCGCTGAGAGACCCGAGATGGCACAGGACTCCGACGACCGGCCTCGTTCACCCGGTGAGCGCTCGAGCGCCCTTCCGGACACGCCGGACGCGCAGGGGGTAGGCCAGCGGCCGAAGTCCCGTCGCAGGCGGCGCGGCGCAGCGGGCAGGAACCGCCCAGCGCCCCGGCCGGCTGAGCCTGTCACCATCGGCCGCGGAATGAAGCTTTCGGTTTTGGCGATTCCGTTTCTCACCGTCATGTCCGCGGCCGCCTTCTGCTACTTCGCGCGGCCGATCCTCGTACCCCTTGTCACGGCCGCAACCTTCACCTACGTGCTATCGCCGAGCGTGGAGTACTTGGTCCGGCGCGGAATCCCGCGCGTGGTAAGCGTGGTGATCGTGCTGAGTGTCACGATGGGAATTTTCGGGGGACTCGGATACATCCTGGTAGCTCAGGCACAGGAACTGGTCACGGCCATCCCCACCTATCTGGACAACCTGGAGACTTTCATGGGTGGATTGCGGCTGTGGATGTCGAATCTGCCGCCGCAGTTCCAGCGCCTTCTGCCGCCTCTTGATGCCAGTTTCTGGCAGCAGATTGATTTGAAGGACTTCTCCGTTGTGCCGAAGACGTTGTTCTCGGGTCTCGGATCTGTCCTTTCGTTCCTCATCTGGGGCACCCTTGTCGGTTTTCTGACCCTGTTCATGCTCCTGGATCAGCCAAAGATGAACAGGCGCATTCTGCGCGCCATGGGCGCGGAGAACGAGAGCGTGGTCAAGGAGATCATGGCGCACATCAATCATCAGCTGCGCAGGTTCCTGGCCGTCAGGCTCGTCACGTCTGCCGGCGTGGGCATCGTCACGACGGTGGGGCTCCTGCTCCTCGACGTGCCGTACGCCTACGTCTGGGGCCCGCTGGCGGGTTTTCTGAATATCATCCCCTACATCGGGGCCATCATCTCTGCCGTGCCGCCCATCATCATCGCCACGGTGCATGCGCAGTCGCTCTGGCCCGGGCTCTGGGTTTTGATCTTCTTCGTCGTACTGCAAAACATCGAGGGAAACATCGTCACGCCGAAGCTCGTGGGCGACAGGGTCAATCTCAACGTGCTGGCGGTGCTTGTGGCCACGGTTGTGTGGGGCTGGCTGTGGGGATCGGTAGGCGTGCTTCTGGCCGTGCCGATCACCGCGGCCATAAAAGTAGTTTGCGAACGCATCGAACCGCTGGCGCCGATCTCCGAGTTGCTCGGATGAACCCGGGCGTGGACGGAAACGGAAGACCGCCTCGATGAAAAAAGGGAGCCCGAACAGGACAGGCCCCTTCGAACTGCCCCAGCGGCTGCTCGACGCTCCGCACCTGGCGGCGCAGATATTTCTGGTCACGCGCGAGGCGATACGGCGTGTGTTGTTCGAAGAGTCTTTGGCCATGCATGCGGCCGCGATAGCGTTCTACGGCCTGCTCTCGTTCGGTCCCCTTATGATCGTGCTTTTGGCCATCGCCGGCCTGGTGATATCTGAATCGGCCACGCTCATGGACTCGCTGCGCGACATTCTTGCGGTGTTGTTTCCTGTGGCACATCATACGCTGGTAGACCAGCTCACCTCATTCGTGTCCCGATCCAGAGTTTTCGGACTGGTAGGCATTGTCGGTCTTTTCTGGAGCGGCAGTCGCGTATTTGCTTCTCTCGATTCGTCGCTTAACGTCATCTGGAGGGTTCCTGCTTCGCGCCCCTACTGGAAGCACCGGCTCCTCTCCATGGCCCTGGTACCGGCGGCCGTCCTGGCGTTTTTGGGCTCGCTCGCCGCCACCGCATTTTACAGCATCGTCGTGGGCGAGGAACTTCCCGCCGTGGGCTTGAAGGTGCAGAATCTCCCGTTTCTGGCCGACGTCATCACGTACGTCGTGCCTCTGGTGCTTTCCTGCCTGTTCTTCTTTCTGCTCTACTGGCTTCTGCCCGCCCGGCGGGTGCCGCGGCGCTCAGCCATAATCGGGGCGGCCGTAGCGGCCGTGCTCTGGGAGCTCTCCAAGTTGGGATTCGACGTCTACCTGCTCAACATCGGCCGGATGGACAAGGTTTACGGTGCGGCCACGGGGATCGTGGTCGTCATGCTCTGGTTCTACTACTCAGCCATGACGTTTCTGGTGGGCGCGGTCGTGGGAGCGTCCGACATGGCCCGGCGGCTCACCCAGGCCGAGCGGCGGGAGTTGGCCAGGGCCGAGGCGGAGCAGGTGTCACGGTCGGCCGCGGAAAAGTTGTCTCGGTCTAACGATGCAGCTGCGAAGGAATGACGCGCAGGGCGGCGCGGTGCGTGGTACCGAGGTCGTTGCCCAAAGGCACAAGCGCGTAATCGAATCCGATGCCGCGCCAGAAGAGCCCCAGGCCGGCCGAAAAACTCTGAGAGTCGCTACCCAGAAGATAACCCGAGCGCAATGCCAGTGCGGGCACCGGTTGCCACTCCACGCCCGTGGCCAGGCGCGCGCTGCGGTCTCGAACTATCCACGTCTCCGCTTCCACGCGTACGGTCGGCCGGACCCGGTAAGCGGCGCCCAGGCGCATGGAGCGCGGCATTGGAACCTTGTCCCCTGTTCCCCAGTCCAGTCCGGGCCCGAGGCTGTTTACGGCAAGGCCCAGATCAAC
>Ga0326597_10004548_pt1 | contig 19508 bp, 18 predicted proteins | sample RVTome_12_FD_203789 | JGI IMG/M metagenome (GOLD analysis project Ga0326597, IMG submission 203789) | Soil microbial communities from uranium-contaminated site in the Upper Colorado River Basin, Wyoming, United States - RVT100D185 | ecosystem: Environmental > Terrestrial > Soil > Contaminated >... | reverse complement strand
GGGGAACGGGCAACGGGCAACGGGTAACGTCACCGCATGCCCCCCGTGCCACCGACCCGTCGCATCTACGGGAATCGCACCCTGAATCTGCGGTCGATCCGGGCCATCGGGTACGACATGGATTACACGCTCATCCACTACCGGGTGGACGAGTGGGAGCGGCGGGCCTTCGAGCACACCCGGGCACGCCTCGGTGACGCCGGGTGGCCTGTGGACGATCTCACCTTCGATCCCGACTCGGTGATCCGCGGCCTGACGATCGACCTGGAGCTGGGCAATCTGGTCAAACCAACCCGCTTCGGGTATGTCATCAAGGCGGCGCATGGCACGCGCCTCCTCGAGTTCGACCGGCTGCGGCGCGACTACGAGGGCACTGCGGTCGACCTGGCCGAGGACCGGTGGGTGTTTCTCAACACCCTCTTCTCGCTCTCGGAGGCGTCGCTCTACGCCCAGCTCGTCGATCTGTACGACGAGGGGCGGCTGCACGGGGTCCACGGATATGCCGAACTGTATGAGGCGGTGCGGTCCACGCTCGACGCGGCCCACTTGGAGGGGAGGCTCAAGCAGGACATTCTCGGTGATCCCGACCGGTTTGTCGTACCCGACCCCGAGATGGCTCTGGCGCTTCTCGACCAGAAGCATGCCGGCAAGCGCCTGGTGCTCATCACCAACTCGGAGTGGGAGTACACCCGCAAGATGATGAGCTACGCCTTCGACACGCACCTTCCCGCCGGGATCAACTGGCGTGACCTGTTCGATGCGGTGATCGTCTCGGCCGCCAAGCCGGCCTTCTTCACCGCCATCAGGCCGCTCCATCGGATCGTCGACGAGGAGCAGGGCTTGATGCGCCCGCACGTCGGCGACCTGGAGCAGGGAGCGGTGTTCGTCGGCGGCTATGCGGCGCAGCTCGAGGCCCATCTGGGCGTGGCGGGCGATCAGATCCTGTATGTCGGCGACCACCTCTACTCGGACGTGTCGGTGTCGAAGGCGCTGCACCGGTGGCGCACCGCCTTGATCCTGCGCGAGCTGGAGACCGAGATCGAGGCGACGGAGCACTTCGAGCCATCGGAGCAGAAGCTGCTTGCCCTCATGGATGAGAAGACCCGGCTCGAGGACGAGCTGGCACAGGCCCGCCTCGCCCGGCAACGGAATCGCGACGGCTACGCGCCATCGAACGCCGGCAAGGATACCGACGAGAAGATCGACGCCCTGCGGCAGAAGCTCGCCGACCTCGACGACGAGGTGGCCCCGCTGGCGATTGCTGCCGGGAAACTCCGCAATGAGGCCTGGGGGCCCCTGATGCGTTCCGGCAACGACAAGAGCCTCTTTGCGCGGCAGGTGGAGCGATACGCCGACGTGTACACGTCACGCGCCTCCAACTTCCTGCTGGCGACCCCCTTCGCTTACCTTCGGGCCGCCCGGGGAAGCCTTCCCCACGACCCGTGAGTCACTCGGGAACGCTGCTCCAGGGACGAACGTGACTCGAACCGAAGCCGCCGGGATGGTGTCGGTGGAGTCGACGAGCACTTCGACCGTGTAGCCCTTCAGGACGACGGGGATGCCCGAGCGGCGCAGCGCATCGGCGCCGTCCCCGGCTCCTGCCGCCGTCTCCGCGATCATCCTCCGTAGGTCCTCCGGAAACCCGTCTCGCATCCACGAAGGGTGGGGCACGGATGTCTCCGGGTCGTCCCAGGCCCTACCGAAGCGACCAACTGCCGCGCGCTCATGCCGCTGTTGGATGCGGCCGGTTCCTGCCAGGAAGCGTCAGATCAATATGGCTCGCCGCTCGCGAATGAGCGCGACCCGAACGGTCAGGCCTCTTCGAGATCCGCGAGGCTGACTCGTCGGCGAATGCTCGGGATCCCAACGCCGAAGAGGAAGGCGATGCCGGGGACGATGAGAGCCTGGCCGCTCGAAGTGAGGGCGCCCAGCAGCGCGTCGACAATGACGAGCGGCGATGAGACCGCGTCGACCAGTGCCGGCGGAAGCACCGGGGAGAGAATGGCGTAGGCACGGCCGGACATCATCCCCACTCCATCGGGATTCTCCTCAATGGCGGCATCCCCGGGCTCGTCATTGGCGCCCATGATCATCTCGACCGCCCCCGCCATCGAATTCGACATTCCCGACATGTCGAGCGACCCGAGGCCGGGTGCGGGCGCGGGCGGTTCTGGCTCGCCGGGGGCCGCGCCAGGCTCGCCCCGGTCGTCGCCATCGTCAGGTGGCGTCGGGACCGTGGTTGTGGCGGGCGGACGCCTCGTCGTAGTGGATGCAGCCGTGGTCGTGGTCGACGCCACTGTCGTCGTCGTGGTGCACTTGTCCTCGTTGCCGTTGCCGTTCCCGTTGCCACACCCGCCATTGCCGGGGCGGGTCGTCGTGGTCGTGGCCGGAGCAGTCGTCGTCGTGGTGGGGGGGCACCCGATGCCGAGCAAGAGGCAGTCGTCGTCATCGTCGTCAACGAGATCGATCGGGTTTATCGGGTCGAGATCGCTGAGGTCGGCAAACGCCGTGATCGGCGCGCTGACCACGAGCGTCACGATGGCCAGCGCGAATGCGTTGTGGAGGTGAGTCCGGAAGCCCGCCATGTAGAGGTCATCGGCTCGCGAAACCTCGATCCTCAAGGACCATCGAGGGGGTGCCGAATGATCTAGTCATCGTGAGCGGATCCACAGATCGCACGGGGGGATCGCCCCGCGCCTTGCTCGGCGGCGCCGCCGTCGCCACCGCCGGGCTTCTCGCCGCCCTCGCCCTGGTCTACACCAACGCATCCGGGGTGCTCGAGGTTGCCGAGCAAGCCCGGATCCAGCAGGCATCGGAGTCGGCTCTCGGCGCCGCGGCCGTGGCGCGAAACGCCATCGGCCAAGCCCTCTTGCTGTCGCAAGGCGACTTCGACGCGGCCCTCGCCGCCGCCGCAATCGACGAGGCCCGCGCAGTTCTCACGGAACTGGACTCTCGAATCGCCACGATCATCGCCATCGCCCCGTCGGAGGTGCTGGTCGAGGCGGCCCAGACTGCTGCCGTCCAGGGATGGGCGGTGCTGGCATCGCTCGATGCCGGCGACCCCGAGACGGCAGGGGAGGCCGCATCGGGCGCGGCCTCGGAGGCGTTCGAGGTGCTAACCGACGAGTTGGCGCGGGTTCGCGCCGCAGCAGTCCAGGCGATCGCCCGGGCGGCGGCTCAGTCGGGATCCGTGGCCACCGCGAGCCGCTTTACGGTCGCCTTCTTCGTGCCCACGACCGCCCTCGTCGTCGGTCTCGTCCTGGTTCGGCGGCACCGGAGGCGGGAGCAGCTGGCGCGCGACCTCGAGAAGGAGCGGACGATCAACCGGTCGAAGGACCAGCTCATCGCCAACTTGTCACATGAGCTTCGCACCCCGCTGACCGGCATCTACACGTCGGCGCTGACCATCGAGGACCTCGGGTTCGATGACATCGAGGTCGCCAGCGAACTGAACAGCATGATCGTGGACCAGTCGGCCGACCTCAATCGGATGGTGGAGGACCTGCTGGTGTCGGCCCAGGCAGATGCCGGCCGCCTCTCGTTCGACCTCCGAGAGACCGACCCGGTCGCCGAGATCGCGGGCGTGGTAAAGGAGCTCCGGCGCCTCGGCACCCCGATAGCCACGCATGCTGTCACTGCCCCCGTCCTGGCCGATCCCGGCCGGCTCCGGCAACTGCTGCGCAATCTGCTCTCGAATGCCATTCGGCATGGGGGTCCCACCGTGGCGGTGCACGGGACCCCGATCCGCGACTCCTATGTCATCCGCGTCGAGGACGACGGCCCCGGGTTGCCCCACGAGATCGAGGGCCGTCTTTTCGAGCGGTTCGTGCACCTCGGCGACCGTCCGCTCATCGTCGGGAGCGTCGGGCTGGGACTCTCGATCTCCCGGGTGCTGGCAGAGGGGATGGGCGGCACCATCTCCTACCGCCGCACCGAGAGCAGGACGGTCTTCGAGGTCCGGCTCGAGCTTGCCCAGGCGCTGGAGTCGGGAGCCCCGGCACCACTCGAGCCCTGGCGTGCCACCACGGAACTGACCGACGACGAGGAGCGGCCGCTCAATCGGAGCGGGCGCTAGCGGGCGCTAGGCGTCGAAGGCCGACCCGGCGTACTCGACGTGGCGACCGGGCCCGCCGCTCAACCCCATTGCCTCCGACAGGAGCCGGTGGACCAGCACGCTCATCGAAACACCTTCGGCGCGGGCTCGGCTCCTGAGCACTCGGACCAGGTTGGCCGGGAGCCGGGTCTCGAGGCGCTCCCGCGGATGATCCCAATCGGGGGCGACCGGTTGACCCCAGTCGGCGAGTTCGTACATGGTGTCCGCCTTTGAAATCACATGCGTGTGATTCCCGATCACGGTACCCACGCTACGCGCGATCAGTGGGGATTTTCGCGCTCTGCGCGCGGGACGGGCCGGAGCGAGCCGGCCCGTCCCCAACCGTCGGCCAGTGGAGGGCTACCCGCCGACCGCCATGGACCAGGTCCCCTCAGCCAGCCCCTCGATGGAATAGGTCCCCGCGAAGCCGCCGTCCACCGCGTCTCCATCAATGGTCATCGGGAGACCCAGACCCGGGACGTCGGGGGCTGTGATCGTCACATGCCCGGCATCGTCGACCTCGACGGTGTAATCGCCGAGGAGATCGCTCGTGCCCTCATATGGCCCCTCCTGGGTGAGATCGATCTCGATGAGGAACGGGTCGGGGTCGGATGCCCCGAACACGTTGCCGCCGAGGTCGATGGTCAGAAGGGCGAAAGCCGCCTCGGCGTTCACGGTCAGCGACGCCTCGATCGACCCAGTCGAGTTGAAGGTCGTGTTGTTCCAGTCGCCGCCGTAGTCGCCCTCGAGTGCCTGCGCCGCGGCGACGCGCGCCGCCGCCGCATCTTCGGTCGTGGTGGTCCCTGCTGCCGCGGTCGTCGTCACGGCGGCCGCCGTCGTCGTCGTCGCCGACGTGCCGGCGGTGGTCGTGCTGCTGTCTCCGCCACTGCCACCACAGGCCCACGCAACGAGCGCGAGTGCCGCGATGGCCGGTGTGATTCGTTTCATGTTGATCCTCTCCTGGATCCCAAGAGAGTACAACTGCGCCGGTGTCGCGCGTTGCAAACAGTCCCGCCACCAGGAGGCGGCGGGACTGCCGGAGGCACCTGGGAGGGCCCGGGGTCAACGAATGGGTCGCGGACCCCTCATACGAAGATGATCTGGGCGCCTTCGCTCAGCTCCATGAACTCGGTGGCGCCGATTATCCCTTCGACCCCGTCGAAGAGGTCGTCCTCCTCGAGCTTCATCATGTCAGCGGACATCTTGCAGGCCCACAGATGGGCCCCGCTGTCGACCAGGGTCTGAAGGAACTCGGGCACCTCGGGGAATCCGAGCTTGGCGATCTCCTTCTTCATCATCCGCGTCGCCATCGCCGTCATGCCGGGAAGTGGCCCGATCGCCTGCGGCAGGTGCATCGCGGTATTGCCCACCGGGGTCGCCTTGAGATGGCCCATCCGCTTCGTGGTGATCATGTCGAATCCCCAGAAAGTGAAGAAGATGTGGGTCTCGATGCCCTCGCCGAGAGCGGCGTTGGCCAGGACGAGGCCCGGGTAGGCCATGTCCAGTGTCCCCTTCGAGCAGATGATGCAGAGTTTGCGATCCGTCTCGACCTCGTCCAGGAACGCCGGACGCGTCTGGGTTTCGGTTGTCATGGGTATGCGTCTCCTTGGTGGCGGCTCAGATGCAGCCCTGGGGCTTGGGCACCCCGGCGACATAGGCCATCTTCTTGCCTGGCTTCTTGGGGAACAGCTCGAACAGCCGCTTGGTGGCGACACCGGCGACCGTCGAGATCCTGCGCAGCGTCGGGGTCTCCCCCATCGCCGCAAAGTCGTCCCGCAGGAACCGGATCACCACCCAATGGTCGGGGGTCAGCTCGTCGATGCCCGCCTGCTTCGCCAGCACCGGCGCCAGATCCTCACTCCACTCGGAGGGATCCGTCATGAATCCTTCGTCGTCGATCTGGACCTCGCGGCCCGCGATCGTGGTCGTCGTCATGCCTCGTTCTCCTCTCTAGTGCCCCGTCTCATAACGTCTGCCGCGTTCAGTACGGCGATCGACGCCGCCGACTGCGTCCTCCTCCTCAACGCATCTCATCCGATGCGCCTTCGTCGTGCGGATCCCACCCGGACAACGCCGCTTGCTCGTCCTGACCATCACCAACGTCACGAGACGGGGCACCGGCCTCCCCCTGCGCCGCCAGGCCCCGAAGGACCGTCAGCATCCGGTGCAGGCCGAGCTTGACTTCCGGATCGCGCATCTCCCTCAGGAGACGGAAAAGCGAGAGCTTCTCCGGCTCCTCGTCGTCACGCAGGATGCGGGCCGTGCGCTGCAGCATCCGCATCACCTCGGGCTGGGTCATCTCCTTGACCGTCTCCAGGATGAGGACGATGTTGTCGCCCAGTGCCTTCACATCGTCCTCGTCGAACGAGGTGACGATCCGGTCGACGATGGAAACGACACCGGCCCCGAATTCGAAGTAGCCCCGGCGCCCCAGCGTGTCGAGGCGCTCGATCAGGGACTCGAATACGACGCCGCCCACCTCACCCACCTCACCCGCCAGCTCACTCATCGCCATCAGCGTCCCGAGCGAGCGCTCCAGGTCGGGGGCGGCTTCCGCCAGCCGGACGAGCAGTCCGGCGAGCGCCTCCGGATCGACAGCGCCCGTGTCGACGCCCGCCCCGGCGCCCTCGGCGACCGGAGTCAACTGGAGGCGGAGCCGATCCCACGCCTCGCGCTCCCGACGATCGGCCTCGGTGCGGGCGATGAGCTCGTCGACGCGGCTGGTGAGGGTCTCGAGCCTGGCGACGAGGTCTTCGGTCGTGGGGCTCACCGCAGTCATGCGAACTCCTTCCCGGCGAGCAACATCCGGCTCGGCAAGGGAAGGTCCTTCCCCTTGAGCAGGATGTTCCAGTAGGTCCAACGGAACATCAGCTTCCCCCAGTGGTTCATCTCGGTCTCGCCGAGAAGGGTGAACGGGCCGACTCCGGGCAGGGGGAACTTCCCGGGCAGCGGCTCGGTGTCGCGGTTGAAGTCGATGAGCATCGCCTTGCCGAACCCCGACTCGATGAAGCAATTGGCGTGTCCGTCGAACTCCTCGATCGGCTCCAGCCCGCGCACCCGCCTCATGAAGTTCTCGGTAAAGACCTCTGAGGCGAAGTGGGCGACCGACCCCGCCTTCGACGTGCCCAGGTCGGCCACGTCGCCGAGGGCGTAAACGTTCTCGTGGCCCGCGGCCGCGAACGACCTCCGGTCCACCGGAATGTGATTCAGCTCGTCGCCAAGACCGGAGGCACCGATGAAGTCCGCCCCCATGTTCACCGGCACGGTGACGAGCAGGTCGAAGGGGATCTCCCGCTCGTCGTAGGAGACGAGGACACCGCGATCGGCGTCCACCCGCTCCGGATAGAAGTCGGTCTCGAGGCCGATCTTCTTGTCCTCGAGCAGGTGGCCCAGCCGCTGCGATGCCACCGGCTTGGTGAACGCACCCGAGAGCGGCGTGACATATGTGATGTCGACGCCTTCCCGCTTGCCGTGGCGCTGCATGCACCAGTCGGCGAGGAAGGCGAATTCGAGGGGCGCCACCGGGCACTTGAAAGGCAGCTCCATCACATTGACCACCAGGCTTCCGCCCTCCCAGCGGGAAAGTCGCCGTCCCAGCGCCACCGCGCCCTCGAGGGTGTAGAAGTCGTGGATGGTGTCGCGCCAGGCGTCGCCATCGAGACCGGGGGTCTGATCGGGCCGCGGATGAGTGCCGGTGGCGATGATTAGCTCGTCGTACTCGAGCAACCGCCCGCCCCCGACCGTCACGACCTGCCGCTCGGTGTCCACGCCTTCGATCGGGGCGATCACGAGCTCGACGCCGCCGGGGATGAACCCCCGACGCGGGCGGATGACGTCGTCCACGCCGTACATCCCGAACGGGATGAACAACAGACCCGGCTGATAGATGTGCTGATCGTCCTGATCGACGATGGTGATCTCCCATCGTTCCGGATCGAGCAGCCGCCTCAGCCGGTTGGCGGCCATGGTGCCGGCCAGACCCGCCCCGAGGATGAGGAGCTTCTTCACGATGTGCTTCTCCGTTCCGCGAGATCGACGGTCGCGCCCGCGGCCGGATCCCGCTCCGATGCGAGTTGCGAGATGAGCACCCCGATGCGGGGCAGGACCGCCAGGACGTGCACGCGCTCTTCCTGGGTGAGGCGATACACCTCCTCGACGTGCACGGCGACGGTGTCGGAGGACACCCCGAACGTGGCCGCGATCGACGCGATCTGCGAGGGGGTCGGCGGCCACTCGGCCGGAGCGACGCCGCCCGCGATCACCATGCCCAGCAACTCGGAGCCCCGTCGGACAAATGCCCGGGCGCAGAGGAACCCGAAGTCGCTGGGGCCGAACCGAGGAACGAGATCGGGCACAGCCCCGTAATGCCGCCACATCTCGACGCAGCGGGACATCACGGAGGCCTCGGCGGCGACCGCCCGGAACAGCCCGCACGGGTTGGTCACTTCGGTGAGGGGCGCCCCATCCATGTCGGTGATCACGACCATCACGCCCATGGCGTCGGCGGCGAGGTCGGCAAGTGCCTGGGCAACAGGCGCCGATACCAGGTCGGCGAGACCGGGCGTGGCGTGCATCGGTTCATCCTGCGGAGGCTGCGCCGCCCCCAGCCAGGTCATGACCGCGTCCTCGGGGAACCGCCACTGGCGCCCCACCTTGATCGCGGGGACCTTCCCCGCTTCGGCCATCCGGTAGATCGTCGACTTGTCGACGCGAATGAGGTCCTGGAGGTCACGGGTGGTCAGGTAGGCCATGGCGATCCTTGTGCCGTCTCCTGCATCTGGTGCATCACATGCATCATCGGACTGCCGCGCCGTCCCGGTCAGGTGCGAACGGCCCGTCCGGAGGGCCGAAAGGCCCGATCCGCAAGGGCCGCTGCTCTCAGGGGTGAGCCGATGGGCTCACCCCCTCAAACGCCCACCGGGACTCGCGGTTCCTCCTCGACCGGCGACACCACCGGTGCCACCGCCGGCGGCAGCAGCGCCCAGAGGCCTGCCACAAGCGTGACCGCGCCGGCGGCGACTGGAAATTCGCCCTCGATGAACGCCTGGACCTGATCGGGGGTCATCCCGAGCATCTGGCCAAGCCCGGGAAGCATCGCATCGGTCATCTCCACCCCCATGCCCGCCAGCGCATCGACGGCACCGGACGCTCCGGCCACCATCTCTGCCGTATAGACAGGCTTCAGCGCCTCGAGCCAGATTGCCCTAGGGCAGATGGCAGACGGCAGAGCGCCAAGACACGGCTCGCCGTGCGACTTGCGACTTGCGACTTGCGACTATCCCGCCACTTCGAAGAGCCCGGCGGCGCCCATGCCGCCGCCGATGCACATGGTGCTGACGACGTATCGGGCACCGCGGCGCTTGCCCTCGATGAGGGCGTGGCCCACCATCCGGCTACCCGACATGCCGTAGGGATGCCCGATCGAGATCGAGCCGCCATTCACGTTGAGGAGGTCGTCGGGGATCCCGAGGCGATCGCGGCAGTAGACGACTTGGACCGCAAAGGCCTCGTTGAGCTCCCACAGCCCGATGTCGTCGACGCCCAGACCGGCACGCTCCAGGAGCTTGGGCACGGCGAACACCGGGCCGATCCCCATCTCGTCGGGAGCGCAGCCGGCCACTGCCATGCCGCGGTAGAAGCCGAGGGGGGTCAGCCCGCGCTTCGCCGCCAGATCGGCATCCATGACCACGCAAGCCGACGCCCCGTCCGACAGCTGGCTGGCGTTGCCCGCGGTGATCGTGCCACCGTCGAACACCGGCTTGAGAGAGCCCAGGCCGTCGAGGGTCGTGTCGGGCCGGTTGCCCTCGTCCTGCTCGAGGACGACTTCCTGGCGCGACTCCTCCCCGGTCTCCTTGTCACGCACCACCTTGGTGGCCTTGACCGCGATGACTTCATCGTCGAATCGGCCTGCCTCCTGGGCGGCGGCGGTGCGCTGCTGGCTGTGGAACGCGTACTCGTCCTGCACCTCCCGGGAGATGGCGTACCGCTCGGCAACGACCTCCGCGGTCTGCAGCATCGGCATGTACATGTGGGGCTGGCGCTCGAGGAGGGCGGGATCCATCGCCCTGAACTGGTTCATGTTCTGGTTCTGGACGAGGCTGATCGACTCGAGGCCTCCGGCCACCACTATCGGCATGCCGTCCTCGGCCACCTGCTTGGCAGCCGTGGCGATCGCCATCATCCCCGACGAGCACTGGCGGTCGATAGTCATCCCCGCCACCGTCTCCGGCATCCCGGCCGCCATGGCCGCCTGCCGGGCGACGTTGAACCCGGTGGTCCCCTGGGTGAGCGCATTGCCCATGATCACGTCGTCCGGCTCGCCCGGCTCGACGCCGGCACGCTCGAGCGCGGCACGGATCGCATGCGCCGCCATCGACGGGCCTTCGAGATCGTTGAACGCCCCCCGGTACGCCCTGCCGATGGGCGTCCTGGCCGTCGAGACGATCGCCGCTTCCTTCATGGGGTTCCTCCTCGGGTCCCCCGCAGGATACGGAGGTGAGCGAATAGGCTCACCCCCGACGGACTGATTCAGGCGGGCTCGGCCGACACGGTGACCCGAAAACCTTGCGCCGCCAGGTGGAGAGCGATCGCGGCCAGCATCATCACCTCGCCGGCGGCCTCCAGTGACTCCTCGACGACGACCAGCAGCCGCGGTCCGCCAAGCGTCGGATCGAGCGCTTCGAACGCCGGCACCAGCAGCCAGGCGCAGAGGGCCAGGGTGGCCAGCCGGGCCGGTGTCGTACCGCGCCCAAGCGTCCGTCTCAGCCAGAACAGCATCCACACCGCGCCGATGGCGGCGAAGGGCGCCACCACGACGACCCAGAGATAGAGGCTGGGGAGCCAGGACACTTCGAGGTATCGAGATCCGATCTCACCCGCGAGCTCGTGTAGCGAGGCCGTCTCATCCGCCGAGAGCGCGACGAAGGCGGCGGCGACCACGAGCCAGCCGATCCGATCCGGTTGTCCCGACGCCACGGACGCGGCGAGACACGCCCCGGCGGCAATCGCGAGCAGCAGGCCCGACGCCAGCCAGACGACCAGGGTGTTCTCCCGGTTTACGTCGAACAATGCTCCCACCGCATACCGGTCGATCAGGGGAGACAGGTTCACGAGCGCGATGAGCGCCTCGGCGGCAGCAAGTGCCCAGATGACCCGCACGGCTGCTCGCGGCACCGTCCGGTGCGCGATGACAGGGGCCGTCACGACCGCAGCCTCGATCGCAGGGCACGCAGCCGCCGGCTCACACGCGATGCCTGCAGGGCGACGGCCCCCATCACCCCCGGCGCGAAGCCATCGAGTACCAGAATCTCGCGAGTCGCCGAGGTCCACTCCAGCTTCCACGGCTCGGCGGCCCCGGCGAACTCGTACCGTTGCACCTTGTCATCGAAGGCGGTGCGCAGAGCCTCGGCTCGGAGCAGAGTGCCCGGCGAGTAGCGGGCCCAGGCCCGGTTGAACCCGGTCTTGAGGAGCCACTCGCTCCCCCCGTCGACGAAAGAGAGGTCGAACGCGATCGCCTTGCCGCCGACGCGAAGGAACGAGACTCTCGCCATTCCCTCATTGGCCGCCCAGCAGGCCACCTCGCGATAGAAGCGCTCCACACCTCGATCGCTGGCGATCGCGGTGCCCTGATCCGCCTTCCAGCCGGAGTCCTCGACGGCGAACCCTTCGCTGAGGAGGCGATCGAGATCAGCCTGTCCGTCACTCGTGTCGAATTCCACCTCGCCCTCCTCCTCGAGTCGCCGCCGTCGACGACGCAACTCGCGCCATTTCTTGGTCGACAGCGAGTCGACGAACGCCTCCCACCCGTCACCGAAGTCGATGAAGGGCGAGACCAACCGGGGGCGGGCCCGGAGCCGGAACCCCGATAGCCCGAGGGCCTCGACGAACGCGGCCGCGGTGGCACTCCCGGCCGGCACGAAGTCGACCGTGGCCCGACGACGGCCGGTCACGAGAGCGAGCGACAGCTCGTCGAGAGCCTCGGCATCGGACCAGACCGCCTCCATCTCGGGGAAATGCCAGTCGGCGGCGGTGGTGATCGACCTGCGCCCAACCACGACCGGAAGCGCGGCGACCAGCGCGCCGGCGCGCCTAACCGTCGCCACCCGGGTCTCACGGCCGAATGCGGCCGCCCAGGCTCGCACCCACGCCGGCCGCGAGAACGGGGCCGCGCCAGTGAGCACCGCCAACTCGTCCCACTCGGTCTCGAGCCGGGAGTCGGCGGCGACGACGGCCGCGGTTGCAGAGGTCTCGGGCCGCATGCGGGAGGTATATCGGCAACGCGCCTTCTCGCCCTGAGCGTTGCCCGCAAGCGGCGTAGAGTGACGAACCGTGACCTCCAGGCGCCGCATCGCAAGTGCAATCGCCGCCACCGCGGTGGCTCTGTCCGCGTGCACCGGATCGAGCCTTCCCACCACCACGTCGACTAGCAGCACGGTGCCGGATTCGACCACGACGACTGCCGGGGGGCGAGTGACTCTCGAGCCAAACGATGCACCGCTCGTGGCACAGGGTGACCGCGGGGCCTACGTGGAGGCTCTCCAGTTCTACCTGGTCTGCACCGGGCACAACGAGCCGGCTCCGGGTGCGGAAGTGACGGTCGACGGGTCGTTCGGGCCGATCACCGCTGACGCAGTGGCCTGGTATCAGGCTGAGATTCGCCGGATTCCGACCGGAGATCCGGATGAGGCGACCTTCTGGTCGCTCGCTCGGGATTGCGCCGACCAACGGACTTTGGCGTTTCCCGATGGCGAGGTGATCACCGAAATCGCCGGAGGCGTCGCGCCCGGTGACGCCGAAACCTTCCTATTCGATGGCGCCCGCGGTCAGATCCTGTCGCTGACCCGGGTAGAGGGCGACGTGACCGTCACGATCCTCGGTCCCGATGGCAGTGAGGTCGAGGCCACCGTGGAGGAGGACTTCATCGAGGCCGAGCTCGCCGGGGCAGTGTCCTACACCGTCCAGATCGCCGCCACCGCCGAGACCTCGTACCTGATACGCGCCGCGGTGCGCTCACCCAACGTGGTGGCGTCCGACTTCGGCCCGATGGTTCTCGAGCCCGAGGGCCTCGGGGTCGCGGCCTTCGGTGACGACGAGGTCAACACCGTGGCCGTCGTCTCGCTTCTCCTCGGTCAGCCCTGGGATGACACCGGGTTCCTCACCGACGAAGAGGGCTGTACCGGCTCAAACCGGCATGTGACCTGGCTGATCCAGGCGGATGACGCTCCGGGCACCGACCACCCGGCCTATCTGGTCCTGGACTTCACCAACACCGGCGGTACGCCCTACTTCTCCCAGTACGCCTACCGGTCGGCCGACCTGGCGACTCTCGACCCGATCGCATCGGGGCTGGCAACCGAAGATGGGATCAGCCTGGGGAGCACCCTCGCCGAGTTCTCCGACGCCTACTCCGATCCCGACTTCTTCGACTCGGTGCGCGGGCTGGCCCGGTTCGCCGGTGACGAGATGGTGGTTGGCATCGCCATCTCGGGAACCGCCGCCGACCCCGACCCCGACGCCTCCCGGGTCTGGTACCTGTCGGCCGGCAGCGACGGCTGTCCGGACTTCTAGCGGCCCTTCGGGCCGCCGTCACCCGTTGCCCGTTGCCCGTTCCCCGTTCGTCCAGCAACGACTGCGAGCCCCGCCGCCCGCATAGGCTGGCACCCGGATGTATGACCTGAAGCTCGATCGTCCGTTGCAGTCGCCTGCTCTCGTCGTGGCCTTCGAGGGTTGGGTGTCCGCCGGGTCCGCCGGCACCGCCACCGCCGACCACATCGCCGGTGACGGCCAGGTGGTGGCGACCTTCGACAGCGACCGGCTCTACGACTACCGGGTGAACCGCCCGACGCTGGACTTCGTCGACGGCATGATCGACGAGGTCGACTGGCCGGCCACGACTCTCCGACTGCGGAGCATCGGTGATCGCGACGTCATCGTGCTGTCCGGCCCAGAGCCCAACTGGGGCTGGCAGGCCCTCGCCGGGGCAGTGGGCGACCTCGCCACGGACCTCGGCGTGCTGCAACACGTGTCACTCGGAGGCATCCCCTGGGCGGCGCCGCACACCCGGCCGACGATCGTCCTCACCACAGCGTCGCGGCGAGACCTGATCGGGGCCGATGCCAACTTCCCCGATGGCCTGCTGCGAGTCCCGGCATCGGCAACCTCGATCGTGGAGAGAGCACTGTCCGAGCGCGGCATCCCCACCGTTGGCTTCTGGGCGCGAGTGCCCCACTATGTCGGGGGCACCTACTTCCCAGCCGTCGTATCACTGGTCGAACGGGTGGCCCGCCACCTGGGAGTCGACATCCCTCTGGGATCGCTCGTCGACGAGGCAGCAGGCCAGCGGCGGCAGCTCGCCGAGGCGCTCGAAGAGCAGCCGACCATCCAGGAGATCGTCGGGCAGTTGGAGGACCTGTACGACGCCTCGAGCGAGGTGGCCACCGGCGAGGAGATCGCCGCCGAGATCGAGCGGTACCTGCGCGAACAGCGGGGAGATCAGGAGTAAGAGTCCGCAGGAGCGGCTCCGGCCAGAGAAGCCTGCGGCCTTCCGCCTTCCGCCTTCCGCCTTCCGCCTTCCGCCTTCCGCCTTCCGCCTTCCGCAAGAGCGGCGCTCCAGCTCCGGCTCCGGCTCCGGCCGGAGAAAGAGGTCGCCTTCCGCCGTCCGCAAGAACAGCCCCGGGCGGCGGCGGAGACGGCGAGCGCCCGGACGCGTCGGGCGCCACCGCTACCTTTCGCACGATGCGACGACCGAACCGGTTGCGACTCGCCATCGTTGTGCTCGCCCTGGCGGCGCCCGTCGTCTTCGTCCCGACCCATGCCCACTCAGAACCGGCGCCACGCTCGTTCACGATCGCGGCCGGTGGCGACGTCTTGATCCACCGGCGCATTGCCCAGGTGGCCCACCAGGGCGACGGGATCTACGACTTCACGGACATGTTCTCCTCCATCGCGCCCTGGATCTCTGCGGCCGACCTGGCCATCTGCCACCTCGAGGTCACCCTCACCCCCACCAACACCGGCCTGCTCTTCTACCCCCGATTCGTGGCACCCCACGAAGTCGCAGATGCTGTCGCCGGAGCGGGCTACGACACCTGCTCCACGGCCAGCAATCACGCCCTCGACCGCGGATGGTCGGGAGTAGTCGACACCCTCGACCTCCTCGACGCCGCCGGGGTCCGCCACGACGGCACCGCCCGCAACCCCGAGGAGCGACTCCCCGGCCTGTACGAGGCTGCCGGCGTCACCGTTGCCCACCTCTCCTACACCTACGGGACGAATGGCATACCGGTCCCCGCCGACCATCCGTATGCCGTCAACCTGATCGATGCGGAAGCGATTCTCGCCGACGCCGCCTGGGCTAGGAACGCCGGTGCGGAATTCGTGATCGTGTCCCTGCAGTGGGGCCTGGAGTATGTCGTCAACCCCACCGGCACCCAGGTCGCCCTGGCCGAGACGCTGCTGGGCTCGCCCGATGTCGACCTCATCCTGGGCACCCACGCCCACGTGGTGCAGCCGATCGGCCAGATCGGTGGGAAGTACGTCGTCTACGGGATGGGCAACCAGCTCTCCAACCAGAACGGCGCTTCGGGTCCCAAGTACTTCGCCACCGAGGACGGGCTCTTCGTGCTGGTCAGGGTGTTGGAGACGTCGCCGGGACGGTTCGAGGTGGAGCGCATCGACGTGGTGCCCACCTGGGTGAGGCGCTCCGACTACCGGATCTTCCCGGCCCGGCAGACCGTGGAAGACGCCCGAAGCACGGCGCTGATGCGGGCGTCACTCGAACGGACGGTGGGCCGGGTGCGACGGCTCGATGCCCCGGGTCTCCGGCTGGCGCCGCTGTCATCTCCGGGAAAGCCGTGCCACTGCCTGCTGACGCCGTGGGACGGGCTGGCGAGACTGGACCACGTCCCCGTCATGGATTAGTCAGCGCCCGCCGCGCGCCCAGTCGCGGCTCTCCACTCCCTCCACGGGCCACCCTGCGAACCACCGGGCGATCAGGTTGGTCACCCCGTCGCGGTGCTCCAGGGTGCCGTCGATCACCAGGCCCGGGTTGCGCCGTGCCACGTCCCGCTGGGCCATCCATACTTCGGGGAGGACGATCACGTTGAGGAGCCCGGTCTCGTCCTCCAGGTTGATGAAGATGACCCCCTTCGCCGTCATCGGTCGCTGCCGGTGGGTGACCACCCCGCCGACCCGGACCCTCCTCCCGGCGCGCCCGCCCTCGAGGGCGTCGGCGATGGTGATGCAGCCGCCGGCGGCGAGGCGCTCCCGGACGAACTCCACGGGATGTCTCACCGACACCCCCGTCGCCCAGAGGTCCGCCCGGGCCGCCTCGGGCTCCGGCATCCCCGGAAGCGTGGGGGCCTCGGCACCCGGCGCCAGGGCGAGCCGCTCCGGCCCCATACCCGACAGCGCCCCCGCGGCCCACAAACCCTCGCGGCGCGACACCTCGAGGGACTCGAGCGCCCCCGAAGCGGCCAGCCCCTCCAGCGCGTCGACGGGCAGGCCGGTCCGTTGGGCGAGATCGACGACCGACGCGAACCGCCCGCCCGGCCGGGCCGCCTCGATGCGTGAGATCTCCGCCTCGCCGAGGCCCCGCACGTACCGGAGGCCCATCCGCACCGCGGTGGCCATCCGCATCGGATCATCGACCGCCCCCCTCCCCCGGCGCCATGACATCCCGTAGTAGGTGGCGGTGTCGTCGGAATCGGCGGGGTGGGGGACCACCGTGCAGTCGAATTCGGACTCGTTTATGTCCGGCCCGAGGACCACCACCCCATGGCGGACTGAATCCTGCACCAGCGAGTTGGGGCTGTAGAACCCCATGGGCTGGGCGTTGAGGAGGCCGGCAAGGAACTCTGCCGGCCAGTGGTACTTCAACCAGGCCGACATGTACACGATGTAGGCGAAAGACATCGAGTGGCTCTCGGGGAATCCGAAGGAAGCGAACCCCTGGAGTTTCTCCCAGATCTCGTCGGCGGCGGGGCCGACGATCCCGTTGCGCTCCATCCCGGCCAGCGTCTCCAGGCGCAGCTTCTCCATCTCCTCCTGCGACCGCTTGTGGGTCATCGCCTGCCGGAGCCGGTCGGACTGGCCGGGGGTGAACCCGGCGCACACCCGCGCCACCTCCATGAGCTGCTCCTGGAACACCGGAACACCGAGCGTCTTGGAGAGGATCGGCTCGACCAGGGGATGGGGGTAGCTGACTGGCTCCTCGCCGTTGCGGCGGCGGAGGTACGGGTGCACCGAGTGGCCCTGGATCGGCCCGGGGCGGATGAGCGCCACCTCGACGGCGAGATCGTAGAAGGTCTTCGGCTTCATCCGGGGCAGGGTCGCCATCTGGGCGCGCGACTCCACCTGGAACACTCCCACCGTGTCGGCCTTGGTGAGCATCTCGTATATGCGCGGTTCCTGGGGGATGCCGGCGAGGTCGATCGCGACGCCGTGGACCTCCGCGATGGTGTCCACGGTCAGGTGGAGGGCGTTGAGCATCCCCAGAGCGAGGAGATCGAACTTGACGATCCCCATCGAGGCGCAGTCGTCCTTGTCCCACTGGAGCACCGAGCGGTCCTCCATCCGACCCCACTCCAGCGGGACCGTCTCCCACAGCGGCCGGTCGGCGATGACCATCCCACCGGAGTGGATCCCCAGGTGCCGGGGGAAGCCGTCGAGGCGCCGGCAGACATCGAGGATGAAGTCCGAGGTAGTCCCGGAGGGAAGCTCGACGTGCTCTTCGATCTTGCCGGGATCGCGGGTGTCCAGGTACTTCGTGAGGCCGTTGACCTGGGCCTGGGTGAGCCCGAACGCCTTGCCGACATCCTGGAGCACGGAGCGGGCGCGGTAGGTGATCACGTTGGCGACCATCGCCGCCCGCTCCCGCCCGTAGCGCTGGTAGCAGTACTGGATGACCTCCTCGCGGCGCTCCGCCTCGAAGTCGACATCGATGTCGGGGGGCCGGCCCCGCTCGGCTGATAAGAAGCGCTCGAAGGGCAGCCTGAGACGGATGGGGTCGACCCGGGTGAGATCGAGGCAACGGCAGACCGCCGAGTCGGCGCCCGAGCCCCTGATCTGGCAGAGGATGTCGCTCGACTCGGCGAAGCGGACGATGTCCCACACGATGAGGAAGTAGCCGGCGAATCCCAGGGACTCGATCACCCCCAACTCGTGCTCGAGGCGGGTGATCGCCACAGGGTCGAGCCCGCCGGGGCCATCTCCCGGATACACCCGCCGGGCCCCCTCCATGGTCAGATGGCGCAGGTACTCCATTTCGTCACGGAAGCCTCCCGGCATGGGGAAGTCGGGGAGCCGGGGGGCGACCAGGCGCAGGTCGAAGGCGAGATTCCGCGCCAGGTCCGCGGCAGCCGCCACCGCCCCGGGATACCGGGCCATTCGTGACGCCATCTCCTCGGGCGACTTCAGGTGCCGCTCGTCGGTGGCCGGCCAGTGCCCGTGTCCGGCGTCGAGGTCGCGTCGTCCCCCGATGGCGGCAAGGACCTCGGCGACATCGGCCTCAGATCGGTGGTGGTAATGGACGTTGTTGGTGGCGATGAGCGGGAGCCGGAGGCGAGCCGCGACCTCGGCCAGCAGGTCGTTGCGGGCATCGTCGCCCGGCATCCTGTGATCGATCAGTTCGATGTGGAGGCGGCCGGGGAACACCTCCCGAAGTGCCGTTGCCGCCGCCATGGCGCCTTCGATGTCGCCCGCAGCCGCGGCGCGGGGCACCGCCCCCTGATGGCATCCGGTGAGGGCGATGAGCTTCCCGTGGGAGGACGCCTCGGCGAGATCGTCGTAGGAATACACCGGCCGGTCCTTCTCCCCGCGGAATTGCGCCCGGGTGACGAACCGGGAGATGGCGGCGTAACCCCGCGGATCCGGCGCCAGCAGGACGAGATGGTCGGTCGGCGGCTGGTGAATGGGCTTCGCGCCGTGCATGGGGTGGGTACGGCCTCTGCGGGGCCGTTGCCCGTTGCCCGTGCCCGTCTCTCCCCCCGGAGGGGGGAGTCCCGAGGGAGCGAAGCGACCGAGGGGAGGGTTTGCGGAGGCCGGACGCGACATCCGACGCGTCGGGTCGCCGCAAACCCCCTCCGTCTCGGCCTTCGGCCGAGCCACCTCCCCCTCCGGGGGAGGAAACGGCTCCGGCGGCATCCCCACCTCCACGCCGTACACCGTGGGGAGCCCGACCTCGGCGGCGGCGGCGCGGAAGCGGGGGGCGCCGTAGAAGCCGTCGTGGTCGGTGATCGCCAGCGCCTCGTACTCCAGCTCGGCGGCCCTCTCCACCAGATCCCGGGGATGCGACGCCCCATCGAGGAACGAGAAGTTGCTGTGGCAGTGGAGCTCGGCGTAACGCATCGGGAGAGCGAGTCTACGCGTCTGATCGAACATGTGTTCGGCGGAAGCGCAATTCGCAATTCGCAATTCG
>Ga0326597_10004547_pt1 | contig 19513 bp, 20 predicted proteins | sample RVTome_12_FD_203789 | JGI IMG/M metagenome (GOLD analysis project Ga0326597, IMG submission 203789) | Soil microbial communities from uranium-contaminated site in the Upper Colorado River Basin, Wyoming, United States - RVT100D185 | ecosystem: Environmental > Terrestrial > Soil > Contaminated >... | reverse complement strand
CCGCGCGCGCGCCTTGCCGAAGGACAGCGCCTTGGCGCCGCCGCCCTGCATCTGCCGCATGAAGAAGATCCAGACCCCTATGAAGAGCAGCATGGGCACCCACTGGAGCACGTACGCGTACCAGGGGTTGCTGTCCTCGGGCTCGACGGCGATCTTGACACCCTTGTCCTTGAGGGCCCTGATCAGATCAGGGTAGTCGGCCATGAACGTGCGGAACGTGCCGCCGTCGGCGAGCTTGCCGGTAACGGACTTGCCGCGGATCAGAACTTCCCTGACTTCACCCGCCTCGATGCGCTTGAGGAAGTCTGAGAAGACCACCTTGTCGCGCGATGGCTGGCTCGCCTGAAAGACGTTGAACAGGACGATGACGATGAGGCCGATCACCATCCAGAGGGCGAGGTTCTTGTAGAACGGCGAATTCATAGCGTTTTGAGTATAGCACACGGGTCCAGAGGGCCCGGCGCAGAGGGCCAACCGGACGACCGGGCATCGCTAGGCCCCCTGAAAGTCCTCCACGACGTGGATGTCCGGCAGGCCCCGGTAGAACCCGCCCAGATCGAAGCCGTAGCCGAGCACGAAACGGTCCGGGATGGCGAACCCCACGTAGTCGAGTGACACGTCGACCTTCCGGCGCTCGACCTTGTCGAGCAAGGCGCAGACCCGAAGGCTGCGTGGGTGCCGCGTCTCCAGGTTGCGCCGCAGGTAGTCGAGCGTCCGGCCGCTGTCTACGATGTCCTCCACGATGACGACATCCCGCCCCTCGATGGATACCGACAGGTCTGCCGTCAGGCGCACGGCGCCGGACGAGCGGGTGCCGGGGCCGTACGACGATACGCCCATGAAGTCGATGGCTACGAGCGCGGGGATGGCGCGGATGAGGTCCGCCATGAACACGGCCGCGCCCTTGAGCACGCCCACCAGCAGCGGGACGTGCCCAACGTGCTCGCGGGCGATGGCGCGCCCAAGCTCGTCCACCCGGGTGGCGATCTCCTCGCGGGAGATGAGCACCCGACCGGGGCGCTGGGGCATTGGGTCTCCTGCCTTCGGGGCGGCCTACCTGGGAGTGACGAATGCGGCCAGGGAACGCTCACCGCGCACCCGCTCGACCATACGCTGGGCCTCGGCCTTGCTCTTGAAGGTGCCGACGCGGACGCGGTAATTCGTCTGGCCGTCGCTCGCGACGGCGGGCACGATGTAGGCGTCGAGGCCCGCCTCCCTGAGCTGCTTGTGGAGCGAGGCCGCCTGCCCCTGCGTCTTGAAGGCCGCGACCTGCACTGACCAATGGCCGGACCAGAAACCGGCCGCGTCCCCCTGCGTCCGCGCGGGCGCCGCCGCGGCCTCCGGCGCCGCGGGCTTTTCGACGAGGATCTCCCCGCGGCTCGTGTACGGATAGGGCGCTGGCGGCTCGGCACGCGCCGGCTCCGGAGCGGGCTGCGCCTTGGCCTCGGGGCGCTGCGAGGCGTCGGCGGAGCCGCGGCCCAGCGGCGCGGTGAGCGTCTGGTAGAACGTGAGCTTCTGGTCGACCGAAGGCGACGGCTCGACGTCGGCGGCCGAGAGGCCGCCCCGCTTCCCGGGCGGCACGGTCTTTCGCGCGCCGCTGTCGGCGCCGGCCGCGGCGAAAACAGGACGGCTCCACTGGCGCCCCACGAGCACGCCCAGGGTGAACGTGAGCCCCATGATGACCGCCCCCGCGGTAAAGAGGGCGATCCACTGGATCCTACCGGGCCCACTCTTGACCCGCCCTCTTCCCAGCACCGGCCGCGCGGGACTCATCTAGAGAACTCCTCGAACGATTTCACCGCTCACCTCGTCGTGGATCTACTCGGGCCTCGCCTCGTCGCCGTGCAGCTCGGCTCGAACTGCCACGCCTGTGCGGAATTGACTCAGCCCTCGCCTCGCAACGCTTGGCTCGAACGGCGGGCCACGCCTCGGCTCGCACTACATAGACTCCGGAGCGGACACTCCCAGGAGGCCGAGGCCGTTGCGGACCACCTGGCCCACGGCGGCAGAGAGGCCGAGGCGCGCGAGCGTCAGCGCCCTGTCCTCCGTGATTACGCGATGGGACTTGTAATACGGGTGGTAGAGACCCGCGATCTCACTCAGGTAGTAGGCGATGCGGTGTGGCTCCCGCGCGCGCGCGGCGCCCGCCACGAATCCAGGGTACTGCAGGAGCCGCTTGATCAGGCCCTGCTCCTCGGGCAGCCTCAGCGGACGGAAGTCGACCTGGTCCCACGGCGGCAGCGTGACCTTCTGCTCCGCCGCCGTGCGGAACAAGCTCGCGACGCGCGCATGCGCGTACTGGACGTAGAAGACCGGGTTGTCGGCGGACTGCCGCGTCGCCACGGCCAGGTCGAAGTCGAGCGGGCTGTCGTGCCGGCGCGTGAGGAACGTGAAGCGCGCGGCGTCCCTGCCGACCTCTTCGATCAGCTCCTCCATCAACACGAACTCGCCGCGCCGCTTCGACATGCGCACCGGCTGGCCGTCGCGGAGCAGGGTCACGAGCTGGACGATCAGCACATCGAAGCTTTCGGGGACATGGCCGAGGACCTGCATGGCCGCCTTCATCCTTTGAACGTGGCCGTGATGGTCGGGCCCAAGGAAGTCGATGACGAAGTCGGCGCGGGTCCCTTCGAACTTCAGGAAGTGATGGAAGCCGATGTCCACGGCGAAGTACGTCAGCTCGCCGTCCGACTTCCGCAGCACGCGGTCCTTGTCATCGCCGAACGCCGTCGACCGGAACCACAGCGCCCCATCCTGCTCGTACGTCTGGCCGGCCGCCGTGAGCGCCGCGATGGCCTTCTCCGCGAGATTCGCCTTCCGGACGTCGTCGTGCTCGTGCGTCCAGCTGTCAAACGTCGTCCCGTAGGCTTCGAGCACCCTCCGCTGGCCCGCCACCATGCTCGCGACGGCCTTGCGTCCGAGCATCTCTACGCGCTGGGCCTCCGGCATTTCCGCCGCGGCGCGCATGCCCTGGGCATCCGCCGCCATCCATTCATTGACGAGGTCCACGAGGTACTCGCCCGGATACGAGTTCTCGGGCAGCTCGGCCGGCTCACCCAGGGACTGGCGCAGGCGCACGTCCACCGAGCGGGCGAGCGCATCGAACTGGTTGCCGGCGTCGTTGACGTAGAACTGGCGCAGGACGTCATGGCCCTGCGAGCGGAGAATGCGCGCGAGGGCGTCGCCCACCGCCGCAGCCCGAGCGTTGACGATGACGAGGGGCCCCGTCGGATTCGCCGAGACGTACTCAAGGAGGAAGCGCGTGTCTCGACCCGCCTCGCTCGTGCCGTACGCATCACCGGCCGCGAGGATGCCCTTGAGCGACTCGGCGCACCAGTCGGGCGCGAGAAAGACGTTCAGGAAGCCCGGCCCTGCGATCTCGAGCCGGTCCACGAGCCCGCTCTTGGGAAAGTGAGTCACGATGGCTTCCGCGATCTGCCGCGGCGCTCTCCTCGCGGGGCGCGCCAGCGTCATGGCGACGTTGGTGGCGTAGTCGCCGTGGGCTTCTTCCCGCGGCACTTCCCACACGACGTCGTCCGGGACGGGCAGGCCCGCGCCGGTGAGCGCTTCTCTCAACGCTGTCGCCAAGTGGTCGGTGATGGTGTCATGCATTCCCGGCTCGTTAAGACACGAACAGCCGCACGTGGCGGCGTCGATTGATGATACGCCCCGGCTCTCGCTGGGCCGCAAGAATTAGACGCGCCCATGCGTGGGAGAGGTTAACGCGCCGCGTGATGCAGTGGGTCGCGCGCGCGACCACCCTACATCTGGTGGGCACGGCGTCAGCGGAATCCGCGGAGCAGGAGGAGCGCGGCGACCAGGGCCACGCCGGCGGCCGCGGCGAATACGCTCACCGCGCGGTCGACGACCCGGACGTCCGGCGGCGGCCCATCGCCGAGCCGGTAGTGCCCGCGCTTCTCGAGCCTCACGCCGAGCGCCCCCGCCATCGCCGCCATCGTCTGCCCGGCGTTGGGGCTCGCAGTCGAGCGTCCATCGCGCCGCCACATCTCCCGCGTACGCGATCCCGACTCGCCCCCGATCCGCGCCCCGGCGACGAGCGCGAGCGCGGCGAGACGCGACGGGAGGAGGTTCAGCAGGTCGTCGAGTCGCGCCGAGGCGCCCCCGAGCCGCTCGAGCATGCCGAGGCGGTAGCCGATCATGGCGTCCGCCGTGTTGACCGCCCGGTACGCCCATGCGCCCGGTACGCCGGCCACGAGGTAGAAGCAGAGCGGCGCCACCCAACTGTCGGTCAGGTTCTCGGCCAGGGACTCGACGGCGGCCGATGCCGTCGCGCCCTCGTCGAGTCCGTCAACCGGCCGGCTGACCAGATGACGGCCCACGGCCGCGCGCGCCCCCTCGAGATCACCGGCAGCGAGTCTGTCCCGCACCTCCCACACCGCTGCCACGAGACCACGGAGCGAGAAGCTGCATTTCAGCAGCCACGCCTGCGCGAGCACGCCGAGAGGCCACGGGAGCCAGCCTGCGGCGGCCTGGGCCGCCAGCGCTCCCATGACGGCCGTGATCGTCACAACGACGATGAGGAAGGCGCCGTACAGGAGGAGGATATCCTCCGGGACGCGTTCGGCCCAGCGCCGGCCGAGGGCGATCAGCCGTCCGATCCAGGCGACAGGGTGGAAGCGGCTCGGCGGATCTCCCAGCAGGAGATCGAGCGCCACCGCCAGCATCAGCACACTCACGGGACTAGCGGAGCTGAAAGACGACCGGGAGCCGTACCCTCAGTGACCGGTGCGGCAGGTGTTCGGGCAGCGGCTGAGGCACGAGCGACCTGACGGCCTCGACGGCGGCCTCGTCGAGGAGCGAGTGGGACGACGACGCGACCACGGCGACGTCGCGTACGCGGCCGGAGGGCTCGAGGAGCAGCTCGATCTCGACGCGGCCGGCAAGCCCGCGCCGCCGGGCGGCCAGCGGGTAGACCACCAACTCTTGAATGCGCTCGCGGAAGCGGGCGAGATAGGGCCCGAACTCAGCCGGCATCTCACCGCGGCCCGCGACCGGGCCGGCGAGAGCGAGCCGGGCGCCGCCTCCACCGATGACGCCGGAGGACTCTCCCGCGTGTGCGGGCGCATCACTAGAAACTCCCCTGACCCCGCCGCCATCCCTGTCAGGGGCGGTCGGGGTGCCTCCGCGGTCGGCGGCCGCCGCCTCGCGAGAGGTGGACAACAGCGGCTCGGGGGCCGGCATCGTTTCGGCCTGAGGCGCGGCCGCTGGGGGAGGGGAGGCGCCAGGAGTGCGCGCGCGCGCGCGCGGAGCTTCGCGGGCCGGCCGGACCACATTCTCTCGACCAAGAGGCGGAGCGGTTGCCGCCGCGCGCTCGTTGCTGGCGGAGACGCCGCCGGTCAGATCGACGAAGAGCGGCTGAGGCTGGCGGAGGCCCGCGGCGAGCGACACGACCGTCGCGAGGGCGCTCAGGTGCAGCGCGGCGGAACCCAGGAGCGCCAGCGCTCGGCCCCGGCGAATCACCCGTTCCTCTCCTGCCAGCCACGGATGCCCGACCAGAGGGCCCTGCGCGCTGCCTGGGCTATGCTCCAGCCGAGCTCGCTGGCGGGCCCGCCGAAGCGGAGGCTCGCGCCGCGCCCCGTCGCTGCGATGACCACGGCATCAGTCGAGGTGCCGCTGACAGGGCCCCCGGCGGCGTCGCGAACGCCCGCCTCGTGGAGCAGGAGCGCCTTGACCTCCGTGACCGTGATGACCGCGTTGACGAGGGCCGAAGGCTCCGGGTCGGCGTCCACCACGACGATCGTGTTGATCGTGCCGTGGGTCCAGCCGCTCACCGGCGTCCGCCCGGCCGCGGTGCGGTTGCTCAAGCCCACAGTGGCGACGGCGAGCGCAGGGATGCCCGCGCCGTCCTCCTCGCCCAGCGTCGCGTGCTCGGTCCACGCCCCGGTGAGGAGGCCGACGAGGGGCTCGGGCAGGCCCGCGCCGCGCGCGTAAGCGGCCAGCATCCCGGCAGGGTCGGAGCACGGGTCGTCCTTGCCGACGTGAAGGTTGACAACGGCGCGCGCTGAAGCGAGCCCGCCCCCGTGGACGGCGGAGGACAGGACGCGGAGGGGCCGGGCCGCGACGATGACCACCGCCTCCGGGCCTATCCCCACAGCGAGCCCGCCGATCACCACGTCATCCTCAGAACCCGGCCCGCAGGCCGACCAGGAAGTTGGCGCCGAGCGCCGGGAAGCCGTGCACCTCGGCGTACTTCTCGTTGAGGATGTTCTGCGCGCGCGCAACCAGCTCGAGGCGCTGGAGCCAGCCGAACCGGTCGAGCACGCGGTACGTCCCGCCGGCGTCCACCCGCGTGTGGCCGCTGTTGTAGATGTCGCCGAAGCTGTCGAACTGCCTGCTCACGACGTAGACCTGGGCAAAGAGGGAGAGGCGCGGGATGGGCTCCCAGGTCAACCCGGCGCTGCCGGCGTTGCGCGGGATGCGCGCCAGGGGCCGCTTGGTCGAGAGGTTGTCCGCGTCGGTGTACGTGTAGGCGAACGAGGCGACGAGGCTCGGCAGGATGTCCACCTCGCCGCCCGCCTCGACGCCCTTCGAGCTGGCCCGTCCGGCGTTGACGGGGCCGCCGAAGGGAGCCGTCGGCAGCGGCACGCAGCACACGATGGCGTCGGAAAAGTTGGTGGCGAAGTAGCTCAGCTTGAGCCGGATGCGGTTCTGCCAGAGACTCTGGTCCACACCCACGTCCCAGGACTGGCTGCGCTCGGGCAGCAGATCGGGATTGCCGAAATCCGGGAAGAATAGGTCGTTGAAGGTGGGGGCACGGAAGCCCGTGCCGGCGCTCCCGCGCAGCCGGGTGCCGGTCTCCTTGATGGCGAAGGCCACCGATCCCTGCGCCGTGGTGGCCTGGCCGAACACGCTGTCGTCCTCGATCCGGAAGCCGCCCGTGATGAAGAGCCGGCCGAAGAATCGGAGCTGCTCCTCGAAGAGCACCCAGGGCACGTGGCGCGCGCTGCGGAACACGCCCTTGTTGTCTCCCTCCTCGTGGCGGTGGCCGAACCCGACCGTAGTCGTGCTCCACTTCGCGAGGAAGATCGAGTTGACCCACTCGGCTTCCCGGCGCTCCACGTTCACCTGCGACCGGAAGGGAGAGTCGAAGTCGAAGCCGGGATCGACCGGGTCCTGGAAGCCCTGGTTGTTCGTGTAGCGCGAGATGCGCGCGCGGGTCTCCCACCACTCGACCGGGCGTGTCTTTCCCTCGAGGCTCATCACCGTGGTCTCGGTCTGCTGCTTGGCGTTGGGGTTGATGATGGGGTCGACCGGCTGGGGAGGCGGGAAGACGCCCTTGACCGGCACCCCGGTGTCGGTCTTGTTGTAGCGGTAGACGAAGGCGAGCGAGCTGTCGAAGGGCAGTGAGACGCCGACCCGCCCGCCCACCGCGTTAGCGTTCGAGTTGTCGTTCTGGAACTGCCCGTTGCTCTCGAGGTGCGAGCCCGACAGCGAGTAGTTGAAGATTTTGTATGCGCCGCCGAGCGAGATCTTGTTGTGGAGAGTGTCGTAGTTGCCGCCCTGGTTCTCGACAGAGGCGGAGAAGGGACCCGTGCCCTTCTTGGTGATGATGTTGACCACGCCGCCGATGGCGTCGGCGCCGTAGAGCGTGGACTGGGGGCCGCGGATGACCTCGATGCGCTCGATCAGGTCGGGAGAGATGTCTGAGAGGTCCGTCTGGCCGACCGTGGGGCTCGAGACCCGGACCCCATCCACGAGAATCAGCACTTGGCTCGAGCTGGCGCCCCGGATGCTCATCGTCGACAGCTTGCCGTATCCGCCGGATCTCTGGACGTTGACGCCCGGGATGTTCCGGAAGGCATCGTCGAGCGTCGGGTAGTTGTAGGTCTTCAGGTCCTCCCCCGCCACCACGGTCATGGCCACTCCCAGCTCCTCGGAGGGCGTGTCGACCATCGTCGCCGTCACGACAACCGGGTCCACCTTCTTGGTCTCCTGTGCGCCCACCGACGCTGCCACGAGCAGCATCGCCACCAACACGGTTCCAAGCATCTGTCGCACGATCGCTCCTTTTCTCTCGAAAGGGGGTGCCTGCTCCCATGTCGCGGACAGGTCTCCTGACTCGTGGATCGCCGCCGCCGCCCGGCCTTCCCGGGATCGCTCCCAGTGGCTTCCGTAGCGGATACGGGCGTGGCTCCCCACTCACAGTGGCGGGACCGTGCCGGCTTCTCACCGGCTTCCCTTGGACCGCGACTCGTCATTTCGCGCGCGCCGTCATCACCTCCCGTCGGGCCAGACCACGCTGACCGTCGGCCGGCGCGTCGCGGGGTGCTTGTCCACCACCACCGGGCAACCGTAGACGGCCTCGAGCACCGACTCCTGCATGACGTCTTCCGGCTTCCCGGCGCTCACGGCGGCACCTCCGGCCATGAGCAGCAACCGGTCCGAGACTTCCGCGGCCAGGTTGAGGTCGTGTGAGACGAGGAGGATACCCAACCCCTCGTCGCGGTGGAGCCTTCTCAACAGCGCCACGCACTCCGCCTGGTAGCGAAGGTCCAGGTGCGCCGTCGGTTCGTCGAGCACGAGAAGCCGCGGGCGCTGAGCGAGCGCGCGGGCCAGTACGGCGCGCTGGCGCTCCCCGCCCGAGATCCGGTCGAGTGACTCGGCAGCGAGCGCCTCGACGCCGGTGACCGCCATCGCCTCGCGCGCGATCTCGAGGTCTTCCCGGTTCTCGAAGAAGCGGCCCGGCGCGTGCGGAAAGCGGCCCATCAGGACGAGCTGTTCAACGGTGTACGGGAATCCCTGCGGCACGTCCTGCGGCACGACGGCGACCTGCCTGGCGACGGCCGCCCTGCCGAGCCGCGAGGCGGGCTGGCCGGCAAGAAAGATCTTGCCGCGCGACGGGTCGAGCACCCGCGAGAGCAGGCGGATTACCGTGGTCTTGCCGGCGGCGTTCGGGCCGATGAGCCCCAGGACCTCTCCCTGCGCCAAGGAGAAGCTCAAATCGCGGATCTCGAAGGGCGGCCGCCCGTGGGCGCCGACCGGATACGCGAATCCGACACGGCGGAACTCGCAGAGCGGAGTCACGGCGCCGTCCGCCCGATGCGCGAGCGCAGGAGCCAGATGAACACGGGCGCGCCGCAGAAGGACGTCAGCACGCCCACAGACAGCTCGGCGGGCGCCACCACGCTGCGCGCCAGCGTGTCGGCCGCGAGGAGGAAAGCGCCGCCCGCGAGCAGGGCCGCGGGGACGAGGACGCGGTTGTCGGGGCCGAGCAGCATCCGGAGCGCCTGCGGCACGATGAGACCGACGAAGCCGATGGGCCCGACGAAGGCGACGACGGTGCCCGTCAGGAGCGCCGCGCCGGCGAAGATGCGCCGCTTCACGCCCAGCGCGTCCACGCCCAGCTCGAGAGCGCCCTCGTCGCCCAGGGCCAGGAGGTTGAGAGCGCGGGCTTGACCCAGCACCAGCCAGAGTCCCACCGCGGTCGCGAGGGCGAACACACCGAGCGAGCCCGGCGGAATGGGCGCCACGCTTCCGAGGAGCCAGTGGATGACGCCGCCGAGGCGGTTGGTGTCCACGATCGAGATCAGCACGGTGATCGCGGCGGAAAAGAAGATGCCGACGATCACGCCCGCCAGGAGCAGCGTGTGCACCGGCAGCCCGTCCGCGCTCGACGCGATCAGGTACACGGCCACGCCGGCGACGAGAGCGCCCGCGAACCCGAGGGCGGTGAGACCCAGCGCCTCCACGATCCCCTGCCCGAGACCCGAAACCTGGCCCAGCACCACGCCGAACGCAGCGCCGCCCGAGACGCCCAGGATCGAGGGCTCGGCAAGCGGGTTGCGCGTGAGGGCCTGGAAGCCGGCACCGGCAACGGCCAGCGCGCCGCCGGCGAGCAGGGCGGCGGCGATGCGCGGGAGCCTGATGCTGAGGACCACGGTGCGCTCGGTGCCCTGGCCCGGGCCGCGGCCGGTGATGAGGTCGAAGACCGTTGCCGGCGCGACCGGTGCGGCACCGACGAGGAGCGAGCCGAGCACCACGGCCGCCAGCAGGAGCAGGAGGCCGCCGCAGATCCATGCCAACCTGGCCCCGCCCGTCATCTGAATGCCTCCGGATGGATGAGGCGCGCGAGGAGCTCGAGCCCGTCCGCGACGCGGGGGCCGTAGCGGTGCAGGAGGTCGCCGTCGGCCGCGTACAAGCGCCCGCTCCTGATGGCCGGCAGACTCTCGAGCCGTCGCCACTGCTCACGCGCCGCAGGCCCGGTCCCTCCACCGTGGCGCGCGAGGATGATGACCTCCGGCGCGCGCCCCACCGCCGCTTCCAGGCTCATGCGCGGATAGCCCTGGGCCTGGTCCGCCGTGACCGACTCGCCGCCGGCCGATGCGATCAGCTCGGAGATGAGCGAGCCGCGCCCGGGCACGATGAGGGGCTCGGGCCACAGGACGTAGAGCACGCGCGGGCGCGGCCGATCCGCCACACGCTCCCGCACGGAGGCGATGCGCCGCTCGAGGCCGGCCGTGACCGCGGCGGCGGCGTCTTGGCGGCCGGTCAACTGGCCCAGCCCGCCGACCAGCCGCAGGACGCCGGCGATCGAGGGCGGCTCGTCCACGAGATAGACCGGCAGGCCCAGCCGCTTGAGCTGGTCGAATGTCTCTTCGCGATTGCCCGACCGGGTCGCCACCACGAGGTCGGGCTTGAGGCTGACCAGGGTCTCGAGGTTCGGCGCGAGCATGTCGCCCACGCGGGCCTTACGCCTCGCGGCCGCAGGGTAGTCGCAGAAATCGGTGACGCCGACGAGGGCGTCCTGGGCGCCGATGGCGAAGAGAATCTCGGTCACGCCCGGCACCAGCGACACGATGCGGCGGGGCGCGGCCGGCAGGTCGAGCGCGCGCCCCGTCTGGTCCATCACGGTCAGCGCCGGAGCCGATCCCGGCACGAGGAGCAGGCAGAGTGCGAGCGCCCGGGGGAGCCCCGTCATCGACGGCAGGCCTCGACGAAGCGCTCGGCCGCGGCCGGGTTGGATCCCCAGTGCAGGTGCACGTAGCTCATGAGCGCGCCGCCGACCGCATAGCCTTCGCTGCGCACGGGACTCTCCAGCCCGTCTTCCATGCGGTAGAGGCAGGCGACCGACGTGGGCGCCGGCTCGAGACTCGAGCAGTGGAACTCGTGGCCGCGGACGCGCGTGCCCGCCGGGCCCAGCAGGCTTGCCGCCTGGGTTTCGACCTCGCGATAGCCGAGCTGGAGCGGGCCTCCGGCCCAGCGCGCGTGGGCGGGCAGGACACCGACCATGGGCCAGGAGGTGCCGCCGGCATCTTCGAGGGAGTCACAGAGATACATCAGACCGCCGCACTCTGCATAGACAGGACGGCCGCTCTCGGCGAACTTCCTGACAGCCCGGCGCATCCCGGCGTTGGCCGCGAGGCGCGCCGCGTGGAGCTCCGGATAGCCGCCGCCCAGATAGAGGCCGCCGGCATCGGGCAGCTCGGGGTCGTCGAGCGGGCTCCAGCACACGATCTCCGCACCGGCCCCGCGCAGCAGGTCGAGGTTCTCCGCGTAGTAGAACTGGAAGGCCTCGTCGCGCGCGACCGCGATCAGCGCGCGGCGCGCGGGCGCCGCCGTGGCGGCCGGGCGCCGGAGAACGGTGCTCTGCGCCATCGCGAGGATCGCGTCCACGTCCACGTGGTCCTCGACGAGGGCGGCGAGCCTTTCGCGGAGCGCCTCCGTGTAGCCACCTTCCGCCGCTGTGACGAGACCGAGGTGCCGCTCTGGAAGCGCGGCGGCGGGGGCATGTGGTATCGCGCCGAGTGAGCGTGCGCGGCAGGCGCCGGCCACGGCCTGGCCAAGCCAGCGGCGGTGGAGCGCGCCGCCCACCCGGTTGAAGACGACCCCGCCCAGGACCAGATCCGGGTCGAAGCGCTCGAAGCCCAGCACGATGGCGCCGGCGCTCCGCGCGAGTGCGCCCGCGTCCACCGTCAGCACGACCGGCGCGCCGAGCCACTTGGCCACTTGAGCGGTCGAGCCCTCGTCGCTCTCGCCGTCGCGGCCGTCGAAGCAGCCCATCATCCCTTCAACGACCGCCACGTCGGCATCGGCCGCCCGGCACGCTACCGTCTCCATCACCCGCTCGCGTCCGCACATCCAGCCGTCGAGGTTGTAGGCGGGCCGGCCGGCTGCGAGCGCGTGGAAGCCTGGATCGATGAAGTCGGGCCCGACCTTGAAAGCCTGCACGCGAAGCCCTCGGCGCCGAAGCACTTCGATAAGGCCGAGCGTGACGGTCGTCTTGCCCACGCCGCTGGCGGCGCCCGCGATCACCACGAGGGGGATCGTGCCGCGGGATTTCACGGCGAGCGCTCGGTCACGCCGGCCGCCTTGAAGGTCGCCATCTCGCCCAGAATCTTCGTGGCGGCCTTGGCGAGGCCGATGCAGAGCGCCGAGCCGGTGCCCTCGCCCAGACGCATCTGGAGGTCGAGGTACGGATCGAGTCCGAGGGCGCTCAGCACGTAGCCGTGGCCGGGCTCGGTGGAGCGGTGCGAGGCGATGAGGTAGTGGCGCACGTCGGGCTTGAGGCGCACCGCGGCCAGCGCCGCGGCGCCTGCGATGAATCCGTCGAGCACGACCGGGATGCGCCAGGCGGCGCCGGCCAGGATGACGCCGCAGAGCCCCGCGATCTCGAAGCCGCCCACCTTGGCCAGCACATCCACGCCGTCGCCGGGATCGGGGCGATTGACGGCGAGCGCCCGCGTGATGACGGCGATCTTGCGCAGGCGCCCCTCCTCGTCGACGCCCGTGCCCGTACCCGTAACCGATTCGGCCGGCGCGCCGGTGAGCGCGGCCACCACGGCGCTCGCGGCAGTGGTGTTGCCGATGCCCATCTCCCCCGTGCCGATCACGTCGAGCCCGTTGCCCCGCTCGGTGTCGACGAGCCCGATACCCGCCTCGATCGCCGCCAGGGCCTCGTCGCGCGTCATGGCCGGCCCCTTGGCCATGTTGCGCGTGCCGGGGCCGATTCTGCGGCTGATGAGCCCGGGGCGCGCGGCCAGCGGCGTCGCCACCCCCAAGTCCGCCACGACGACCGGGGCGCCCACGTGGCGAGCCAGCACGCTGACCGCCGCGCCACCCTGGAGGAAGTTCTCGACCATCTGGGCCGTCACGATCTGCGGGTAGGCGCTCACCCCTTCGGCGACCACGCCGTGGTCGGCCGCGAGCGTGAAGATCACGCAGCGCCTCGCCTGGGGCGGGAACTGGCCCGACATCTCGCTCAGGCGGCGGGCCAGCCCCTCGAGGCGGCCGAGACTGCCCGGCGGCTTGGTGAGCTGGTCGAGCGCCCACTGAGCCTGGAGCCCCGCGGCACCGTCGGGCGCCACGATGCGGTCAAGGAGCTTCGGGAGAACGTTCATGGGAAGGCTCGGGCGGTGGAAGATCCTTGATGGTCATGGGAAGGCCGGCGACCATGTAGCTGACGCGGTCGGCGGCGGCGGCGATGCGCTGGTTGACGCCGCCGAGCGCGTCGCGGAAGCGCAGGCCGACCTCGGTGGGCGGATGCACGCCGGCGCCGACCTCATTGGACACGATGACGAGCGAGAAGCGCCGCTCCGCGAGGAAGGCCGCCAGCCCGTCGGCCGCGGCCAGGATGCTCTTCTCTTCGTCGCCGCGCAGGAGAAGGTTGGCGACCCAGAGCGTCAGGCAGTCGAGAACGACCACGTCCACGCTTCCCGACAGGCTCTCGCAGGCCGCCACCACGTCGTAGGGTTCCTCGAGCGTGCCCCAACCCTTGGGGCGCTCGGCGCGGTGGCGCGCGATCCGCGCTTCCATGTCGCCGTCGAAAGCCTGGGCCGTGGCCACGAAGGCGCCGCGCGAGCCACGGGGTATCGCGGCGGCCAGGCGCAGGGCCTCGCGGCTCTTGCCGCTGCGGACCCCCCCCAGGATGAGATTGGAGCGGTGAACGGGGCTCACCCGGGTCCTCCCGCGAAGACCGGTTGGAGTGGCAGTGCCCGGGCAGGTCTCCTGGCTCTCGGATCGACCTACTCCCCACGCCTTCCCGGCCCCGAACCGCTCGGGCCAGTGGCACGACCGTGGGTTTCGTCCCCGATTACAGTGACGGGGTCGCGGCGGATTCGCACCGCCTTCCCTCGGGCCCGCACCCGGCGGGCCGCCCGGACAACGTTGACGGCGAAACGGTAGCAGACGGGATGCGGCGGGTCAACCGCCCGCCCGCCGCTCAGAAGCGCTGCAGGCGGTCGATCTGGCGGCGCTCCCGTTTGGTCGGGCGCCCGGCCCCGGGCGGCCGCACCGCCGGCGGGGGAACGCGCGCCTCGCGCGGCGGCGGCGGCGGGGTCAGATCCTCGTAGAGCAGCTTCGCCTGTGCGCCGGGCCCCCGACGGTCCGACAGCACAGCCACGCGGACGATCTTCTTCGCCCGCGGCAGGGTGATCAGCAGGAGATCGCCGGGGCGCACGGCGCGCGACGGCTTGGCGGCCTGGTCGTTGACGTCCACCTTGCCGCCGTCGCACGCCGCCGTCGCGAGAGTCCGGCTCTTGAAGAAGCGCGCCGCCCACAGCCATTTGTCGAGCCGCAGATCGGCCATGACGCGCCTACCGTAGCACAGGCGCCGGGCTATACTCGCGGAGCCGACGACGTCGGGCTGCCGCGAGTTGGAGGCGGCGCCCGGCCGTGAGAGACTTGAAAAGGTGAGGGACACGATGCGGAAGAGCTCGATCCTGGTCGTGCTGCTGGTAGCGGCGACCGCCGCCGTCTCGGCGCAGGACTCCCGGGTCCTTGTCGAATCCTGGTCCAAGACGCCGGTCGGGCAGAAGGGCGTGCCCAACGGCTGGCGCACCCAGAGCTGGGGCAGCCCCAAGTACGAGTTCGAGGTTGTGAGCGAAAGCCCGACCCGCGTCCTCCACCTCGTCAGCAACGGCGACAGCTCGACCATCAACAAGGCGATCAAGATCGACTGCAAGGACCACCCGGTCCTTCAGTGGCACTGGAAGGTGGCGGAGCTGCCCAGGGGCGGCGACGCCCGCAATAAGGCGACGGACGACCAGGCACTCCAGATCTACGTCACCTTCCCGCGCTTCCCGAACGCCGTTCGCTCGCGTGTGATCGGTTACATCTGGGACACGACCGCCCCGGCCGGGACGATCGTCAAGAGCCAGAAGACGGGGCTCGTGACCTACGTCGTCATGCGCTCCGGCGACGCCGAGATCGGCAAGTGGATGACGGAGACGCGCAACGTCTGCGAGGACTACAAGAAGATCTACGGCGAGGAGCCCGACGAGAAGATCGAGGTGCTCTCCATCGGGATTGACTCGGACGACACGCACTCGCGGGCTGAGGGCTACGTCGGCGAGATCCTCTTCCGGAAGCCGTGAACGCGGGTCTCCAGAGGGAGGACTGACGGTGGGAAGAGGCGGGCTCGAGCCGTACGGCGTGCTGGTGCTGCGATTGGTCCTCGGCGTGACCTACATCGCCCACGCCTACCTGGCCCTCGTCGTGATGGGCCCGGCCAAGGCCGTCGAGTTCCAGCGCGCGATGCACATTCCCTTGCCCGAGATCGGCGTCTGGTACCTGATCGTGGCGCACGGCCTTGGGGGGATCCTGCTCATCCTGGGCTTTCTGGTGCGTTGGGCCGCCCTGGCGAACATCCCGATCATGGCGGGCGCCCTCTGGTTCGTGCACCTGCAGCAGGGATTCTTCATCTTCGGCGGCAAGAACGGCTACGAGTACGTGCTCGTCCTGCTGGGCGCGACCGTCGCCCAGGCGCTGCTGGGCGCGGGCGCCTTCACGCTGCGGAAGTAGCGCTACTTCACGATTCGCCGGACCGCGTCGACGACATCCGCGGCCCCCGGAGTCGCGAGGGCCTCGAGGGGCGGCCCACGCTGCTCGAAGATCAGGACGGAGTCAGTATCGCCGATGGCCGTCTTGAGCAGGTCGCGCGCGTCGGCCGGAGTGGGGCGATCTCGCTACTTCGGCGTGGGCCCCGGGAACTGTTCGGGCGTGACCTTGCTATTGGTCGCCGAGAGCGGCAGCTGGGTCACCTGCCCCGCCGCGACGGTCACGTGCTGGTCCCACAGCTCCAGGGCGGGCGCGCCGTCCTCGGCCTTGGCGACGAGCCGGTACTTGCCGGGCGCCAGGTCGCGGAACTCGTACGCCTCGCCCAGCCGGAACGGCCGCGAGAGCTTCACCGACTTCGTGGCATCGTCCTCACCCGTGAGCGTCAAGCGCACCTTGATCAGCCATTCCCGCGAGCTCACGCCGGGCCACTCGAGAGGGCCCGCGAGCTTGCCCTTGGTCGGCTCCTGCGCCTGGCTCTCGACGGCAGCTTCCGTCCCGGCGGACGCGGTCCGCCCGTCCGAGAGCATGCCGGCGCTGACGAGCCACCGGCGCGCGGCGTTGAGATAGTCTGCGCCGGGGTCACCCCGCTTTACCACCCACTGGAACTGTTCGGCCGCTTCGGCGCGCCTTCCGAGATGCGAGTAGGCGGCGCCGAGGGCGAAGCGCAGCGCCATGTCATCGGGCTCCAGAGCCACAGCTTCCTGGTACTTGCCGACCGCCTTCGCGTGTTCGCCACGCTCCATGAGCTGGTCGGCTTCCCCACGCGCGACCGCCGCCGGCGACACCTCGGGCGTCGCCGCGGGCCGCTGGGGCGCCGGAGACTGCTGGCAGCCGACGATCAGACCCAGGGCCGCGAGACCGAAGAGGAGCGAGTAGTCGCGCATGTCAGTTCTCGCGCCAGCTGATGATCCGCTGGTTGTAGGCGGCGCGCAGCGCCGTGTTGATGTTCTCGGTGCTGTTCCGAAGCGCGAGGCTGTTCGCCTGGGTCAGGAACTCGAAGTAGCCATTGACCTCGCCCCCGACGGTCTCGTTGGCGATGAAGGCCCCGCGGATCTCGGTGTTGCTGCCGGTCCGGAAGCCCGTGCCGACATAGCGCCCCGTCACGATCACGATGCCGTCCCAGTAGAAGTCCACGTTGCGCCCGCTGATATTGAGCCCGGCGCCCGAGGTATTGATCGACAGGTCGCCGTCCTCGACGACGAGGATGCCCGCTCCCTTGATCGCACCGTTGAGTCGCAGGCCCGTAAAGGTCGAGGAGGTGTCGAGCTGACCACGGAAGTAGACGAGCTTGGGGTCCGCCGGCGAGCCCAAGTTGAGCGTCTGGCCGACGGGGGGGCTGCCCGGGCAGGAGCTGCCGCCCGTCGAGAGCATCGGCGTATTGGCCGTGGCCACGGTGCCGGTCAGTATCATCGGACAGGTCAAGCTGCTCTGGATGACCGTGGTGGCCGGGTTGGCCGCCAGCTTGTTGAGGAAGTTCTGCATGGCGCTCGGGGAGAGGGTCGCATCCGCAGCGATGGTGTTCAACCCAGACGTCAGGTCGCCGCTGCTTTGGTCCTTGCCCTGGACCGTGTTCTGCTTGGCCGCCGTGTTGAATGCGCTTTCGGCCCTGGACTCGTAGGTGACGCCGAGGTTCGCCTGGATACCGGGCTGGGTCGCGATACCGAAGCGCACCGGGCCCGTGCCCGTGGGGGCGACGCCGTTAGTGTCGGTCCTGGTCCAGTCCCGGCCGTCTATGGTCTGGTTTGCCATGACGCCATTGATGTACGTGTCGGCCTGGAGGCCCGGTAGGGTCACCGCGGCGTTGACCGCGAGCGTATTGCGCTGAATCACGGCGGTCATCTGGCGCGTCGCATTGCCATAGGCGCCGGTCGCCGTAAGAATGACGATGCCGTTGGTGTCAGCGTACTTGCCGCCGCCGTCGACCGGCTGGCCCGTCAGGATCTGGTCGCCCGCATAGCCGCCGCCGGCTTGGACGGGGATCGAGTCATTGCGAATCGTCACCGCGAACGTGCCCGCCGCGGCCGTGAGTCCGGGAAGCGGGCCGGGAGGCGGCGAGTTGGGGCAGAAGGTGGCGTCCATCCGCGCCGCCACGTTTTGTCCGGCCACAGACGTTGCCAGCTGGTCGTCGGTATTGCCCTGAATGCCGTCGGGGCCGGCAAAGTACGAATTCAGATCATGGTCGGTCAGGCAGTCGAAGGCCCACTCGATGCCGGCCTCGGCCATCTGCCGCGCCCGCGCCGTGTCCGAGAGGTTCCTGGATATCTGCGGCTCGACGGCTCCGAGGTTGAGCACCGTCAGCACCAGCATGGTCAGAATGAGCAGCGAGATCAGGGCGAGGGGCAGGGCCACCCCTCGCTGGTCGCGCATCACGGATACCGGATGGGTCATGATCAGATCCTCACGAGGTCGGGCGGTTGCGCAGGCGCACGCGATGCACCATGGTCACCTGCGGCTGGCCCGCGCTCTGCTGGGCCGTCAGCGTGATCGTCACGGTCCGGATGTTGGCGGCGACTGTCGTTACCGCGTTGTTCTGGTCGAGGTACGTGTAGGTCAGGCCGATGATGCCGGCCGCCACCACGACGGGCCCGGCGTCGATCCCAATCTCCTGGCGGCGCAACTGCCCCGCGTCGAACGAGTAGACCACCTGTTCGCCTCGCTGCGCCCCAGTGATGGGGTCGCTCACCCAGGCCGCCTGAATCACGTTGTCGGCGTTCCAGTCGTTCTGGACGGTCAGACCCGTGGCGGTCTGGGCGGTGATGGCGGGGAAGGCGTAGTTGTAGGGGGGGCACGGCGGCGTCGGCGCCGTCGGGCACTGAGGGCCCTGCGGCAGATACCCCGCCTGGCGAATCTCTTCGATGAAGCGGTCGATACCCACGCGCGCGTTCGCCTGGGCGTCGACCTTGTTCGCAGTCGCGGTGGCGCTCTGCTGGCCGACCATCAGGAGGCTCAGGACGCCAGCCATCACGGTGCCGAGGAGGGCGCACACGACGAGCATCTCGGCCAGGGTGAAGCCGCGTTCGTCCCGCAAGGCGCCGGCGCGGGGGCTCATGTGCGGTTCGCGATGAGGGTGGACAGCCGTACGCTGCGCTCGGGGCTCGGAGCGGCTCCCCAGGCCACGATCGGCCGGTAGAAGACCTCGACGTCCACCCTCTTGCGCGCGACGCTGCCGGCGACGACGTAGTCGGTGATCGTGACCGTCGAGCGGTAGCCGGGCGCGCTGGCGATGCTGGCGTACGGCTGCGCGGGGAAGCAGGCGGCCGTGATGTTGACGAAGCCCATGCACGCGACCAGCGAGCTACCGAGGGCCGTGGCGCGAACCTGTTCGAGGCGCTGCTCGGCGAGGAAGGTCGCCGTCGTCTGCTGGCGACCCGTCTCGGTGCCCTGAATGGCCGTGGCGAAGCCCGCCCCGACCGCCACGAGTCCGAGAGAGATGACGAAGATGGCGACCAGGAGATCGGCCAAGCCGAAGCCTCCCTGGCTTCCGGAGTTCCTGATGCCTCGCACGAGTCCGTTCATGGATGCCTGTATGTCTCCTACTGGAGACATAGCAAGGCCGATGCCACTTGGGATTGGCGAACCGCCACAGCAAACACCCTGTAAGTGACTGTTCGAAAGAGCTTCCTGGAATGGTGGCGCGGCTCGGGCCCCCCCACCCGGGTGGGGGATGGACCGCTCACGACACCCGAACGACGGAGAATGTCACCCCGGCTGGGCCTAG